>Ga0082212_10009372_pt1 | contig 12634 bp, 13 predicted proteins | sample TergutNt197P3_FD_71548 | JGI IMG/M metagenome (GOLD analysis project Ga0082212, IMG submission 71548) | Neocapritermes taracua P3 segment gut microbial communities from Petit-Saut dam, French Guiana - Nt197 P3 | ecosystem: Host-associated > Arthropoda: Insects > Digestive system > Gut ... | reverse complement strand
TGCAACACAGCAAACATGTTCTATGCGAAAAAGCATTTGCCTCGAACGCCCGCGAGGTACGCGCTATGATTGAAACAGCACAACAACACAAGGTGGTATTGATGGAAGCAATGAAACCGACACTAACGCCTTCTTTCACGGCAGTCCGTGAGTATCTACCTCAACTTGGCGTCATTCGCCGTTACTTCTCCTGTTATTGCCAATATTCATCCCGTTATGACAAACTGAAAGAAGGGATTGTCCTCAATGCTTTTCAGCCTGAACTCAGTAATGGCTCCACGATGGATATCGGCGTTTATACGATTTACCCGATGGTCGTTCTTTTTGGAAACCCAGCATCAATATATGCCGCTGGTACAGTGTTGTCGAGCGGCGTTGATGGACAGGTTGCCGTAAACTTTACTTATAACAATGGATTAGTGGCCACCGTGTTGTATGGAAAAATTGCCGATTCCACGCTTCCAACCGAGATTCAAGGCGAAGCAGGTAACATCCTTTTAGACCGTATCAACATCATCAGCGAAGTAACGCTACGTACTCGAAACGGCGAAACAGTTAATATCCGCCCCGAAACGCAACATCACGAATATTATTACGAAATAGCCGAATTTATCGACACTATACAATCGGGTAGGAGAGAATCTCTTGTAAACACGCATAACAACTCGCTGATAACAATAGAAATCATGGATGAAATCCGTAACCAGCTCGGCGTCCATTTCCCCGCCGATGAAGCTTGATTAACTTTCAAACCGTAAAGGTTTTTACTCTATTTTAACTCGTCAATACGGTATCGCGGAGACGCTTACATTCTAAAGGCATAGTTGGAATACAAATAAGCCATACAAAAGAAAAATTTATAATTACTTAAAAATAAGCAATAAATGAAAATAATAAAAAAATATTTTATTTCCTTGTTAATATTTTTCGCATAAAACGGTCATATATATGTAAAGACAAATTATTAATCAAATTTAATAATTTTTAAAACTATGGAGGATTCAAAGAAATTAAGCAAAGTTGGGATTGATCTATTAACCGATCCCGAAATGAAGAATGTGAAAGACCGAGGGGAAGGGTTTGAATGTATTCTTACCTGTGGGTTTGATGAAGATGGAGAACCAATTCAAATTGCGTTCTATTCTGATCAATGTGATAAAGGTTGTGGGGCCAGTTATTATGCAATTGCATGTATATATGGGGAAAACAATAATATTATTTATAACTATTGTCCTAATTACTAATTTTTGTGAAAAATAAAGGTCTCATAAACTTAAATGATTTAAAAAGAAGCAAAACAAATTAATAAGTTGAGCTGCTTTTTTTGTAGTTAAGTTAGTCTTTGAAAAACTTAAAATCACAAAATGAAGTTAAAATCAGGAAGTAACATTCTTATAGTATTATTGGATGTGTTCGAAGCGGAACAACTTAAACATAAACGATGGTGTGCTGACAACAAGATATCAAGGACGCCTACGTTACTAATAAATGGTTATCAGTTGCCAAAGTAATATCATATTGACGAGAATTAATTTATAATTTATGGGACTTTTTTTACATTACATCAAGCTCGCTTTCCGTAATATGTGGAAGGTAAAAGGTCAGACACTGATAAGTGTGACAGGTTTAGCTGTGGGATTCGTGTGCTTTTCATTTGCTACTTTTTGGATTGTATATGAAATGACATTTGATGGTTTTCATAAAAAATCCAATCATCTCTATGTCGCTTATAGAAAAACGGGTGGTTTTTTTTTTGAAGGTCAATACTCAAAGGATTTCAATGTTTCATTAGCTTCTTATCTGAAAGAAACGTTTCCGGAAATTGTTAATGCGACTTCGATATCACTCTTGAATTCCCCTCAAGACCGCGAAATAACCATAGATGAGATGAAAATTCCGGCGTCAATCATAAGAACAGATGCATCTTTTTTCAAGATGTTTGATGTGAGAATTATCGAAGGCAGCACTGAATTTTTAATTTCCACCGAACAAAAAAACGCTGAAGAAAGTTCAGTGTCTGTGATCTCCGACAGAAATAAAATCGCTATTACTCAGGAAAAAGCGCGTCAATTATTCGGGAATGAACATCCGATAGGGAAAATAATTAACGGAAACGAAGAAATATGTGCAATAGTTTCGGGTATGTCACAAAGGAGCAATTACAGTTTCGATTTCATAAGGCCGTTTTCTAATCCGAATGGTAATTCAAATACGATAATTGAATTGTTACCCGGCATTAATATGGATTCTTTTAAAGAAAAGTTGAGTAAACATAACCCGCATGGCGTCAAAGATTTATTATTTACTCCAATAACAAAAGTGCATTATGTTATCACTGATAATAAAAGCGCCATAACATTTCAGCATATTCTGATTTTCGCTTTGTGTGGTTTGTTGATAATAATAAGCACACTGTTCAATTATCTGACTCTTTGCGTCAGTCGTTATAACATTCGACAAAAGGAATTGGGTTTACGTATGGTATTCGGCGCTTCGGGAGGTTCGCTCCATACGATGCTGTCAATCGAATTTGTACTTATTTCATTATGCTCCATTATGCTGGGATGGGCGCTGATACAATCAATATCCGGGACTTTCCTTAATATATCGAAAATAAAAATGAGTATGTCGGTTATTTACAGGGAATTACTTATGTATGTCGTAAGCATCATTTTGATTGCTCTATTAACATTCCGGTTTATGCTGTATTTCTTCCACCGTAGGGGCGTAAATGAATCCATACGCCGAAGCAATAAAAATGTAATCCGTAACATTTCAATGATTATCCAATTAGCGATTAGCATCGGAGTTATATTTAGCGTCTCCATTATGTTAAAACAAATTTATTTCCTGCAACAAGGCGGGTTAGGATTTATGTATAAAAACAGGGGAGTAATAACTAGAACAACAAGAAATATAACATTTGATGGCAATGTATTAGTGAATCAGATAAAACAATTACCGGAAGTTGTAGAAGCTATTAATGCAGAAATGCTTGTAAATTTAGTACCTCAGTGGGTAATGGCATCTACGATAATAGATTCTTGGGACAATAAACCTGCCGACATCGGGAGTGTAAATATAGATTATTTGTATGTTTCGCCAGAATATCTTTCTTTTTTCAATTTTCAATTAGTACAAGGAGAAATGCTGACTGACGCCGATCCTTTTTCTACGTCTGTTTTGCTAAACGAAAGTGCAGTAAAGGCTTTTGGATGGCACGATCCTGTTGGAAAGACATTTGAAGGAAAAACAGTGAAAGGAGTGATAATGGATGTACAAAACAAAAATTTGTCAAAAACCGTAAATCCGTGTTATTATTATAGACAAAATCCATCTGAGCAGCCAAATATCAGAGACTATAGTATGGTATTTTTTAGGTATCGGGAAGGTATGTGGAAAACGTTAAAAGAAAAACTTGAACGGATGACTTCAAATGTTGATATGAGCGGTTTAGAAATAATAAATTATGAAGAAGTATTCAGTAACAAATTTAATTCAGAAAAAATTTTTTTAAAGCTATTATATTTTATGTTAGCAGTTTGTGTAATAATTTGCGCGTTCGGTTTAGTTGCCCTGGTTTCGCAAACTTGCGCCGAACGCCGCAAATCGATTGCCATCCACAAGATCAACGGCGCTGCTGTAGTTGATATTCTTGCGATGTTTACAAAGGAATATTTTCTGTTGCTGACAATTAGCGCTGCTATGGCTTTTTCGGGTGGCTATTTCATCATGCAACGCTGGTTGGAAAAATATATAAAACAGACGAGTATCCCATTATGGATTTATTTATCAATACTTTTCGTAATGTCTTTGGTTATAGTCTTGTGTGTGGGGTGGCAGGTCTATAGAGTAAGCATTGAAAATCCGGCAGAAGTGATTAAAAGTAAACAGTAAAAAACAGCAAGTAAGAGATAGATTCGGAATTGCTGGCTGAGAAAATTGTGTATTTGCTTCAACATCCCTCAATGAAAAATTTCCCCACCTGACTGAAATGTAAAATTATTACCTATTGTTTCGCACCTTTCTCTAACATATTGACAAATAAGGCATAACAAGATGCGTTAAAATCATATATATTTGTATATTAATGAATTAACATTCCAAATTCATTTTAATCTGAAGTTATTCACAGATACATCTCTTTATCAACGAAATAAGTCGTATATCTTAAAGAAAGTAGCGTCTAATACTAATATGTTAAATATCATTAAATATTTTTATAATAAATATATATAAAATATCTTTGTGGCGTCTAAAATTAATTAATATGTATTTACAGCGTAACAAATCAGTAAACAGCAAGACCGGAAAAGTATACACATCGGTAATATTGAGTTCGAAGTATCGTGAGGGGAAGAGAGTCAGGACCCGTTCGATTGCAAATCTGTCACACTTGCCTGAACATATCATACTGGGCATTGAGAACATGCTGAAATCGGATCGTGAGACGACGGTATGTTTGAAAGACATATCGGTAAGCGGCTGTATGGATTACGGTTATGCGTGTGTACTGTTACAGTTGCTTCACGTGTTGCGTATTGATGAGACACTGGAAAAAGTGTTGCAGCCGGATGATGCCCTGCTGATAAAGGCGATGATCATTGGCAAAATAATCACAGGCGGCAGCAAACTGTGCATTTTCAACTGGTTAGCGAGGGAAAGCGGCATCCGTAAAATACTTAACCTTGACATGTCCGGCAGGACAGTTACGGACTTGTACGGTTCGCTGGGGCGATTGCACGGACATCAGTTGAAGATTGAGAAGAAATGGTTTCGTTACCATAAAGGAAGTCAGCGCCGCATCTACCTGTACGACATCACAAGTTCGTATTTTGAGGGTGACAAAAACGAGTTGGCCGCATACGGTTACAACCGCGACGGCAAGAAAGGCAAGAAACAGTTGTGTGTTGGCCTGCTGACCGCGGAAGACGGTTTTCCGCTTCGCATACAGGCCTTTAAGGGAAACACGGCTGACAGCGTTACGGTAGCCGGTCAGATACATGCTCTGAAGAAGGAGTTCGGCGTGGAACAGATAGTATTCGTGGGAGACAGGGGCATGCAAATCATGTACTGCATAGATAATGATCCTGATTTGAAGGAGGAGGACATTGACTTCATTACCGGCCTGACGCATGCGCAGATCGGCACGCTCATCGCGCAGGGAGACATTGAGTTGAATCTTTTCAAGCGTGATTTGGCCGAAGTGCAGGTGGATGATATGCGTTACATACTTTCCATCAATCCCGAACTGGAAGCAAAGGAACTGTTCTATCTGCATAACAGTCGCGACCGTGCTGATGCGCTTGTGGAGAATATTCGCAGGTCATGGCACAAACGCTGTGAGCGGAACGCGGAAAATCGCCGCAGACAGGAAGAGAATCCTCCAAAGTACAGATGTCTAAAAACGGAGTTGACCGTCAAAGACTTGGATGTATATAAACGCAGGGTTAACCGTGCCCTTGATGAATGCGGCATGAGCAAATATTACAGTATGGAGACAATCGACAGTAAAAGGTTTGAAGTAACTTTCCGTCAGGACGAGTTTGATAAAAGCCGTTCGCTTTGCGGAAAATATGTGGTATGCACCAATGTGCCGCAAGAGGACATGACGGCGGAACAGGTACGCGGGCAGTACAAAAATCTTCAGAAGGTGGAACATGCCTTTCGGAATTTGAAAAGCGACAGCATCAGCCTGAGACCCGTCTTTCACCGCAGGGAACAGCAGACACGGGGACATGTCCTGCTTTGCATGTTTGCTTACGCCATTATTAAGGAGATGGAGAACAGACTGTTGCCTTTCCTGAAAAAATACAACAGAACACAAAATACACAACTGTCGCTAAACGATCTCACGGCCGAACTCGACAATATAAAAATATGTGAACTCAGCATCGGAAACGGAGCAGTCTCCCTGCAAAGACCCGAATTGAATCCGTTACAGAAAAACATTTTTGAAGCGTTGAAGATGGACCCTGATAAATTGATGAATTAAATGGATGAGAGCGCAGATACATATGTGGAACAGGGACCGAAAGGTAGCCACTAAATAATCAATAATTATTGGCTATATTGTTGATATTTTGTGCTATATGAAAATAACTTCCGTTTAAACCAGAATATCACCTGAACAAACTCCATTAAATTCTGCTATTGCTACCTTTTTCAGGTAAGCGCGACGTTTACCGAATAACACATCGCCTTTGGAAAAACACTTTGTAAATGTTGTCCTTTTATCAAGATCACTCCAAGTAGATATTTTGAAATTTCCCGGCTCAATATCTTCAAGACCTATTGCGTATTTTAGGGGGCTTCTAAAAACTCCATGTGCAACGTTCTCGTTACGTACATAATCGTCATTGCGGGTGTAATCATCGTCATTGCGTACATAGTCGTCATTGCGGGCTTGACCCGCAATCTCCTTTGTTCCAGGGGATCCTGAATCAAGTTCAGGATGACGTTGAGCGCTTATAGAGGTATCATTTATTCCGTTTTTTTTTATCGTGCTTTTCAATGCAATCGGATATTTCATTAAAGAGAACGGATTTGCAATTTTTGTTGGTTAATAGATTGCCAAACTTCGGTTGTGCCTGTGTTAAATCATCAACTAATTTCTTCAAAAGCGCTTTTAAATTTTTCTCTTGCTGTTCGGCTTGTTCGATGCAGTTTTCGATGTTTTGAAAAAGATTGACTATTTGGCGCTGTTCGGGAAGCGGAGGAAGGGGAATAATTATGTCATTAATGATATTTCTATTAATTCCAGGAATGGCAGTAGCCATATTGAGTTTTTTTATATCAAAATGACTTATAACTATTTGCAACCATTTAAGAATCACATTGGGTTGGCAATCTATTATATAATAAACTGTATCTATTGGGAAACAAGGACATTCAGAGTAAAAATTATTTCCAATAGATCCTTTTCTTCCTATGATAAGTGAAGGCAATTTTATTAATGCATAATCATGCCATCCGACAATACCAGCCGATCCATAAACAGGGATATTGCCTCCATTTCGTTTTTCTTCTTTTAACGATTTTCCGTAGTTAAGTGTACAAATATCCCCCAATCTAACTTTCTTCCACTTATTTTTATCCGGTTTCATTGTATCCTATTCGTGTATCCATATATTTTCGTTTATTCCGGTTTTCCTGACTATTTTGTTTCTTCCAATAATCGTGAATGTTTCCTGACATTACCTTTCAGAGACTTTACTTTTTTCTCTAATCTGAGAAGCTCCATGTTTTTCAAATCGGTAGTATTGACGCGACTTACAACTATTCTTGCAAAGAAAGCAAAATCGCACAATTTATTTTTTAGAATGTCAATGCTTCGATCTATCTGTTCTATTGCACGAATTAAATCAGACCCTTTCAATTCAATGAAATAGGACTGTTTTTTCTCGCAATTTAACAAAAGAAAATCACATTTAGCGCCATTATCCGATATTAAGCCGCCATCCACTCTGTATTTTGCCAAATGATCGGCGCTTTGATTAATGTATCTATACTCAGTTGAATGACCTTTGTCTTTGAAAGATACAATGCTTCTGTTATCGTGCTGAAACTCATCATCGCTGTTAAACGATTTGCAGTTACATTCAGGCATTATCGGTTGTATCATACTGGTACAAATAATCAAATTCTTCGTTAATAATTCGTGAAACGCTGTCAATATGTTCCTGTTGAATAATGTCAAATTCAGGATCGATGATTTCGGAGACGCCACCCGATTGTACCATTGCTGCAAAAATTTTCTCGCGGTTAATCCACAGACGTTTATTGATTTTTGAGGTGACTTTTTCAGGAAATTCTTTCCCAACCTTATGAGCCAAAATTAAGTTATTGACAGAAGCCAGAATATAAGGGCTGTGCGTTGTAATAATCACTTGCGACTGATTCATGTTGGAAACTAATGCGATGAGGGCGGAAATTCCTTTTTGCGCTTCCGGAAACAAATGCGCTTCCGGCTCTTCAATAACAATAAATACCTTTTGCTGCTCCAAGACAATAATAAACAGTAATAAAAGTATCCATAACGCCTCCTGTTGTCCGGACGAAGCATAATTAAGTCTTACAAATTTATCTGAATTATCAATATAAATTTTGTCTCCGTCCTCATCGAATTGATATTTGCCTTTTAGTATCTTTTCAATTATTTCTATTGCAAGTTTGGTGCTACCCATATCAATTTCCGATTGCGTCAGGAGTTTTCTTGCTTTAATAATTTCATTTAAAGATTGATTAAAAATCGGTTTTAGTAAATTGATTTTTGTGACAAATGTTCTCATCAAGAAATCTAATTTTCTCGGTTGAATAAATTGTAGCTGGTCGGCCAATGTTGCGAGCAAACTTCTTCCTGCCGGAATAAAAACCAATTCTCTATCGTCTCCAAATAATACATTACATTCTTTCGTTATTTGCGAAATGAACTCTCTTTTCCTGTTTTCTATTTGCAACAAGTCTTTGCTTGTAAGTAAGGAAGCATCCTTGGATTTATAAGAAAGAGAAACTTCTTCTGTTTTTTGTGCAAGTTGTATTACTGTATTGGTAAATGGATTACTAAATTTGAGCAAAGCATAGCCGGTGCTGTTTTCCAAAGAAATACTAATCCAGATTTCTTCTGAATAGTAGTATTTTAGATGAATATTCGATAAATGTCGGCTTGTCCCGAAATAATCCAAAAATTTATTTCTTATTATTTTTGTAAAAGACCCAATAGGTTTGGAAAAATTGTTTTTTTCCAACGCCGAAATAAAATACTTAACCAAGTCGTCGTTCAGGGATTTGAAGAAAAAAATGGTTTTGGCAATGGTACTTTTACCGCTTGCCTGCGGACCGATAAACAACATAAAATCCTTTATATCAAGATTTACCTCCCTGATTGGTCCAAAATTCTTTATTTCAATTTTTTGCATATTTAAAACTTCTTAATTATCAGACTGCAAAGTTACAAATAATTCTAACAACCCGGCGTTACGCCTCAAATGTTAGCAACCTCCATTTCCCGAAGTTTCAAAAACAGATCATCTAACGAGTTGTTGATTTGAGTGCGGTTGGCTTCGATTTCGTTGATAAGGTTTTCAATCGGCAATCCGGTATCCTCCCGTTTTTGTTGCACATAAAGTTGGACGCTGAGATTTCCGTTATTGTTCAACACGTCTTTCTTGGTCATCACTTTGGCAAAGCCCTCTACATCGGCAAAACTTCGGTAAGCGTCGGCAATTTTTTGGATATGTTGCGGTTCGAGCCATGCCATAGAGCGTTCTATTTTCACTTCGTTTACGGCATTGATAAATATCATTTTGCCTTTACGCTCTCTGAGTTTGCGTTTCCGACAGATTAAAAGACAACTTTCCATACTGCTATTGTAAAACAGGTTTTTGCCCAATCCAATAACAGCATCCACCAAATCGGCTTCAATCATTTTGCAACGCAAGTCCTTTTCTGCATCCCGGAACAAAACGCCGTGAGGCCACAATACGACACATCGTCCCGTATCAGGTTTCAGGCTGCTGATAATGTGTTGTTGGAAAGCGTAATCGGCGCATCCCTGCGGCGGCGTTCCCCAAATGTTTCTGCCATAAGGATCGTTAGTCCATTTGGTTTGATTCCATCGTTTTACGCTATACGGTGGATTAGCCATGATAACATCGAACGTTCGCAGTTCGTCGTTTTCAAGTAACGAAGGATAATCCAGCGTATCGCCCTGTACAATCTGAAACTCATCTACATTGTGCATAAACATATTCATTCGGGCAATAGCCGAAGTAATGAGATTCAACTCCTGACCGTACAGTTTGAGCGTTCGATATTCTTTGTTTTGCTCTTTGAGGTAGAGGGCGCTGTTAAGCAAAATGCCGCCGCTGCCGCAAGTAGGGTCGTAAACGCTTTCTCCCGGTAACGGGTCGGTAATTAAGGTCATCAGTTTAACAACGGTACGGTTGGTGTAAAATTCTGCGGCAGTATGTCCGCTGTCATCGGCAAACTTTTTAATCAGATATTCGTACCCTTCGCCCATAATATCGTGCGGAACATTGCTCAACGACAAGTCCATCCTGGAAAAATGCTCTATCAAGTCAAGCATTTTTTCATCACTCATTCGCCGTTTGTTCATCCACTGTGCATCGCCAAAAACATCCGTCAACTGTTCGGAATTTGATCTTTCGATTCGCCGAAGCGCATTTTGCAATCCCCTGCCCACATCTGTTGTTTTTTTTCGGACATCGTCCCAATGGCATCCGTCAGGAATATCAAACCAGTGCATTTCACGAAATTTCGCATAATCCACGTCGCCCGATTCCTGTAATGCAGCCCCGTATTCTTCATCCCAAACATCGCTGATACGTTTAAAAAACAACAACGGAAATATATACTGTTTAAAATCGGCCGCGTCAATCATCCCGCGCAGAATGTTGTCAGCCCCCCATAAATAATCCTCTAACTGTTTTTGAGTCATTTTGTCTGATTCTAAGTTTTTAGAGATTTTCGCCCTTTAAATACGATTGCAAAAGATATTCAGGACTTTCGTAATAAATACTCCCGTTAAAATCTTCAATTTCACGTGATAGCCACGAGTTATAAACTTCCAAAAGTGCATCTATTAACGGCTTGCTATTGTATGTACTTATGCTCATGATCAGGCGTTTATATACCTTCCCAATGTCCCAATGTGTTGGAATAGCGTATTTTGAACCGGCAACATTGTCAAAATAACCGTTCTCTATGTGGTGTTTTTCTATTAACTCAAAAGTTAATTTATCAATATTTTCGCTATGATAAACATCCGACAAATCGAAAATCTGTTGTAAATTTGTTTTGCCGATAGCATTTGCGACCACATTCCTGTGATTTTTTGTTTTTCTGCTGATATACTCAATCAAAGAGCAAAGGAAAAACAGATTATTTGCATTTTTATCTTCTCTGCCTGACATAATGATATTATTTAACGGTTTTGTAATTAATAAACTGTATCGTACTTAACGCTTTTTCATTGCAAAAACTTATTTGATGTGTAGGAAATTTGAATTTTGCCAAAACCCAAAACTGTTCACGAGTAATTACACCGTCGATAAAATCTGATATGTAATTGTAAATTTGATCGTTTGCCATTGCTCCTATGACAATATCAAAATGACGTGTTTGTCCCGAACGACAATCAACAATAAAATCAAGCCATTCTTCTGTCATTTTGCTAAAATTCAATATTTTTAGCGCTTCATCAGACGTGTATTCATAACTTGAAACAACGGCAGTATCGTAACGACTTGCCCAACGTTCTGCCTTTTCTTCCAATTCTGTGCAATAAAAACCCTCTCCAAAGTCCTTTGGAAACCTGCTTTTGAAAATTTTTGGTATTTCAACAGCCATATAACTACCATGGTAAACTCTCATAAAATATTTTTTGCAAAAATATAAACTTTATTCCAAATTTGAACAACCAACAGCAAAATTTCATTTCTCTATTCTTTTTTTGTGGTTTATTAGTCCGTATATGTCGGCAAGCGGTTCGGCAGTAGTTACATCAAATACCACCGGAAAAGTTGGCGCTTTTCCCGCAGTCTTGGCGTCAAGAATTTTATGTTGTGTTTTTTCGCTCACATCGGCATTTAACGTTTCCATGCGGTTTTTCTCTTTAAACCAAACCACAACGCTGAAGTAGCCTTCAAAAACATGAAGCCAATAGAGGGTTTTCTCTTTCTTTACTCCACGCGATGTTGTCCACCGATGCTGCCCTCTTGCGAACCAAGCCTTATGAGGGGTGTACCATTGCCACTCCTGCTCTATGTCAATATCCGGTAAGGCTGCTTGGAATGTTTTGTATGCAGCGTAACTGTCACCCAAAACTTGTGCCAGCGCTTCGTCGGTCGGTAGCGCTTCGCGGTCTCTTAATTGTAATTTTTCGTTGTTGTTCATTCTGATTCCTTCTTAAATTTCACGTTTATTGAAAAAGAATCTTTGGTTTTGAAAACTACCCAATTCTTATCATTCATAACAAGTCATTCAAACTAATTATCTTGCTGCCTTTACTTTCATAATAATGCAGCATTTCGTCAATTTTTCTTTTATCATAACACGTGATGCAGTCTGCCAAGACATTCACTTTGTAATTTGCCTTACATAGATTGAAACAGGTTGATTTAACGCAGGCAATGGCGTCTGCGCCTGTCAGGTAGAACTCATCTATTTCATTTTTATTGACAAAGTCGGCGAACTCCTCACTCGTCAATGCGTTCCCTTTGTATTTTGTAAAAACATTTTGCGATACTATTTTCAAATCCGCAACTAATTCAGCCCCGCGTGTATTGGGTTTAAAAGTCCGCGTGCCATCCGATAAATTTTCATGCCTTATATAAACGACATGAATATCATTCTTAACCGCCCAATCTATGGATTGATTGATATTGTCAATTATCTCCCTGTAATTCTTCGTAATATCGTTTTGAATATCTATGATTACTAAAACTTTTTTCTGCATTTGACTTCTTCTTTTTAACTATTTTTCATTCAGTCTCTTGCCAAACCTTTTATTGAAAATAGAATCTTTGGTTTTGATAATTACCCAATTTCTATCTGTCATGAACGTCAAAAATTCGGCTCGTCCTTTTGTTTTAATCATTTCAATGTCTTTGCT
>Ga0082212_10009370_pt1 | contig 12636 bp, 7 predicted proteins | sample TergutNt197P3_FD_71548 | JGI IMG/M metagenome (GOLD analysis project Ga0082212, IMG submission 71548) | Neocapritermes taracua P3 segment gut microbial communities from Petit-Saut dam, French Guiana - Nt197 P3 | ecosystem: Host-associated > Arthropoda: Insects > Digestive system > Gut ... | reverse complement strand
TCATCGGAATCGTCAGCCGCAAGCCGAAGCCCGGTGCAACTCGGTACTTCGATTCCCACTTCGAGAACGAACTTTCGACCGTCCCCGTATCGATGAAGACTGAACCGCGAATCATATCGTCCGCTGTCAACGGAAAGACCACTTCCGCAGAATTATAAAATTCCACACAACCGCCCATGACATAACCCATATCGTCTCGCGGAGAAACACCGCGGAATTCAAATCCTCGAAGGTTCGTAAAACCGCCGCCGAAGTAACGTTCAAATGTCGGTGTATTGCCCTCAGTAACTCCTAAACTGCTCCGCAAACCGAGTACCCAGCGTCCGCTCCGGTCAGGACGTTCACGAAGCATGAAATACTTGCGTACATCAATTTGTCCGCGAAGGAATTGGTAATCCCCCAAGATTTGTTCGATGCCCGCAGAAACAAAATGTCCTTCCGTCGGCATGTATTCGCTGTCCCGGGTATTGTAAATTGCCGTCAAACCGACGTTGTACATTGGATGTTTGCCGACTTCATTTGCAACCGCCTCAATCATCGGACGATAGATGGTAACACTCTGTCCGCCAAACGAAAGCCGAGTCGAAAAGTCCGGAGTCCAAAGTTTGCCGAACGAAAGAGTCCCGCCGGTTCGGTCTTCGTACCATTCGTTGTAATAACGTTGATAATAGAAACCGCTGATACCGAATGAATAATCGAGGTCAAGCCAGTAGGGCGTTTCCCAACTAGCACTGTACCGCTGTACCTGCGTTCCCGGTACGGCTTCGATGCGGAACCGCTGTCCTTTGCCTCGAAAAGCATTTCGCCAGTCCGAAAACCGCATCCCTTGGGGAGCATTCAGAATATCAAAATTTTGTTCTTCATAGACGAATCGTCCCATCAAACCGGCATCGGAACTCACTGCCACGCTTGCCATCAGGGTTCCAGTTCGTGTTTCTTGTACGATCCATTTTCCTTTTGTTCCATAGATATACGGCGACACACCGGGAGGAGCATTCGGATCAATCAAAACGGTGGACGGCGCGCCGAGCGTATCATAGGGATTTCCCAAAATGGTTGCCGTACTTGCATCTGATGTCCGAAATTGAACGGGAGTCATTCCGGTTGTGGAGGCGGGATTCTGTGCTTGCAACGGCGTGGAAGCCGGTGCGACGCTGCCCCAATTCGCTGTATTTTGGGGAGCCGTTTGCCCCGAAATCGACGGAGTATAGACGGACGGAGGAATGTATTCGGCAGCAACTTGTCCTCGATAAGTTCCGATTGCCGGTTGCGGGATGAGTTGAATAATCGGCTCCGTCAGTTTGGCGGGCAGATATTTTCGATTGAGTAGACTCGTCTTTTGAGAGGGAGCCTGTCCGCGAATTAGCGGATCACCTGATGCCAGTGCTTCCGCTTCTTTTTCGGCGGCGGCTTCCGCTTCGATGGCTTCTTTCGGATAGTCAAAAATGAATTCCGGCATCGCCCCCTGCATCGGATTACTGTTGAACAATGCGGATGATAGCAACCGCCGCTTTGAGGCATTGATTTCGCTCGTTCGCAAAATATCTCCTGGCCGAAGTGAAACACGATTCAATACCGGTTGCCATTTCGTGTATGATTCCGCATCGTCATTGCCTCTGATTTCTACTTCCAACGTTTCGAGATAGCAACGCACTCCTTCCCGTATGTTGATCACCAAGTCCACATGATCCTGATCGACACGCGGGTCAGGAGACGGCATCGCAAAAACGTAACCTTCGTTGCCGTATTTCTCTTTGATCGTCTGCATATCGACTTCCAAAGCATCTTGATTGTAGTATTTCCCCTTGGCGGCGGCTAACTTCATCGTTTTGAGAAGTGCTTCGGAACTGAACACTTTGTTTCCGACAAACCGGATGTCTCGAATTTTACATCGGGGACCTTCATCAATGACGAACTTGACTTTGATCCAATTTCGTGGTTTTCCCCAACCAGTGTAACCGGCGGTCTCGACAAAAACCCTGTCAACTTTTGCATAGAAGAAGCCCAGTTTTCGATAATAATTGGTAAGCGTTTCGACATCATCGTCCAATTTTTTCCGGGTGAAATCGCTGTTGATCCAGAAGAAAAAACCCGGCTTCGATTGAATCAACGTTTTGAGTCGTGCGCTGGTCGCAATTTGATTGCCTTCAAACGTCACGTCGAGAACCCGCTGTTTGGGTCCTTCGTCGATGCGGAAAACGACCCCCCGGTCGCCCAGTTCATCGCCGCGTGTGATTTCGATATAAACCTGATGATAACCGCTCTCCCGGTAAAACTGTGACATTCGTTCCGCCGCCTGACGCACGGCAATCGGATCGAGTGCCTCCCCCTCTTTGATGTTGGCTTCTTCGAGGAGAATCTTTCGAGTATGTGTTTTGTTGCCGACAATTTTTATGTAATGAATGAGTTGCCGTTCAATGCACTCGAAGGTAACGATATAGCCATCCGGGGTACGGTCCACTTTCGTTTTGACATCGACGAACCACGTTTTTTGCATTAGGGCGCGTTTGTCTTCTTCGAGAACTGTTTCGTTAAAGGGACGGCCTGGTCGAGTTTTGACAATCTTGATAAGTTCGGCATTGGTTTTTTGTATGTTTCCTTCGATGCGAACGTCCAATATCGTCCGAGGGGCATCGGCAAGATTCACCGGATTCGGGGAGCGGAACGGCTCCTGGGCGAAGGCGATGTAACTTGCCAAACCGCAAAGGATTAAAAAAAATATAAACGGAGAAAATTTTCTCATTATTATCGAAACGGACGCTGCGATGGGGAACGGTAACGATTTTGGACAATTTTTTCAAGAGCAGATTTCGTTTGGAATCGGTCTGATTTCGACGGACGAAACTGTTCTTGCTCAATTTGAGCCGAAAGCAGTACCGCCACAGATACCCGGTTTAAGAACACATTATTATTCAGTATATTCACGAACAACTTCAACGCGAGTCACAATCGTACCGGTCAAAAAGAATTAACACACCGAGCGTATCCAAGCAGAGCATTTTCCTCTTCTTGTTTTCATCGTCCGTTTCGGTTAGAATCAGTGAAGGTAAGTGTGTCCTCTTTTTCTTCATCTTCCCATGTCCGCTCTCGTCGTTCGCAAAATCCGTTTTTTGTGTCTGTTTGCGCTTGCACTGCTTTTCACCATCGGTTTTGCAAACAGTGCCGACGAAGCACTCGTTAAAGACCTCCGTGATTTCGGCAACTACGCCGCAAAAGACCGTAGTGTGGAAATCAATCACTTTGAAGTGACAAAAAAATATCTCGACGCAAAACAGAAAGACCGGTTCTCTGATTGGAAAAAGGATGCCGAAGGGGGAATTGCCGAAGGACAAACCCTGCTCGGTGCCTGCTATTTTTATGGTACCGGCGTTGCCGAAGACAAAGAAAAAGCCGTCGAATGGTATCGCAAAGCCGCCGAACAAGGCAACGCCGAAGCCCAATGGCTTCTCGGCGAATGTTATTCCAACGGCGACGGCGTTCCCGTCAGAAAAATTGCGTCATCGCAGTGGACTTACAAATCCGCCATGCAGGGCAACGCCAACGCCCAGGCACTTCTCGGCATGAAATACTGGTTCCACGATGGTGCTCCTTTCCACTGGGATGAAGGAACAAGATGGATCAAAAAAGCCGCCGAACAAGGACAACCTATCGGACAGTATGAACTCGCCTGGTGTTACGCTATCGGCAGAGGAGTTCCTCCCTCCCCAGAGGAAAAAGCGGTCTGGTTCCGCAAAGCCGCCGAACAGGGACACGATGCCGCTCAGTTTTTCATCGGCGAATGTTATTACGATGGAGTCGGTGTTCCCCAAGACGATGTGAAAGCGGTCGAATGGTTCCGTAAATCTGCCGAACAAGGGGATTACAGGACACAGTACTGGCTTGCTAGGTGTTACAGGGACGGCAGAGGAGTTCCGCAAGACGATCAACTCATGATCGAGTGGATTCGCAAATCCGCCGAAGGGGGATATGATCAGGCGCAAAACGAACTTGCCGAATGTTACCGCGACGGAAGCCGAGGAGTTCCGCAAGACGATCAACAAGCAGCGGAGTGGTTCCGAAAAGCCGCCGAGCATGGTCATGCCGAGGCGCAGTATCAACTCGGCATCTGTTACAACAGCGGCAAAAGTGTTGAGCAAAATGGAGCAGAAGCGGCGGAATGGTTCCGCAAATCAGCCGAACGGGGACACAACGCTGCCCAAACACAATTCCTCGCTTGGTGTAAACAAGCCGCCGAACAGGGGAATGCTGAAGCGCAGTACCAACTCGGCGTGTGTTATCGTGATGGCAAAGGTGTTCCCAAAAACGAAGAGGAGTCGGCAAAATGGTTCGGTAAAGCCGCTGAGCAAGGACACGTCGAAGCGCAGTTCCAATTCGGCATGTGCTATCGAGCAGGAAAAGGAGTGATTCAAAGCGATATGAAAACGATTGAGTGGTTTCACAAAGCCGCCGAACAAGGACACGCTGCGGCTTCGCTCGAATTGAGCGGGTACTACGGCAGGGGAGACCAAAATACTCCTCCCGACCCGGAAAAAAGCCGGGAGTGGCACCGCAAAGCGGCGGAGCAGGGACACGCTCGCGCACAGTATTGGCTCGCTCGGTCTTATCGAGCCCAAGGAGATGAAGTGCAAGCGATAGAGTGGTTCAAAAAATCTGCCGATCTGGGGGATATGTGGTCGGAACACGAAATTTGTATGGCGTATCTTGAAGGAAAAGGAGGAATGCCGATAGACCGGGCGGAAGCAATCGAATGGTGTTACAAATCAGCCGCAAAGGGGGACGGCGGATCGCAGCATCGGCTTGCGATGTATTACCTTTACGGCGGAGAACTTGTCAAAGACGAGACAGAGGCGTTTCGATGGATGGAGAAGGCAGTTCGGTATAATCCGGGGGAAGGTTTTACTCCTACGTCGTGGTATCAACTTGGCGTATTGTACCTTGACGGAATAGGAACGGATAAGAACATCCCGGAAGCCCTGAATTGGCTTCGCCGGGCAGCCGAGAGGGACCAACCGGGGGGACTGTACCGGCTCGGTATGTGCTATTACGAAGGTGTGGGAGTTCCCGAAAACAAAACGGAAGGACTCAATTTTATCCGCCGGGCTGCCGACCGGAACCATGCCGATGCGCAGGAAATACTTTACAAATGGTACACGGAGGGGACGATTGAACCTAAAGACGAAGCGGAGTTGGCACGATGGCTTCGCAGTGCCGGCGAAAAGGGGAATGTCGAGATACAACTACGACTCGGCAGACTCTATTACTATGGCGGAGAAGGCATTGCTCAGGATTGGGGAGAGGCGGTGAAGTGGTTCCGTAAATCAGCCGATCAAAACAATGCGGAAGCACAATACCGTCTTGGCGTTTGTTATTTTTCCGGGCATGGTATTGTCAAGGACGAGACGGCGGCAACGGAATGGTTTCTTAAATCTGCTGATCAGGGATACGCCAGAGCGCAGTATATGCTTGGCGAATGTTATGCCGAAGGTTGGGGAGTGGACGTGAATGAGGAAGAATCGGCAAAGTGGCTTGGCAAGGCAGCGGAGCAGGGTGTTGGAACCGGCAACGCAGTTCAGTGAAAATGCCGAGTTGTACGGCTAACCCGACGGACGAAATGCCCATCCGATCTGTTACCCTAATTGATGGACTCTCATTTACTGCACATACCGCAAACTCCGTGTCGGGGTGAGCGTCGGAGTTGCCGTTTCCGGTGTGGAAAACGAAACCGGCGAATTGCCCCCTGACCTCGGCAACACCGGAGTCGGAATCACTGTCGTCGATTCGGTTTCGATCACTCGGAGCGAATCATTCGGATCAGGCGGGATCACGTAATTGTTATTTTCGCTCGGCAATGTTTCATAGTTCATCGAATCATAACCATGCTGATGTTGGATATACGTTCCCCGGCTCACGACTCGAGGCAAAGTAAGACCGTAGTTGAAATAATGCCCCGCATCCCTTTCTCTCGCTCGGCGTTTTGCATCGAAATAGGCTTTACCGGGCCATTCCCCTTCGGTCAAACAAACATTGTTGTATTCAAGCAGCGAACCTTTCCGGTAATGCAGCGTCATGATTGCCAAGTTGTAATCAATGACCGAACTGTAATATCCCGTTTCGGCTTCTGATTGGCGGCGCTGGGCTTGAAGCACCTGATCCAACGTTGTTGTTTCCGCTTCAAAAGCAGCCTTCACGGCGTTCACTTCTTCGGTCGCCGACCGGTATTTTGCCAACGTCGTTTGCATTTGTTGATACGTCAAAGTGATTTCCCGTTTTGAATCGGCGAGTTGATGGGTTAATTCATATTCTTGCTCTCGTAACAAGGCTCGTGCTTTTGCTAAACTGAGTTGGGCGTTCCGCACACCGGCGAGTTCCTGCCGCCATCCGAAGGGTGCCGAAAGACTCATACCCATCGACCAACCGGTGTTTTCACCATTAGCGAGCGAAGTGTAAGCACTCTGCTTGTTTCTAATCAAATTGTCTCCTCCACCTGCAATGTTATATCCTCCCTCCAAATCGAGCCGCGGCAATAGGAAATTTTTCGATGCGATCAATTCAAGTTCACGTTGTTTTACCGACCACTTTGATTTCCGTAATTCGGGGGACCGGAATAGGGCTTCACACATGATATTATTCCAATCGAGGCTTACCGGAGCCGTAATCGGATCATCGGTCGGACGAATCAAGCGGCGATCCGAGGCGGTCAATCCCATGCTGTACCGCAAAGCCGATTCCGCCCGGAATAGGTTGTTTTGAGCGAGTTCTGTCTGTTGCCGGAATTCGAAATAGTTTTGTTCCGCTTGACGTAACATGTAAGCGCGTCCCTTTGCCGAACTGGCATCGAAGTGCGCCTTCGTTTGCCGCCACGTTTCATAAGCGGCATCCCTGCCGGAACGTACCGAATGGAGACGGTGATACGCATAATATAAATTCCAATAGGCTCGTTCCACATCGGCAACGAGATTCCGGGTCGCCATCTCGAAGTCGTTCAACGACATATCCGTGTTGATTCGGGCAATGGAGACACCGCCGTACCGTCCCACCATTCCGCTTGGACCGGCAATCCGGTTGAATTCAACCCCGCCGCCTTGTAACAACGGGTGTGAAAAACCACCTCGAAGACCGCTCGACCAAGGATTGCCATAGGATGATGAGTCAAATCCATGGGTGTGATTGAGAAAATATCGAGTCCCGGTGGCACCATATTTGCTGATTCCTATATTAAAATCTCTGCCGTCACCGGAATAATTACTTCCATTCCAACTGAGACCTGCGGTGAGTTGTGCGTCAAACGCAGCCAAAGCGGCTTCGATACCATAATTGGGATCGCTTTCCATCAGGGCAGGATCATAGACGGTTGATCGGTTCGAACCTTGCAGGAGCGTACCGGGAACACCGGAAACACCTCCTTGGGAAAAGCCGACACCGGTGAGCGTTCGGATCACTTTGCTGTTTTTCATGGTAATTTGAATCGTCTCTTCGAGCGTCAAATCCCACATTGCTTCGGGATCGGGATCGTCCAACGTAAACGGTTCGGTCGTGTAGCAGACTTCCGGCAATGACTGAACATCCACGTTGGGAATCTCGATTTTGGTTGCTTTGGTAATGAGATGGTTCTGCCACCGTCCTTTTTCCGACAGGAAAACCGGCTGCTGCGGCCGACAACCGAACTGGCAGCAAAGGCATATAATGAAAAGGCTTAAAGCGATTTTTGTGGTGCTTCGGAGGTGGTTCATGTAACAACATCCTTGATTAGGTTTCGGGATAGAATCGTTCTATCGCCTGAGTTCCGGTACGGAAACTCGGCTCCCGGTCGTGGAGGATAAGGATTTTCGGAAATTTTGACAAGACCAAAAGTTTGACAATATCTCTTCTTTTTCCTCTCGTTTGCCCAAATGGAACAAACGTACCGGTCGGAGCGAAATTCCGCCGTATTCATCAAATCGACTGTCTTAATCCACAAGTCAAGAAAAACAGTGTTTATCAGTATAATCAAGAAAACAGAAATTACCGATACAATCGGCATAAATTGCCTATATTATTACCCTATCGCACCGCAAGATTTTTTCGACGATTTCGTCCGCTCGCCGGGCAACTTCCGGCAATTCGACCAGTTCCGGCGGATGATGCGGCTTGCGCTTGGCATCAATCACCAACGCACCTGTACAGCCCCAATGCTTGTTCTCGAAAAATTCGCCAATGCCGCGCACATCGCTTGCTGGATCACTCTTCGTAAATGTCGTCCACAAAAAATTACGCAACGTCGATGCCGCCGCCGGTGAATCATCGACCAATACGATGAGCGGTATCTCATCGGGAAACGTTCCGTGCCAGTCGATTTCCTCGGCACACAACACTCCCGGCATCGCAAGTCGAGAATTTTTTGCCGGTATTCCTTCCACCTCGCTGAGCGAGGCGGCTAACTGCCTGCGTGGTTTGCCGCTAACCGCCGTGAAAAATTTTGATCCCCGATGCAGTTCGCCGTCGGTGTAATCCAACGTATCCGCTGTTGTTTTGGTAACGAAATGGGCATCGTTTCGCCAATCGACTCGGCGGAGAATGTGCTGCAAAAACCGGGCAACGTCATTGACCGATAAACTCGGATCATCTCCTTCCGCCGCCAAAAAAAGATATTTTGCCAGCGAAAGTTGACCATAACCCAAAATGGAATGTGCAAGTGTGTGCAACTCCGCTGCCCGGCGATTTGGTTCAAGCGGCAAATACGATTCTCGACCAAGGGCAAGCAAAAGCGGATGCACACCGGCTTCGTCCACCGCATGGACGGCTCGCACACCGGGTAGTTTTTTCGGCACCACATCGCCGACGAGATGGTGAATGAATTTTCCGAACAGCGTATCTTCCTGCGGCGGACGACCAACCACCGTGAAGGGAAAGACCGCATCTTTCCGGTGAAAAACGTGGTGGACTTTCAGCACCGGGAACTCGTGCGCCAAACTATAATAGCCGAGATGGTCGCCGAAAGGTCCTTCGCGCTTCATTTCCGTGTGCAGGGTGCCGACAATGCAAAAATCGGCTTCGGCGTAACAGACGGCAGACGGCAGACGGCAGACGGCAGCAGAATTTGTCATCGGAATTCGGTGTTGTCCCAAAATCCCGGCGACGATGAGTTCGCTGGTTCCCTCTGGTAACGGCATCACGGCGGCAAGCGTCATACAAGGCGCACCGCCGATGAAAATCGAGACAGGTAACGGTTTCCCAGCGGCGAGGGCTTCGGCATGATGACCCGCAATGCCGCGATGAATCTGATAATGCAGTCCTGCCTCTTCGTTCCGAAGGTAATCGTTGCCGGAAATCTGCACGCGATACATTCCGAGATTCGATGCGGCAAAGCCGAGGCGATTCGGCGATTCCGTATAAACCTGCGGCAACGTCAGATACGCTCCGCCGTCCTCTTGCCATGAAACGAGTTGCGGCAGTTGATCCAACGTTGTTTCGCAGACAAACACCGGGGCATGTCGGACATTGACCTTGTTCGGTTGGGAAAAGTACAACGATTTCAGGGCGGTAAGTCCGAGTCGCGGTGAAGAAATACATTGCGAGGCAATCATCGGGTCGGCACCAAGTTCGATTGCCTTGCGCAATGGTTCGATGCCGTCCCGAAAGATGTATTCGACACGTTTTTCCGTACCGAAAAGATTTGCCAGCATGGGAAACCGGCAGTTTTTCGGTCTGGTGAACAAAACGGCGGGAGACTCGGCGGCGTACAGCCGGCGTTGCACGGCGGCGAGTTCGAGGGAGGGATCGACTTCGCCGTCGAACTCGATTAACTGCCGAGTACGCCGGAGGTCGTCGATACAGGATTTTAAGTTACGATAGCCCATAGAGTGATTTAGATATTAGACACGTTTTATTACCTTTGTGGACATTGGACTTTCAGTCTCCTAAACCTCTGTTGTCGTGGAGGGGCGTTCAACAATGCCGAGTAATTCCAATGTCCATTGTGTGGCACCGGTCTGCCGTTTGACAAGATTTTGTGCATTGCTGCCGAGTTGTGCTGCAAATTTCGGCTCTTCGAGGCAACGGCGGACAAATTGTTCCATTTCCCGTTGGTCGTGAACCACTTGGGCGGCATTGTCCCGGAGCATCATTTCCACAATGTCGCGGAAGTTTTTCGTCTTCGGTCCGAAACAGACTGCTGCTCCATAAGCCGCTGGTTCGATCATGTTTTGTCCGCCGCGCGTTCCCATACTGCCGCCGACGAAGGCAATCGCCGCCGTTCCCCACCAACCGCCGAGTTCGCCGACCGTATCGACGAGGAGGACCGGGGGACTTGCGTCCCACGTTCTTGCGCTTGATTCCGAAAGCGTGGAGCGCAATGCGTAATGGGTTCCCTTGTTGTCCAACATTGCCGACACTTCGCTAAAGCGTTCGGGATGACGTGGGACAATGATGAGCCGTAACTTCGGAAAATCTCGTTTCAAATGTTCGTAACACTCCACGGCAAAGGTTTCTTCGGGATGTTGCGTACTCCCCGCCAAAAAAACGATGTCATCCGGTGTAATTTCCGTCAGTTTTCGGAACCGTTCCGTTTCGGGATTGTTACGGTCGGTGTTTGCACCATCAAATTTGATCGAGCCGGTGATCTGAATCACTTCGCTGGACACACCGAGCCGCCGAAACCAACCGGCGTAGAGTTCATTCTGCGTTGCAACAAGATCGAATTGCCGAAGCATCGAAGCGATGAGTGGGCGAATCCAAAGATACCGCTTGTATCCGCTTTCACCGAAACGACCATTGATGATAGCAAGTTTCACGCTGTTTTTCTTTGCCGAGTCAATCAGGTTGGGCCACAGTTCTTGTTCGACGAGAACCAGCATATCGGGTGTGAGCCGTTGGAAAGCTTTTTCGACTGCCCAACTGAAATCGAGCGGACAATAGAAGACCGTGTGGTCATTACCGAATAACCGTTTTGCCAAGTCCATGCCTGTTCTGGATGTGGTGGAAACGACGCAACACCAGTCGGGCTTGGTTTCCCGAATTTTTTGGAGTAATGGCCGGAGCAGATTGACTTCACCGACGCTGACGGCGTGAAACCAAACGATTTTGATGTTCGGGTTTTCGGCGCGGTTTTGCAAGACACGCCGCCGTCGTGGAATGCGCCCGAAAAATTTTTGCTTAAATCCGCCACGGTATTTTCCCTGCCGCAGTGATCGGTAAAAGATCATCGGCGACAGAACTAGCAGAATACCAAAATAGATTAGGTTGAGTAGCCAGCGTTTCATGGTCAGGCGAAATGTTGTGATAATCCCTCGCCCTGTGAAGGATTCAGAAATGCGCCCTTAGTAGCACAGTCTCTTCTGCACAAACCGCTGCAACGGCTCCGATAAGGTGATCTGCATGGTTGACATAGCAACAATATAACGAAAAATACGGCAAAAAACAAGGCGTAATGCTGCGTTTCAACTATTCTTCCTTGACACCGAAAAGCACCCGCAATCGTTCGACCTTGTCCTTGATGGCATATTCCCCCGACTGTCCCCTATCGTAACGATCCTTTCCATGAAGAAAAAGAACCATCAGTTCGAGATCGTGAGCGGAGTCCAATTCAACCCGAACGGACTCCCGCTGATCCGGGTATTTGATTTCCAATTGGAATTTTGCCTCTTGCAAACCGAAGCCGCATTCGGAACAATGTTCGGGAACGATCAACGTTGCATCGACATTCTGGTCTTGGATTCGTTTTAGCGGGACATTGTATTCGCGAAGAATTTCGTCTTTTCTTCCCACTATCATCGTTCGTTCACACTTCGAACAAGGCTTTTCCACGTATACTGGATAAGCCATTTCATAACACTCTGCCCCTGGGAACAGATTTTTCGGCGGTTCACTTTTGGCGAGTTTTTCTAACCGTTTGACCAGTTCTTCACGAGTGGGATTTCGTATTTCGGCGATTCCCTCCGGTGTGATGTTAATTTCATTCGGTGTGCAACCGAGGATACCGACTCCGGCAACACCGGCAAGCGTTGCTCCTGCCTTTTTCAAAAATTCGCGACGTTCATGTTCGGTCATGGCAAGTCTCCTTGCATTTCATTTTAGCGAAAGATGCCACGTTTGCAAAGTGCAGATTTTGCGTTATTGCCGCCAACGGCGGCGCACAAGGTAGCCGGGGGTGATAACCCCCGGTAAGTTGTACCACAACCAATCGCACCCCAACGGGGTGCCACAATGTGTGGCTTGTGCGCCACCGTTGGCGGCGACGGTATGGGGTGATTCTTTGTCCGGGGGTTCCGCTGCGCTACACCCCCGGCTACCTTGTGATTGCCCCTTTGGGGCAAATGACCCAATACCGTAACCCATTTTTTACCTAACCCCATGACCACATTACTCACCCCCCTCGGCACATACATTCTCTTCGCTCTTTGGCAATCGACGCTGTGGCTCGCCGCCGTGCTGTTGCTCGGACGATTGTACACCCAAAAACCTACGAAGGCACACTTCCTGTACGTCACCGGAATCTTCGCCGCCACCCTCACGCCGTTGCTCTCGACGATCATTTCGGCAACCGGCAACGGAATGTTAACCATTTCCGCACCCTATCAGATCGCCCCGGAAACGCCCGGCTTGCTCTGTCTTGCCGGAACACTGCTTTTCCTTGCCGGTTTGTCCTACGGCATAGCGGCA
>Ga0082212_10009369_pt1 | contig 12637 bp, 10 predicted proteins | sample TergutNt197P3_FD_71548 | JGI IMG/M metagenome (GOLD analysis project Ga0082212, IMG submission 71548) | Neocapritermes taracua P3 segment gut microbial communities from Petit-Saut dam, French Guiana - Nt197 P3 | ecosystem: Host-associated > Arthropoda: Insects > Digestive system > Gut ... | reverse complement strand
ACCCCTCCTCGGAGGGGAATAAACCCCGCACTAAATTCCCCTCCTTGGAGGGGTGCCCCGAAGGGGCGGGGTGGTCGCGTGACTCAAATTCAGCGGTAGACGAGTACCGGCGTTTTGCTGTGGGTCAGCACCCTTTGCGTTTCACTGCCCAGAAGCAGGCTGGCGATGCCCCGGCGACCGTGAGAAGCCATGAAAATCAGGTCGCAGTCATGACGATTCGCAGCGGAAATGATGGCCTCATAGGGCGTTTCGCTAACCTGCGTGTCCGTGTCGGCGGCCACCCCTGCTGCTTCGGCTTCTGCCTTGGCGCGATCCAGGATGCGCTGGGCTTCCTGTTCTGCGGATTGGGCAAATTGCTCCGGGGTCGTCGGGTCGATCAGGGCGCCTTCACCGTAGATGGGCATTGGAAAATCAGGTTGCGAATAGAAAAAGGTCAATTGCGCGCCGATTTCCCTGGCAAAGGCGATGGAACGGGTCACGGCTGTGTCGGAGAGCGGTGATCCGTCTGTGGGTACGAGTACATGTTTGAACATCGTGCGACCCTCCTCCCTGTCTGCGATACCTGATTATAGTAAGAGTTGCCTCATTTTCGTATCCGGATTGCTGTCCAGTTATTTGCATGACCCAAGGAAATAGGTCACGAGCAGGCTGGGTTGGAGACATTTCCCCCAGTTGGATGGCGTTACCATGACCCACGGGGATTTTGTGCCATTTGCCGGAGTTTGGCGCGAAGACTGGAAGAGAGGAGACTTTGCATGACAAAAGGAAATGAGGTTGGGGTGGGGCGGCAAGCACGGGGCAGAAGCGCGCGCCGTCCGGGAAACTTTAATTTCGACCCTGGGCAGGTCATCAGAAAAAGCATCCGCGGGCTGCATGAAGGAGTCGAAGGAAGCATTGACCCGATGGGCATGAGCGCGCCCATCGTGCATGCACAATTGGCCTGGCTGGCACATCCCCAGGAACTTGGGAAACGTTGCGTCAGCCTTTCCAGCGATTTATGGAAGTTGCAGCTTCATACGCTGCACCGGATGTTCGGGCTTGCCAGCAATGACCCCATCCTTCCGCATCCGGACGATCTTCGGTTTGCTGACCCCGTGTGGACAGAATCAGCTTCGTGGGATTTGGTCAAGGAATGGTATCTGGCTTTTACCCACAACATGCAGGACATGTTGTACGACACGCCGGGTTTGAGCGGGAAGGATCGCCGCCGGGCCGCGTTCTGGTGGCGCAAATGGCTCAACGCGGTGGCGCCCACCAACTTCCTCCTCACAAACCCGACGGCCATCCGCAAGATGATAGATACCCGTGGGGAGAGCCTCTACAAAGGGTTTCAGAATTTCATTGCCGATATGCGCGCGGGTATGGTGCGAATGACGAACCCCGACGATTTTCATGTAGGGGAGAATCTTGCGACGACGCCGGGCGCGGTCATTTTTCGTAACCGCCTGCTCGAAGTCATCCATTACGCGCCGACCCAGCCCAAGGTTCACGCGGAACCGGTAGTGATCATTACGCCGTGGATCAACAAGTTCTACGTCCTCGATCTCGTGCCCAAGAAGAGCATGATCCGTTATCTGCTCGATCAAGGGCTGGATGTGTTCATCACGAGTTGGAAGAACCCGGATGAATCGATGCACGATTGTTCTTTCGATGATTATCTGACCGAGGGGGTGCAGGCCATCGTCGATGTGGCGCTCAAGTTTACAGGGGCGGAAAAGGTTCACGCGGCAGGGTATTGCATCGGTGGGACCGCGCTTTCGATCTACATGGCCTGGGCCAACAAGCACTATGGCAAGGACGCGGTTCCAGTGGCCGACTGGACGCTCTTTACGACCCTGGTCGATTTCAATAAGCCGGGCGACATCGAGGTTTTCATCGACGAGGCCAGTATCCGCTTCATGACCGAGAGCATGGACAGGAAGGGTTATCTCGAAGGTAAGCAGATGGCTTCCGCCTTCCGCCTGTTGCGTTCCAACAGCCTGATCTGGACGTATGTCGTGCATGGCTGGCTGTACGGCGAGACGCCCGCACCGTTCGATGTGCTGTACTGGAACATGGATACGACGCGCATGCCATATAAGATGCATTCATGGTATCTGCGTGAGCTGTACCTGCATAACCGGCTGATTCACAGCGATGCCTTGATGATCGCCGGGGAACCGATCAGCTTGGGGCGTATCGTTCAGCCCCTCTATGCGGTTTCCGCTATCGACGACCATATCGCGCCGTGGGCGCAGACCTACCGGATCAACAATTTCGTCGTTGGCCCGAAACGTTTCGTGCTGTCGAGTTCCGGGCATATCCTCGCCATCGTCAACCCGGTGGTGACTCCGCCTAAGCGTCATTTTTGGGTCAACGATGTACAACACCGTTCCGAGACGGCCGAATACTGGAGGACGCACGCGATTGCCGGTGAAGGGAGCTGGTGGACGGACTGGATGGCGTGGCTCAAGCCGCGCGCTGGAAAGCTGGTAGACGCGAGGCCCGCAGACAACAAGCAATTTCCGCAGCTTGCGCCCGCGCCGGGAACCTACGTGGTTGAGCCTTGAGAGAATGAGGCCGGATCGCGGTTCGGCAGAAATAGAGAAAACGCCTGACCGGTGACGAATCGGTCAGGCGTTTTCTCTGTAGTTAGCGCGTACCGGCCTGGTGCTGAACCAGTTTTTTAAGCCCCTCGCCATCGAGTATGCGGATGTGCTTTTGCTGCACGGCAATCAGCCCTTCTTCCTGAAAATGGGAGAAGGCGCGCGAGACGGTTTCCAATTTGAGTCCCAAGTAGGAGCCGATTTCTTCGCGGGTCATTCGCAGGTGGAACTCTGTCGGCGAGAAACCGCGCGCGGTAAAACGTTGCGACATGTTGAGCAGGAAGGCCGCCAGCCGCTCTTCGGCACGCATCGAGCCAAGCAACATCATCACGCTGTGATCGCGCACGATTTCGCAACTCATGACCTTGTGAAATTGATGCTGCAACCCCTCGATGACGCGGGCAAGTTCTTCAAGTTTTGGATAGGAGATCACGCAGACTTCGCTATCTTCGAGGGCGATAACGTTGCATGAATGCAGGCCGGTACCGATGCCGTCGAGGCCAAGTATTTCGCCGGTCATCTGAAAACCCGTGACTTGCTCGCGCCCGTCTTCGAGCAGGACATCCGACTTGAACGAGCCGGTACGGATGGCGTAGATGGCCTCAAATGGGTCGCCGGTGCGATAGAGCGGCTGCTGGCGTTTGACTTTGCGCTGTGCAGCGACCAGTTCATCGAGCCGGACAATGTCTGAATCGCTGATTCCGAAAGGGAGGCACAACTCGAAGAGGTTGCACTGAGAGCAGGCTTTTTTTAGTCCTGTGGGCGTAACGGGCGCAGGTGCCTTCATTTGACAGTAAACTGACTCGCTGGGGATCATTTTCGTTATAAGGGGGATTGATTCACATCAACCTTGTGATGATAACCTTCCAACATCATTAAGAATCTCTGAGCGGCACATCCATGACCCACGATCTAGTTTTCAACCCTGAATTGATTCGCCGGTTCGACATCAACGGACCCAGGTACACATCGTATCCTACGGCAGACCGTTTCATCGAAACGTTTGACGCGCGCGCATTGTCCGCTTGGCTAGGCAAGCGGACAACGGGCGGAGCGAGCAAACCTCTCTCATTATACTTCCACATCCCGTTCTGTAACACGATCTGCTACTACTGCGCCTGTAACAAGATCATCACCAAGGATCACAGCCTGTCCGCGAAGTATCTGGATTACGTGGATCGTGAGATGGGGCTTCAGGCCGCTTCGCTCGGCGAGGCGCGCCAGGCGACGCAGCTTCATCTGGGGGGCGGGACGCCGACCTTTCTTTCCCACGAGGAACTGCGTCAGTTGATGGCCTCGGTGCGCGCGCATTTTGAGCTTGTGCCCAATGGCGAATATTCGATCGAGGTCGACCCGCGCAAGGTCGATTTCGAGACCGTCGAGTTGCTTGCCAAGCTGGGTTTCAACCGGATGAGCGTTGGGGTACAGGACTTTACCGAAGAGGTGCAGGTCGCCACCAACCGCGTACAGAGCTTCGACGAAACCCAGGTGGTGATGGAGGCCGCGCGGACAACGGGTTTTAGCTCGATCAGCATGGATTTGATTTACGGTCTGCCCAAACAGAACGTCGCAAGCTATGACCGCACCCTTGAACGGGTGCTCGAACTCTCGCCTGACCGGATTTCGCTTTACAGCTACGCGCATTTGCCGGGGCTTTTCATGCCGCAGAGGCGCATCGTGGAAGGCGAATTGCCGACGGCGGATGTCAAGCTGCAAATCCTGCAACTGGCGATTCGCCGCCTGACGGAAGCCGGTTATGTCTATATCGGCATGGATCACTTCGCCAGACCGGACGATGAACTGGCCGTGGCACAGCGCCAGGGGCGGCTGCACCGTAATTTTCAGGGCTATTCGACTCATGCCGAGTGCGACATGCTGGCTTTCGGGGTGTCTTCCATCGCCAAGGTCGGCCCCGTGTATGCACAGAACCACAAGACGCTTGAGACGTATTACGAGGCGCTCGACCGCAATGAGTTGCCCGTGTTGCGCGGCATCGAACTGACCGCCGATGACCTGCTGCGGCGCTCGATCATCCAGGCCTTGATGTGTCATTTCTCGCTTTCCATCGAAGCGATTCAGACCGCGCACAACATTAATTTCAAGGAATATTTCGCGGAAGAACTGGCCGGTCTCAAAGAGATGGAAGCCGCCGAGATGGTCAGGGTGGAGGATGAGTCGATCACTGTATTGCCGGCGGGGCGCTTGCTGGTACGCGCGGTTGCGATGGTGTTCGATCGCTACCTTCGTGCGGATCGTGAACGCAAACGCTACTCCCGCGTGATCTGACGTTGTCGAGTCTCATGCCAGAAGCGGGTCATCTTGCTGTTTTTCTGTTCGGCCTGGCCGGTGGCGTACATTGTGTTTCGATGTGCGGCGGCATCGTCGGCGCGCTTTCCATGCAGGTAGAGCAGCCGCTCGTCCGCGCATCATCCTGGCGAACCGGGCGATGGTCTCTGCACTTGGCGTTCAGCCTTGGCCGCATTTTTTCCTATACCGTCGTGGGCAGCCTGCTGGGCGCGTTGGGTTCCGTGGGCATGCTCTACGATGGAGTGCTGCCGGTGCAGATCACGCTTTATGTGTTTGCCAATCTGATGCTGGTCGCGATGGGGCTGTATCTGGCCGGAGTGACCCGCTTTCTCGCGCCTCTGGAACGGGGAGGGCAAGTGCTCTGGCGTTTCATCCAGCCCGCGACCAGCCGTTTCCTGCCGGTGCGCTCGATGGCTCAAGCCTTGCCGCTCGGCATGTTGTGGGGGTTCTTGCCCTGCGGGATGGTGTATGGCGTGCTGGCTCTCGCGCTCATGACCGGCTCCGCCTGGCGCGGCGCGGGTTTGATGCTGGCGTTCGGGCTTGGCACTTTGCCCAATCTGTTATTGGCCGGGTTGGTGCTCGGACGCTTCCGCGATTTCACCCGCAATAGCAAAGTGCGTTTGCTTGCTGGTTTGCTCGTGCTTGGCTTTGGCGTGTTCGGGTTGATTCGTGCGCCCGCCCTGGGTGGCAAGCTGTGGAGCGGGTTGGTGTGCACCTGAATCCATTAAAGGCTTGAATATGACGCAGAAATCTCCCGCCCGGGAAACGCTCGAACTCGCCATTACCGGCATGACCTGTGCGGCTTGTTCGGCGCGACTTGAAAAAGTGCTTAACCGCTTGCCGGAAGTGGAGGCCGTGGTCAACCTCGCTTCCGAGCGCGCCATCCTGCGTTTTGCGTCCGGTGCGTTAACGCTGGAGGCCGCATGCGCGGCGGTGAAGAAGGCCGGTTTTGGCGCGAGCGTCGCGCAATCGTTCAACCGTGAACAGGAGCGGGCGTGCAAGCGCGACGAATGGCGGGCGAGCCTCAAACTCTTCTGGTTTGCCGCCGCGCTGACGCTGCCGCTTGCGGTTCAAATGTTGGCAATGTTCGGCCTCTGGCCGGGTGGCTCGCATGAGATCGTGCCCCGCTGGCTGCAATGCGCGCTGGCTACGCCTGTGCAATTCTGGGTCGGGGCACGGTTTTATCGCGGCGCGTGGAACGCGCTGCGCGGCGGCGGGGCCAATATGGATGTGCTGGTCGCCCTCGGTACTTCGATGGCTTGGGCTTACAGCACGGTAGTCACGTTGGCGGGTTGGCACGAACAACACGTCTATTTTGAAGCCTCGGCGATGGTCATCACCCTCGTAATGCTCGGCAAATTGCTTGAGGCGCGCGCGAAAAACCGGACTTCCGAAGCCCTCGATGCCCTGTTGCGGCTGCAACCTAAGCGGGCGTGGGTCGAACAGGACGGGCAACTCGTCGAAATCGACGTAGACGCGCTGCAACCTGGGAGGGTTTTCGTGCTTCGCCCAGGGGACGCCGTACCGGTCGACGGTGTCATTCTCGAAGGCCGTTCCGCGCTCGATGAAGCCTTGTTGACCGGCGAAAGCCTGCCCGTCGACAAACAGCCGGGGGATAAGGTTTTTGCCGCCACGATCAACGGGCAGGCCATGTTGCGCTGTCGCGCGACGGGGGTCGGGGCCGATACGCTCTTTGCGGGAATAGTCCGCTTGGTCGGGCAAGCGCAGGGTTCCAAAGCGCCGATACAGCGATTGGCCGATCGCGTCGCCGCCGTATTCGTGCCCGCAGTCGTTGCCATTGCCCTGGTGAGTTTTGCGGCTTGGTGGCTGTCCGGCGACTTCCAGGCCGCGCTCATCAATGCCGTCGCGGTGCTGGTCATTGCCTGTCCGTGCGCCCTCGGCCTGGCAACGCCGACGGCAATCATGGTGGCGGTCGGGCTGGGCGCGCGCGCCGGGTTGCTCATCAAGAACGCCGAAGCCCTGGAATGCGCCGGTCGCATGAAGGTACTGGCGCTGGACAAGACCGGGACATTGACGCGGGGCGAGCCGACGGTCACGGATGTTGTTGCCGCGCCACAGTGGACATCCGACGACTTGCTGCAATGGGCGGCGGCGGTCGAATGCGCCAGTTCGCACCCCATCGCGCGCGCCATCGTCCGCGCGGCGCGGGAAAAAGAAGGCGGGGCGGCGCTTGAACGCGCCAGCGATGTACGCATCATCGAAGGGCAGGGCATCGAAGGCCGCGCCGGGGGCAGGGCGGTGCTTGTCGGCACAATGGATTTCCTCGCCTCGAACGGCGTCGAGTTTCCCCAGGAAGAGGTGGCTGCCGTACAGGGCAAGACGCTGGCCGGGGTTGCCATCGATGGCATCTATGCGGGGCTGATAGCTGTTGCCGATCGTTTGCGGGAAGACTCCCATGACGCGCTGGAAAGGTTCCGGCAAGCGGATGTGCGGGTCATCATGTTGACGGGCGACAATCCCTCTACTGCTGCCGCTATCGCTTCGGCAGCGGGCATTGCCGACTGGCGCGCGGGCGTACTGCCTGCGGGCAAAGCCGACGTGGTGGCCGAATTGAAAAAGGAAGCGTCCGCCCGCAACGCTTGTGTCGGCATGGTTGGGGATGGTGTCAACGACGCCCCGGCACTGGCTTCTGCGGATGTGTCCTTTGCCATCGGCGTAGGCGCGGATGTTGCCATCGAAGCGGCCGACATCACGCTCGTGCGCGGCAGCCTGCACGGTGTGGCTGACGCCGTCCAACTGTCGCAGGCTGCGTTGTCAAAAATCCGTCAAAACCTCTTTTTTGCCTTCATCTACAATGTGTTAGGCATCCCACTGGCCGCCTTTGGCCTGTTGAGCCCCGTCGTCGCGGGCGCGGCAATGGCGCTGAGTTCCGTTTCCGTTCTTGGCAATTCCCTGTTGCTGAAACGTTGGCGACCCTACCGTAAGGAGAAAACATGAGTGAAATCACCATCAAGATAGAAGGCATGAGTTGCGGTGGCTGTGTCCGCAATGTGACCAAAACGCTCGAAGCCTTGTCGGGTGTGACCGGGGCGGAAGTCTCGCTGGAGAAGGCGTGTGCTGTCGTGCAATACGATCCCGCACTCATCGACGCTACAACGATGCGCCGGGCTGTGGAAGATGCCGGATTTGACGCGCCGCAGTAAATGAGTTGCCTGGACGCTCGACATTTTCATCAAAGCACTGGAAAATAGTGCGGTTTTTTTTCTGGAACTTGCTATGTCCTCAGAACTTATTTTGGCGGTGGTGTGCGCTGTTGCCGCCATTCTTTACGGCGTCTTTACCATCAATTCGATTCTTGCCAAGCCCGCTGGTAATGAGCGGATGCAGGAGATTGCAGCCGCTATTCAGGCCGGTGCTCAGGCGTATCTCAACCGCCAGTACATGACAATCGGCATCGTTGGGGTTGTGCTGTTTCTTGTCGTTGGCCTTTTCCTCGAATGGCAGACGGCCTTCGGCTTCCTGGTTGGCGCCGTGTTGTCAGGCGTGGCCGGTTTCGTCGGGATGAACGTGTCGGTTCGTTCCAATGTGCGTACTGCCGAGGCGGCGCGTAACGGCATTGCCGCCGCGCTCGATATTGCCTTCAAAGGTGGCGCGGTGACCGGAATGCTGGTCGTCGGCCTGGGACTGCTTGGCGTTGCCGGGTACTACGCTGTGCTGAAAGCGATGGGAGGCGATGGCGACCTGCACCATATCGTACAGCCGCTGGTCGGGCTGGCTTTCGGCGGTTCGCTGATTTCGATCTTCGCGCGGTTGGGCGGCGGCATCTTTACCAAGGGGGCCGACGTTGGTGCCGACCTCGTGGGCAAGGTGGAAGCGGGCATTCCTGAAGACGACCCGCGCAATCCGGCCGTGATTGCCGATAACGTCGGCGACAACGTCGGCGATTGTGCCGGCATGGCCGCAGACCTGTTTGAAACCTATGCGGTTACGGTCGTTGCGACAATGGTGCTCGGCGCGCTGATGCTGAAGGGTTCCAACGCCTCCGATAGCCTCGTCGTTTATCCGCTGGTACTGGGTGCGGTTTCGATCATCGCCTCGATCATCGGCACATTTTTCGTCAAAACCTCCGAGGGCGGCAAGATCATGTCCGCGCTCTACCGTGGCCTCGCGGTGGCTGGCGTACTGGCGCTGATCGGCTTCTATCCGGTGACGACCTATATGCTCGGCGAAGGTGTTTCGCTGGCTAATGGGGGCTTCATCAGTTCCAACGCAATTTTCGGCTCTGCCGTGATTGGCCTGGCGCTGACCGGCGTTTTGGTCTGGATTACCGAGTACTACACCGGTACCGGGTTCAAGCCTGTCAAGCACATTGCTCAGGCATCGACCACCGGCCATGGAACCAACATCATCGCTGGGCTTGGCGTTTCGATGAAAGCGACCGCTTGGCCGGTGCTGGCGGTGTGCGCGTCGATTTATGCCGCCTATGCCCTGGCCGGATTGTTCGGTATTGCTGTCGCGGCGACTTCCATGTTGTCGATGACCGGCATCATCGTCGCGCTCGACGCTTATGGCCCGATCACCGATAACGCCGGTGGTATCGCAGAAATGAGCGAGTTGCCGGAGTCAGTACGCGCCGTTACCGATCCGCTCGACGCTGTCGGCAATACGACGAAGGCAGTGACCAAGGGTTATGCAATTGGCTCCGCCGGACTGGCTGCGCTGGTGCTCTTTGCCGACTACACGCATGCGCTTGAGAGCACCGGCCTGAGCATCAGTTTCGACCTTTCCGATCACACCGTCATCATCGGCCTCTTCATCGGCGGCCTGATTCCCTACCTCTTCGGCGCGATGGCAATGGAAGCCGTTGGCCGCGCTGCCGGGGCGGTGGTGGTCGAAGTACGCCGCCAGTTCAAGGAAATCGTCGGCATCATGGAAGGCAAGGCCAAGCCCGAATACGGCAAGGCGGTCGACATGCTGACCAAGGCGGCAATCAAGGAAATGATCGTGCCGTCGCTGTTGCCGGTTCTGGTTCCAGTGCTCGTCGGTTTGTTGCTTGGCCCGAAAGCGCTAGGCGGCCTGTTGATGGGAACCATCATCACCGGGATTTTCGTGGCGATTTCGATGACCACTGGCGGTGGTGCCTGGGATAACGCCAAGAAATACATCGAAGACGGCAATTTCGGCGGCAAAGGCTCCGACGCGCACAAGGCGGCAGTCACGGGTGATACCGTCGGCGACCCGTACAAGGACACGGCGGGTCCTGCCGTCAACCCCCTGATCAAGATCATCAACATCGTCGCATTGTTGATCGTGCCGTTGTTGCCGGGCAGTGGCTTGCTGCCGAGCGGCGAGCCGGCGGCAACGGGAACCGAAGCAGTCATGATGACAGTGCCTGTTGTCGAAGCAGCGCAAGCGCCGAAAGGCGTCTTCAACGGCATCTCTGCCGATGGCGCTGGAACCGGCTCGCGGGCTGACTTGCAAAGACCAGGGCTGTAAAAAAACAGAGCTTTACCTGACGGCGCAGAAGAAACCCTTCTGCGCCGTCGTTTTTGGAGCCGGGCGATTCTCAGAGGCAAAAGAGTTATGGCACAGGATGCGGATCATCTGATCTGGCTGGACATGGAGATGACCGGGCTCGACCCGGAAGAGAACCGTATCATCGAAATTGGCCTCGTCATCACCAACAGCGCGCTCGATATTGTTGCTGAAGCGCCAGTGATTGCCGTGCACCAGCCGGATGCCGTGCTCGACGCGATGGATGACTGGAACAAGGGCACCCACGGGCGCAGCGGCCTCATCGAGCGTGTGCGCGCTTCGACGGTCTCCGAGGCTGAGGCTGAATCGACGATGCTGGCCTTCCTGGAGCAATGGGTTCCCAAGGGCGTCTCACCGATGTGCGGCAACACCGTAAGCCAGGATCGCCGCTTTCTTCTGCGCTACATGCCCCGGTTTGAAGCATGGTTCCATTACCGGCATCTCGATGTTTCTACGCTCAAGGAACTCGCAAAACGCTGGAATCCCGACGTCTACAAAGGCGTAAAAAAAGCTGGAGCCCACACGGCGCTGGCCGACATCATGGAATCAATCGAGGAACTGCGCCATTACCGGGAAACCTTCCTGCGGCTTCCGGTATGACGCAAAATACGCACTGAACCAAGACGAAACTTTATACGCCCCCTCTCCGGAATCTCAATCATGGAATCTACCCGCATCCTGCTCGAAGCCCACGAAATTCCCACGCATTGGTACAACATCGCCGCCGACCTGCCCGCGCCGCCCGCGCCGCCGCTCTTGCCGGATGGGTCGATCGCGCGGCCCGAACAACTGGGGGTAATCTTTCCGCCAGCGATTATCGAGCAGGAGATGAGCACGGAACGCTGGATCGAGATTCCGCATAAAGTGCGCGAAATTTTCCGCCTTTGGCGGCCCGCTCCGTTGGTGCGCGCGGTACGGTTGGAAGAGGCGCTGGGGACGCCTGCGAAAATTTTCTTCAAGTACGAAGGCGTCTCGCCCGCCGGTTCGCACAAGCCCAATTCCGCCGTGCCGCAGGCGTATTACAACCACAAAGCGGGTATCCGGCGATTGACCACGGAGACGGGCGCGGGGCAGTGGGGCTCGTCGCTGGCGCTGGCCGGACAGATGTTCGGGCTGGAAGTGCGTATCTACATGGTCAAAGTCAGTTACGAACAGAAACCGTATCGGCGGATGATGATGCAGACCTGGGGGGCGGAAGTCTTCTCCAGCCCATCTTCCCTGACGGAGTGCGGGCGCAGGATATTGGCTGAAACGCCAGACACTCCCGGATCGCTTGGCATCGCTATTTCCGAGGCGGTGGAGGAAGCGGCGGGTCGTGCCGATACCAATTATTCGCTTGGTTCCGTGCTGAACCATGTGGTGCTGCACCAGAGCATCATCGGGCTGGAAGCGAAAAAGCAACTCGATAAGCTCGGCCTCTACCCGGACATGGTGATCGCGCCCTGCGGCGGCGGTTCCAGCTTCAGCGGCATCGCGTTTCCATTCCTCGGTGACAAGGCGGCGGGCGACAAGCGTGCGGCAAATCTCCGGGCCATCGCGGTGGAGCCGAGTTCCTGCCCCAGTCTCACAAAGGGGCGCTATACCTACGACTTTGGCGATGCTTCCGGCTTCACCCCTTTGATGAAGATGTACACCCTCGGCCACGATTTCGTGCCTGCCGGCATCCACGCGGGTGGATTGCGTTATCACGGCACTTCGCAACTCGTGTCACAGCTCTATGAAGCGGGTCTGATCGAAGCCGTCGCCGTGCCGCAGTTGTCGACGTTTGACGCGGGTGTACAGTTCGCGCGCCTCGAAGGCATCATCCCCGCGCCGGAATCCTGCCACGCTATTCGCGTCGCCATCGACGAGGCGCTCAAGTGCAAACAGAGCGGCGAGGAAAAGGTCATCCTCTTCAACCTCACCGGGCACGGACATTTCGACATGAGCTCGTTCGAGCGTTATTTCTCCGGGAAGCTGGAGGATTACGAATACCCGGCGGAAGAAGTGGAGAAATCCCTGGCAAAGTTGCCGAAGTTTGGGTGAGGCAAGGCCGCACAATCTGAAGGACGGTGGCGATGTAGGGATTCGCTGCACTTCTCCCAGTCTGCTCAGGCTGCTTTGTTTATCGGGCTCAGTTTGAATATTTGAGACGATTTTCTGTAGGGGGCGATGGCAATCGCCCCGTCGAACCGTTGGCGGATTGCGGAAATTTACGATGGCGGGCGGATTGCCATCCGCCCCTACAACGCATGAAATTCAAAGTGAGA
>Ga0082212_10009368_pt1 | contig 12638 bp, 14 predicted proteins | sample TergutNt197P3_FD_71548 | JGI IMG/M metagenome (GOLD analysis project Ga0082212, IMG submission 71548) | Neocapritermes taracua P3 segment gut microbial communities from Petit-Saut dam, French Guiana - Nt197 P3 | ecosystem: Host-associated > Arthropoda: Insects > Digestive system > Gut ... | reverse complement strand
TCCAAATGTAAAAGACAACACCATGGTAGCCTTGGAAAAAAACGGCTTTTCCGTTCCGGCTGCCATCAAAGAACACCCAACAGATTTGGGCACGTCAAAACACTACGACCAAATTGCCTTCAATTTGAAATTAGAAAAGAATATGACAATTTTTTCGGAAAAAGAACAGAAAGCCGGCGCCTTTAACTTTGCAAAATCTGTTTATTCCGAAGCCGATATGGAAACCTACAGAGAATATTTTCCCGAAAAAACTATTGCAGGAAAAACCGATGCCCAAATTTTATCTTACTATATGAAAACATGGCGCACCTTCCAAATGTCTGACCACCTGCCCTTGTGGGTAGAATTGAAGATAGACTTCAGCAATCAATATTTAGAAAAATTGAAAGTGGATTGTAAATAATGTATATTTTATCTTCTATTGAATTGTTAGAAAGAATAGTATCAATATTTTTTGTAAAGTAATCGTTCTAATCACTATTTTTCTCATACCATTCTTCCAATTTAGGAACGATAGGTTCTATATATTTATAGGTAAACGATTTCTCTACAATTTTTTCTGTTAGAATAACTTGTTTGGAATCAATATTATGTATAAAATAAAAAACAACGCTAAAAAATACCGCAACTTTGAGGATGCCGAACAACCCGCCGAACAGATTATTTACAAATTCGGGAATAACAAGTTTTATTATTTTTTCTACTAATTTTCCTAACAAAAAAACCACAATTAAAACTATTAGAAAGGTAATAGCGAAATAAACTTCTTTTGGAAGCGAAGGGTTGTCAATCCATTTTTCAACCATATCGGAAAAAACAAAAGCAGCATAAACACCCAGAATGAGTGCGGTCAATCCTACCAATTCACGAATAAATCCGTGTGTAAATCCTTTATAACCAAACCAAAGCATAGGAATAAGAATAAGAATATCAAGGTAGTTCATGGCGATTTTTATCTACAAGTTATTTTCGTTGATAATGTACCAATTCAAATTTGGGGAGGGTTAGAAGAATATGCTCCATAATATCTGTTTGAATAGTCTCATAATCAACCCATTCAATTGTTTTTGCAAAGCAGTAAAATTCTACAGGAACGCCGTATTCATTGGCAGACAACAAGCGCACCATCAAGATTTGTTTGGTGCAAATATCGCCTCTGTTACGCAAATAATTTACAAGATATTCCCTAAAACAGGCGAGGTTTGTTTCATGATTAGCTTTGCAATTTTCATGCATGGCAGTAGTTGCTTTTTTAATACTGGTGGTATCAATAAAAAATGCGCGTTTAATTCGTCTTACGCCTTGTTCTTCCATGCCGCGCCAATTTTGAAATGAGTTGGAAACTAAATGTTTTACAGGAACCGTAGAAACAGTGCCATCGAAATTGCGCACCTTCACAGTTATTAAATTGATTTCTTCCACCGTGCCGTCCACATCGTCTTGATTTACGGTAATCCAATCACCATTTCTCACTATATCGTTGGCAGATAGTTGTATGCTGTTTACAAAGCCAACAATAGTATCTTGAAAAACCAGCATTAACACCGCAGAAAAAGCGCCTAAACCCATTAATAGTTCTTTCGGCGATTGATTAATAAGAATGCAAACAATTAAAATAATGGCAATGATCCAAAATACAATGGAAACAATTTGCACATAGCTCTTTACGGGTTTGTCTTTGGTGGCTTCCAGCTGCAACAGTACTTCGCCAAGTGCTCTTAAAAATGCCGTAAGAATGAGAATAATATTAATTACAATATATATATTGACGAGTGTCGCAAAAAAGAGTTCCGCTTTTGTTCCGGTCAGAAAAAATTCAGGAACCAAATTTTTGATAATAATTGCCGGCAACAAAATAGAAAGTTGAATAAAAAAACGCTCTTTCAGTAGCGCCGTCCTCCATTTTGACGGAAATCTTTTATTGGATACTCTAACAATATTTTGTAAAATAATCCGGATTAAATAATAGAGGATAAATCCAGCACATAGAATTAAAATTGCAGTGATTGCTGCAGAGACAAAGGATAATATTTGCCCACTTAAACCTAAATGAGCAAAAAAAAGGTGAATGGTTTCGCGAATCCAGTTAAACATAATGTCAAAAATTTGATTTTGTTTGAGCAGCGAAAATAGTTTTTTTATTTTGTATTTGTTATATCATTTGCTAAAAGATTGTTTTATTTATTCTTCGGTTAAATCGGCGGTTATCGGCTACCGGTTTAAAATATTGCGGTAAAGATAGCGCTTATTCCTCTACCCATACAGTTCAATCAATTTCAATACTTCGGGATAAGTTTCCAATAATGGTGAAAGTTCCATGAAATTTTTGTGCCACTCAAAATTCATCGTCAAGGCATCGCACAAACAACTGCTGCCCTTTGGCATATCTTCGTTTAAAAAATGGAGCGCAGCCAAATAATAGAACATCTTGGCACGCACCTCTGTCGTTACAAATTTACCAAACAAAAACTCATTGATTAAATTTATTCCCACTTCATACATTTGATTGTAAATACAAAATTGTGCAATAAAAAAGAAAAAATGATCGCAATCATCTAAATGTTTGAGTGTTAATTCAGTTAATTTATAGAGATAAGAAGTAGCCTCATTATCTTCAAAGAAAGAAATAACAGAGAAGATGAGTTCAATATTTTGAGGATTTTTTTCAAAAGTATTTAAAATGAACGCTCGCGCTTCTTCTGTTTTTTCCAATTCGCAGAGAGCATTTACCACTCCCAGCACTGCTTCGTTGTGTATAGGATTGATATCTAATGCCTTAAAGTAGTATTCTAAGGATTCTTCAAACCATTTCTGAATAGCATAACAATCTCCAATATTGGTTAGTGCGTAAAAATCTTCTTTATCCAAATTATAAGCTTCAAAATAATGATGCAACGCTTTATCGTAATCTTTCAACTCAAAAAAGGCATTAGCCATATTAAAGTGTGAGGCAGGCATTTCGCCATCGCAAGTAATGGCAAGTAGGTAAGCATCAATAGCTTCTTCGTAGCGATTGTTCCAACTCAACGTAAATCCGAGTCCGAACCATGCGGCGCCCAAAAATGGAAATTCTTCGGTAAGAATTGTAAAAAACTCAATGCCCTCCACCGGTTTATCCAAATCTTCAAACAAATAAGAGTAAGCAAACAGATTTTCGGCAAAAAATGTGTCGGTACGCAAGGCTTGGCTCACATGTTTAATCGCGGTTAATATGTCATTTTTCTTAACAAATTCTTGTCCCAACAAAAAATGAATATCCGGGTCATTCGGTTCTAACGCCAATGCTTTTTTTAGCCATTTGATAGATTTTTCCTTTTTTTTATCGGACATATTCGACAAAAATGCTTTTTCAATATAAATATCGGCGGAAGGTGGAAAAGAGTTTTCAATTTCAGCCAATTCCTTTTCTGCATTATCCATTTGAAATTCAAGTATATATTTTTTTACCCGATACAAACGAAATATAGACTCGTTGGGAAACTGTGCAACGGCATGTTCTATGGCTAATGTTAAATATTGAAAGTCAAAATCTTGCATTAACTCTTCAATAATTATTTCCATTTCCATAGAATCGAAATAACGAACCACATTATTATCTATGCAATGAATAAAGTCGTTCACCAAAGCGTTGTCTTCAGAATTGCCGAAAGAGTCCAAAATTTAGGGTTTAAGGTTTAAGGTTTAAAGTTTAAGGTTCAAAGTTTAAAGTTTAAGGTTTAATTACTTTAAACTTTGAACCTTAAACTTTGAACTCAAAAAAAGTTATTCAAACGATAAAATTGCTTTTTTGATCAGTTCAAGGGCTTCACGCAGTTGTTGTTCTGTGATTACCAAAGGCGGCGTAAAGCGGATAATATGTCCGTGAGTAGGTTTTGCAAGAACGCCCAATTCTTTCATTTTCAAGCACACATCCCATGCGGTTTTTCCGTTTTTCGGACGAATTACAATTGCGTTCATCAAACCTTTGCCGCGCACTAACTCAATCATATCGCTATTAAGATTTCGCATTTCTTCGCGGAAAATTTTGCCGAGATAATCCGATTTTTCTACTAATTTTTCTTCTTTAATCACTTCAAGGGCAGCTATTCCTACTTTTCCGGCTATGGGGTTTCCGCCGTAAGTAGATCCATGTTCGCCAGGTTTAATAGTGAGCATAATCTCATCATCGGCTAAAACTGCCGACACGGGATAGGTTCCGCCGGAGAGCGCTTTACCAAGGAGGAGCATGTCGGGGCGTACATTTTCGTGGTCACAGGCTAACAATTTTCCTGTACGCGCAATACCGGATTGAATTTCATCGGCAATAAAGAGTACATTGTTTGCTTTACAAAGGTCGTATGCTTTTTTCAAATAACCTTCGTCGGGCACATACACACCAGCTTCGCCTTGAATGGGTTCTAATAAGAATCCAGCCACATTCGGGTCTTTCAATGCTTCTGCCAACGCATCTAAATCGTTGTAAGGAATACGAATAAAGCCGGGGGTAAACGGACCGTAACCGCCGTAAGAATCGGGGTCGTTAGACATAGATACAATGGTGATAGTTCTTCCGTGGAAGTTGCCATCACAGCAAATAATTTTGGCTTGATTTTCAGGAACTCCTTTTTTCAGGTACGCCCATTTGCGGCAAAGTTTCAGTGCGGTTTCATCGGCTTCAGCGCCGGAGTTCATCAAAAGCACTTTATCATAGCCGAAATATTCGGTGATATATTTTTCAAAAACGCCCAGAACATCATTATAAAAAGCGCGAGATGTAAGGGTGAGGGTATGTGCCTGTTCGCACATTGCTTCAACAATTTTAGGGTGACAATGCCCTTGATTAACGGCAGAATATGCTGCAAGGAAATCATAATATCTGTTTCCTTCCACGTCCCACATAAACGGACCTTCGCCTTTTGCAAGTACAACGGGGAGCGGGTGATAGTTGTGCGCACCGTATTTGTCTTCTAATTCCATAGCCTCTTGGCTGCTTTTAACTTTTTGAATCATAATATATTAATTTAAGATGTTGATATTTTTTTTTGTGAGTGCGAAAGTATAGTTTTTTTTGAGATGAGGAGCAGGTAAACGAAGCGGCAATATCTTTTCATTTTAGTAAAGTTTTTTAATAATAGTTTGCAAACTAAAAAAGAAGAAAGAAATAGCAGAATTTTATTTTGAATATATAGATTTGAACAAATCAAATTTAAAATTTCATATACTTTTGCCACCTCTAAACATAAATCTCTTTTATGATTTCAAAAACCATTTCAATATTCAAACAATCTATTAATGATTATCACCAATTTGACAATGTAGATACTGCTCTTCAAAATCCTTATACGACAGGAAGTTTAGAGGCATTGCTCTATCATAAAAACTGGATTGATACGGTGCAGTGGCATCTCGAAGATATTATCCGTAAGCCTAATATTGACCCTGTGGAAGCCTTGCAAATTAAACGCCGTATTGATGCCTCAAACCAAGAGCGAACCGATATGGTGGAATATTTGGATTCCTATTTTCTTGATTTATATAAAGATGTAAAAGCAGAGTCCAATACGCCGCTCAACACCGAAACGCCTGCGTGGGCATTCGACCGGCTTTCAATTTTAGAGCTCAAAATTTATCATATTGAACAAGAACTCATTCGCACGGATGTTGATGAAATTCATATTCAAAAATGTAAAGAAAAATTGGAAATACTTTTGCAACAAGAGATCGATTTGTTTGTTGCTGTTGAGCAGTTGTTGAACGATATAGCCGCCGGAAAAAAACAGATGAAAGTGTATAAACAGATGAAGATGTATAACGACCCTAACTTGAATCCGATATTATACAAAAATGCAAATCATTAAATTATACCAAATTGACGCTTTCGCCGATAAATTGTTTTCAGGAAACCCTGCGGCGGTGTGTATTTTAAATTCGTGGTTGGAAGATAAATTAATGCAATCTATTGCCAATGAGAATAATTTGTCGGAAACGGCTTTTGTGGTGCAAAATGGGAAAATCTTTGAAATTCGATGGTTTACACCCACTATGGAGGTGGAGTTGTGCGGACACGCCACACTTGCCGCCGCTTATGTGATATTCAATATTCTTAATTATCAGGGGACTGTGATTAAATTGCACTCTCATATTAGCGGAATGTTATCGGTTATGAAGAAAAGAGATATGCTTTTTTTAGATTTTCCAACGGATAATATTAAAACGGTTGAAAATCTTTATAAAACCATTGAAAAATGTATTGGGGTGAAACCGATTGCGGTATTTAAAGGCAATGTGGATTATGTTGCTGTAATTGAAAATGAAACAGCCTTAAAAACGTTAGCTCCCGATTTAAGCGCCATCGCCAAATTAGATTCCAGAGGATTGATTGTTACTGCAAAAGGCGATGCAGTTGATTTTGTTTCCCGATATTTTGGACCGCAATGCGGCATCAATGAAGATCCCGTAACCGGTTCTGCACATACTTCATTACTTCCAATATGGTCGAAAAAACTAAGGAAAAATAAGTTGATTGCTCAGCAACTATCTAAACGTGGCGGAGAATTGGTGTGTGAACTCAAAGATGACCGATGTATCATTAGTGGAAAAGCCCAATTGTATTTAGCTGGAGAAATATACTTGAATTGAAATGAGAACTATTTTAATCCTTCGTTTTTCTGCGATGGGCGATGTGGCAATCGCCGCTTCTGTGATGCGAAAAATGGCAGCGCAAAATCCTGATACCCATTTTGTTTTTGTTACCCGAAACTTTTTTGTGCCGTTTTTCAACAACATTCCCAATTTGGAGGTTTTTCCTATTGATTTTAAAGAACGATATAAAGGGCTGTTTGGGATTTTCAAACTTTACAAAGATTTGGAAAAAAAATATAAAATTGATGCCGTTGCAGATTTGCATAACGTATTGCGCTCGAAATTGCTTACCTTGCGTTTTCGGTTGTCATTCAATAAAATAAAAATGGCAACTATAAACAAAGGAAGAAAAGAAAAATGGGAGTTATGTAATATGAACCATTCGGACAAACTTCCTTTAGTAACCACGTGGCAGAGATATACGGAGGTTTTTCAACATTTAAAAATCAATACTAAAATTGAACCCACGCCCATTCCATATACGCCGGAAAAAGTAAAGAAGATTGGCGTATCCCCGTTTGCGCAACACAAAGGCAAAATTTATCCGCCGGAGTTGTTGGAGAAAGTATTGAAAATATTGAACAACAACTACGAAATCTACCTTTTTGGCGGCGGAATTGAAGAGCAGAAATTATGTGAGGAATGGCAATTAAAATACTCCAATGTTCATTCCATTGTTGGGCAAAAAACCTTAGTTGAAGAGTTGCAAATTATTTCAGGATTAGATGTAATGCTTAGTATGGATTCTGCGGGTATGCATTTGGCTTCGTTGTGCCATATTCCATGCGTTTCCATTTGGGGCGCTACGCATCCCTATGCCGGTTTTATTGGGTTTGGACAGGAAAACAATCCTCAAATTCAGTTAGAACTACCCTGCCGCCCGTGCTCGGTATATGGCAACAAACCTTGCAGGTATGAGGATTATCGGTGTTTGTGGGGAATTTCGCCAGAAATAGTAGTTCAGGGTTTAAAGTTTAAATCTTTAAGTTTTTAAATCTTTAAGTTTCTCCATTACCATTGTTTTATCCGCTTGATACGTTACACCAAACCAAACGGCATCGCAATCAATAACTTTTATGGCTGCCAAATTATTGGTGATAAAATAATTGATAGCCGTAGGGATCGGAAACTCCGATTTAGGATTTCGGTTGTTTTCTTTCAAAAAATCAATAAAAAGATCATTCAAAAAAGTAAAAAAGTAAGGTGTAAAGCCCCAAAAATTCATAGAGACAGGCTCTTCTCCGGTAAGCGCTCCCCTACCCTTTTCATCGGTGTTAAAAATCTGATTCTCTTTTTGTTCAATTTTCGTCATTTCGGTAATCGCAACAAGTTCTTGCTTATCGTTGGTTTGGCACACTCCGCGCGCCACTGTGCCATGCTTGGAAAGCGTATTTTTTAATTGGTAACCAATCATGGCAAATGTGGGTTTTTCATCGTTATTCGGTTGTCGCAAAAAATCTGCCATTGCAATAAATGCTTTCCTACTGTAGAAATCATCGGCATTAATTACGGCAAACGGTTCTTTTATAGCATTTCTTGCCACAAGAATGGCATGCGCCGTTCCGTATGGTTTCTCTCTTTCTATATGTTTTTGAAAGCCCTCCGGCAATAGTTCCAACTCCTGATACACACATTCACAGTTAATTTTATGCTTATATTTTGATAGAATTTGCGTTTCAAAACTTTCTTGCATTGTTTTTCTAATCACAAAAACTACTTTGTTAAATCCGGCAGCAATGGCGTCATCTACAGAATAATCCATAATCGTTTCACCGTTGGGTCCCAATGCGGCTAACTGTTTCAAACCGCCGTAGCGACTGCCCATGCCGGCAGCAAGAATGAGAAGGGTAATGTTCATTAATGGTTTAAGGTTTAAGGTTTAAGGTTTAAGGTTTAAGGTTTAAGGTTTAAGGTTCTTTGAATTTTTAATTCTTAATTAAATTCTATTTAAGACTGTAGTAATGAGGTTATCCATTGGTTGGTTATATTCTTTTAGAAATTGATGCGTAACGCGGTTGGCAATTGCCAAACAAACGGTTAGTGTTTTATGACCGAGCAGGGCTCCCAATCCATAAATGGCAGAACATTCCATTTCCAAATTGGTAATGCGGTTATTTTGATAGTTAAACGCTTCAATTTTTTCATTAAGATGCGGGAATGTCAACGGTGCGCGCACTACTCTACCTTGCGGACCAAAAAAGCCGGGGGCGCTTGCCGTGATCCCCTGCACCATATCAAAGGCAATGGTATCTAACAATTTGGGGTCGGCGGGGTAGCAATAAGGGTATGGCAGACGTTCTCCCCAGCCGGTAATCCGTACAAACTGCGCCACGAAATCTTCATACATTTGCGGATTATGTTCATAAAACTGGATCAAACCGTCTAATCCGAAACCAAATTTTGACGCAATAAACGACCCCACCGCAATATCTTCCTGAATAGCGCCACAAGTTCCAATACGCACCATAGTTAACGATTTATGTTCCTGTTTCGCCTCCATTTTTTGCAAATCCACATTCGCTAAGGCGTCTAATTCTGTTAACACAATATCAATATTATCGGTGCCCATACCGGTGGAGATTACTGATATTTTTTTATTCTGATACCAGCCGGTATGCGTAGTCAATTCTCTATGAGAATGTGTAAATTCAATAGAATCGAATTTGGCGGAAATGGTTTCTACGCGACCGGGGTCACCCACTAAAATAATTTTATCGGACAAGTTTTCCGGGTGAATACCAATGTGATAGATAGCCCCATTGGGCTGTAACGGTAATTCTGATGATGGTATTTTCATAATTGAAATTTTTTGGGCAAAAATAGATAAAAAAGTATATTTTTGCGCCCACAAAAAACGGCGGGGTAGCTCAGTTGGTTAGAGCGTCGGATTCATAACCCGGAGGTCACGAGTTCAACTCTCGTTCCCGCCACTTGCTTACAGACTGCACCTAAATATTATTTTATTATTTTCGCAACCGGTTTTATTAATAACTTTATTAATAATTTGAATTATGCAAAAATATTTGAAACTTCTTAACACCGGAAGCGAGAAAGCCATAAGTACTATGCAAGAAAATACCATTTACGGTTTTCGCCCCATTTTGGAAGCCATTGAAAGTGAAAAAACAATAGACAAGGTTTTGTTCCAAAAAGGACTTCAGGGCGATCTGTTTAAAGATTTATTTATCAAAGTAAGACATCATAAAATACCATTTCAATATGTTCCGGTAGAGAAACTGAATAAGATTACGCGGAGCAACCACCAAGGCGCGATTGCCTTTTTGTCGGCTATTGAATATCAGAGTATTTATGATATTGTGCCTTCCATTTTTGAAGCCGGTCGCAATCCGTTTATCGTTATTTTAGACAAGATTACCGATGTGCGCAACATCGGCGCTATTGCCCGCTCGGCAGAGTGCGCCGGCGTGGATGCTATTGTGCTTCCCCTGAAAGGCGGCGCCCAACTGAACGACGATGCCGTAAAAACCTCTGCCGGCGCATTGTTCAAAGTGCCCGTATGTCGCCATTCTAATTTGGTGGAAGTGATTAAATTTCTACAAGAATCCGGCATTGAAGTAATTGGCGTTTACGAAAGAGCAGAAAAAATGCACTTCCGCAAAGATTTTACCCAACCCGTTTGTATAGTTATGGGTAATGAGTATGAGGGCATTGCGTGGGACTACCTGCGCGAGTGCAACGATTCGATAAAAATTCCAATGGTGGGCACGATAGAATCGCTCAATGTTTCGGTGGCAACGGGGGTGGTGCTGTTTGAAGTGGTGAAGCAGAGGATGGAGGGGATAAGAGGGTAAAGGGAGAAAGGAGAAAGGAGAAGGGAGAAGGGAGAAGGGAGAAAGGAGAAAGGAGAAGGGAGAAGGGAGAAAGGAGAAAGGAGAAAGGAGAAGGGAGAAGGGAGAAGGGAGAAGGGAGAAAGGAGAAAGGAGAAGGGAGAAGGGAGAAGGGAGAAGGGAGAAGGGAGAAAGGAGAAAGGAGAAGGGAGAAAGGAAAAGTCCCGCAGGGACTTTCTACTATTAACCGTAGGCTTCAGCCTACGGCACACGAGTACTAGAAAAAAAATCAAAGAATACCAAAATGCAAGAAATCATCGCAAATCAAAACCTAATCGCCTACTGTGGCTTGTATTGTGGAGCTTGCCCTTCCTATCTCAAAGGAAAATGTCCGGGCTGTAGGGAAAATGAAAAAGCAACCTGGTGCAAAAACCGCCAATGCTGCATTGAAAACAACTATTTAAGTTGCGCCGATTGCACAACCATCGAACCGATGAAATGTAAAAAGTATAATACATTTATCTCAAAAATAATATGCTTTTTACTTAGAAGCGACCGAAACGCCTGTTTGAACAGAATAAAAGAGATAGGGTATGAGGCGTTTGCCACAGAAATGGCAGAGAAGAGAATAGTTTCAATAAAAAAATAAAAAATATGAAAAGAAAAAAACAATCGGTAAAATGGTGGAAATACAGCGGTATTTTCCTTATTGCAACAGGAATACTTCATTCTGTTGTAGGTATTATGTTAATGTACAATGATTTATGGTCTATTTTAAAAGATGGATTGTTGAATGCCGTAGGCGATGATGTTGATCGCAACCTCGCATTGTGGTTTTTAATATGTGGCATCTTCATAATCATTTTAGGTCAAATATTGCATTATTATATTAAAAAAGAACAGAAACCGGCGCCACCATTTTTAGGATATTGGCTTTTGGGATTGTCGGTTATAGGATGTATTATTGCACCCGCAACAGGTTTTTGGCTTTTCATTCCGCAGGCGTTAATTATTCTCTTTGCAAAACGATAATTATATTTCAAAAATAATAAATCAACATTATGAAAATCAAATCCCTTAACCAAACCAATTTTGAAACCATCTTCAAAGCCTTTAATCAATCTTTTGCCGATTATGAAATTCAGTTAAACAAAGAACAACTTCAAACGATGCTAAAACGGCGCGGGTTTAACCCTGAGTTGTCGTTTGCGGCTTTTGAAGATGATGAAATTGTGTCGTTTACCTTAAACGGTATCGGCAATTTTAACGGAATACCCACCGCTTACGACACCGGAACCGGAACCTTAAAAGCGTATAGAGGACAAGGTTTGGCAACGAAAATTTTTGAATATTCAATTCCGTTTTTAAAAGAGGCGAATATTAAACAATATCTGTTGGAAGTATTGCAGCACAACACAAAAGCAATTTCCGTGTATCAAAATCTGGGTTTTGAAACTACCCGCGAGTTGAACTGCTTTAAACAGAAAAATGAAGAGGTTAACATTGAAATTAAAACGCCTCCTCTCCCCTACTCTATTCAACCCATTGATAATAAAGCCATCAGCACACTTTCAGATTTTTGGGATTTTCACCCTTCGTGGCAAAACAGTTTTGAGGCGATACAAAGGGCAAGCGACGACTTTATCTATTTGGGCGCATTTGCCGAAAACAAACTGATAGGATACGCTGTTTTTGAGCCGGTTTCGGGAGACATTACCCAAATAGCGGTTGACAAACAACATCGGAGAAAAGGTGTGGGCACTTTATTATTAAATGAAATATTAAAGTTGAATACATTTGATAGCGTTAAGGTTTTGAATACAGATATTTTACAACCTTCTATTACCCATTTTTTGAAAGCAAAAAATATGGATATTATGGTAAAACAGTTTGAGATGATAATAGTATTTTGAATACGACAACGTGGAACAAATTTGCGGCAAACTGAAAGCCGAAAAGGTTTAGATAAACAGATTCACGTTGGCATTTTCGGCGCGTTCCATATAGGTTGCTACGCCGCCGATAGTGCACGCGTCTAACAGTTCTTCCCGTTTTACGCCCATTACATCCATCGACATCTGGCAGGCGATAAATTCAACGCCTTGTTCTAAGGCTTGTGTGCGCAACGTTTCCAACGATTCAATGCCTTTTATTTTCATAATGTAACGCATCATTTTTGAACCGATACCAAACATATTCATTTTTGATAATTTCAATTTTAATGAGTTA
>Ga0082212_10009367_pt1 | contig 12638 bp, 13 predicted proteins | sample TergutNt197P3_FD_71548 | JGI IMG/M metagenome (GOLD analysis project Ga0082212, IMG submission 71548) | Neocapritermes taracua P3 segment gut microbial communities from Petit-Saut dam, French Guiana - Nt197 P3 | ecosystem: Host-associated > Arthropoda: Insects > Digestive system > Gut ... | reverse complement strand
GGCTTACCGAATGTTTTTCCCCGTATTCGCTCATGTCGATCCGGGTAAGGGCTTTTTCGTCGTTGAACAGAAAATCGGCGAGGGTTTTCGCCAGCTCGGTCTTGCCCACGCCGGTCGGCCCCAAAAAGAGAAAGGAACCCAAAGGGCGCGCCGCGTCAGAAAGTCCGGCCTTGTTCCGCCGTATCGCATCGGCAACCGCCGCAAGCGCCCGATCCTGTCCCACCACCCGCTGCTCCAGCACCTTTTCCAAATCGAGGTATTTCTGCATCTCGCCGGAGAGCATTTTTGAAACGGGAATCCCCGTCCAGACAGACACCACGGAGGCAATGTCCTCCTCGCTCACCTCTTCCCGCAGCAACGAGGGCGCACCGGAGCCTTCGCCGTCCTCCCGCTTTTTTTCAATTTGGCCGCTCAGCTCGGCAAGCTGTTTCTGTGCATCGGGTATCTTTCCATGCTTTACCTCGGCAGCTTTGGAGAGGTTGCCCTCGCGTTCGTAACGGGTCTCCTCTATTTTCAATTCTTCAATCCGCTGCTTTAGTTCGCGGATGCCCTGAATATCTTTCTTTTCGTCCTCCCAACGGGACTTCATTGCGTCTCGCTCGGTGGTAAGAGATGCGATTTCCTTTTCCAGTTTGGCAAGGCGGTCTTTTGAAGCGGCATCTTCTTCACGGGAAAGAGCCTGTTTTTCGATGGAAAGCTGCAAGAGGCGGCGTTCCAGTTTATCCAGTTCCGTGGGGCGGCTGTCCAGTTCCATTTTCAGGCGGCTCGCCGCTTCGTCTACCAGATCGATGGCCTTGTCCGGCAAAAAACGGTTGGTGATATAGCGGCTGGACAGGGCCGCCGCCGCCACCAGCGCCTCGTCCTTTATCCGCACGCCGTGATGCACTTCGTAGCGTTCCTTGAGGCCCCGCAGAATGGCAATGGTATCCTCCACCGACGGCTCGGCAGTATACACCTGCTGGAAGCGGCGTTCCAGGGCGGCGTCTTTTTCGATGTGCTTGCGATATTCGTCCAGGGTAGTCGCGCCAATGCAGCGCAGTTCCCCCCTCGCCAGCGCCGGCTTAAGGAGGTTCGAAGCGTCGGTCGCACCCTCGGCAGCCCCCGCCCCGACCAGCGTGTGCAATTCGTCAATAAATAAAATGATTTTTCCCTCGGCGGTCTGTACATCATGAATCAGCGCTTTGAGCCGTTCCTCGAATTCGCCGCGGAATTTCGCTCCGGCGACCAACAGGCCAAGGTCGAGGGCAAGGAGTTTTTTATCCTTCAGCCCTTCGGGTACATCCCCGGCAACGATACGCCGGGCAAGACCCTCGACAATGGCGGTCTTGCCGACACCCGGCTCGCCTATCAAAATGGGGTTGTTTTTGGTGCGGCGGGAGAGTACCTGCATACAGCGGCGTATCTCTTCGTCTCGCCCAATCACCGGGTCAATCTTTTCCTGCCGCGCCAGGGCAGTAAGATCACGGCAATAGCGTTCCAGCGCTTCCTGGGGTTTTATCGAGGGTCCTTCATAATCCATATTTCTACACCGGCTCTAGAGGGAATTTTATTTTTATGACAGCAGCGCGGAAAACTTATGATTTAAGTACAGAAGTTACGCGCTCGAGAACTTTTTTTCGATCAAGGGGCTTTACGATGTAACTCTTCGCTCCCATCAAAAGGCACTTTTTAACCACATCTTCCTTGCCCAGAGCACTTACCATAATAATTTTTGCGTTCTTGTCAAATTCAAGAATCTTTTCAAGCGCAGAAACCCCGTCCATGACCGGCATGGTTATATCCATTGTAACCAGATCGATGTTAGGATGAAGCTCCTTGTATTTTTCAAGTCCCTGGGATCCATCGGCGGCTGTTGCTGCAACTTCAAAACCTTCGGAAGTAAAAATCTGGCCAAGCTGCTTTGCAATGAACATGGAATCGTCAACCACGAGAACCCGGTATGGAGTGCCTTCGGGTTTTAGTCCTTCGGCTGTCTTCTCGTTAATGTTGGGCATATCGCTTTTTGCTATCATGCGGACGCTCCTCTCATCTATACTATATAATTATACTCTATGTGATAAGATAGATCAAGTCAAGGGGGGAGGATTTGTCAATCGGGATTGTATGAAAACGCCTTTTTTACTGGCCCCCATGGCTGAATTGAGCCACCGTGCTTTGCGGGAGTTAATTGAAGGATTTGGCGGCTGTGACGGTTATTATACCGAAATGATCAGTGCGGCAGCCCTTTTAGCAGGGGGGCCCTTCGAAAAATGGTATATTGATAATGGTCCATGCCCCGAAAAACTGGTTTTTCAGCTTGTCGGCGCCGATTCCGGGCAAATTTCCAGGGCAGCGGCCATACTTGACCGGCTGGAATGTGTAGGAATCGACCTTAATATGGGCTGCTGCGCCCCCTTGATCCGCAAAACCGGGGCCGGAATCGCCTGGATGAGTTCGCCTTCACAAGAAGGCGCGGTAGATCGGGCAGGGGAATTGGTAAAACAGGTCAGGAAGACAGTAAAAAGGCGGCTGAGCGCAAAAATTCGCCTTGGTTTAACCGATGATTTTGAATATTTAGTTCGTTTTTGCCGCCGTTTGGAGGCCGAAGGGCTGGAATTCATCGTTTTACATCCACGAACAGCCAGAGAAAAACTCAAAAGACGCGCCCGCTGGGACTATGTGGGCGCTTTACGGCAGGAATTGCGTATTCCGGTGGCCGGAAACGGCGATATTTCCAGCGCGGAGGAACTGTTGAGCCGGGCGGAAAGCCCTTGTGACGGGGTAATGGTAGGCAGAGCCGCCGTCCGCCAACCGTGGATCTTCGCCGAAGCAAAAAAAATGGTGACTGTCACCGTTCCAACAATACCTGAAACCCAAAGCCAGAAATGTATGCCCAGAGATGGTAACGGGGGGTGGCGGAGGCAAGAGTGCCGTGCGAGCACGGTGCTTTGGCCGCGCCAACAAGTTGGCGACGACGGGACCCCAGATAAATTCCTTGAGCATACATTTCTGGAGGAGACGGGGCTGCGGTTTCTGGAGCTATTGGCGCGGTGGCAGCCGCCGGAGTTTCATATTTCCCGGGCGCGGCGATTTTTCGGCTTTTTCTGCGACAACCTCAAATGGGGAACCTATCTGAAAAATCTGCTGAACCGGGAAGAAACCCTGTCCGGCATGGAACGGGTCTGGCGGAATTTTTTTACCGACCCGCAGCGCTCACAATCATAGATTGTTTACAATCCTAAATTGCGTTTGAATTCCTTCACAATCTCATCGACCATCGGGCGGGCGTCTATGTCGATCAAAACGCCCTGCTGCCGGTAAAAGTCGATGAGCGGGGCGGTTTGGGCGCGGTACACTTCAAGCCGCTTTTGCACCGCTTCGGGACGGTCATCATCGCGGGTGTATACTTCGCCGCCGCAGTGGTCGCAGATTCCTTCGGTTTTGGGCTTGTTAAAAACCTTGTGAAAATTAAAGCCGCATTTCCGGCAGACGCGGCGGCCTCCCAGCCGTTCAAGCACGCCCGCATCAGGGATGTCAAAGTTGATCACCTTTTCCACCACGGAAAATTGTGCAAGAGCCTGCGCCTGGGGAATGGTGCGGGGAAAGCCGTCCAGAATATAGCCCTTTTGGGCATCAGCCTGTGCCAGCCGCTCCTTAACCAGTGCGATGGTGGTATCGTCATCAACAAGCTTGCCCGCATCAATAATCGCCTTTACCTTGAGGCCAAGTTCCGACTGGGCGGCTATCGCCTCACGGAAAATCGCCCCGGTTGAAATATGCGGCACACCGAGAATATCCACTGCCCTTGCGGCTAAAGTACCCTTGCCTGCCCCCGGAGGGCCGAGAAATATCATCTTCATCATTTTACCCCTTTACAAGACATACGCTGGCCTGCCAGCAGGAATAATTATATACTATCGCCATACAATATTTAAGTGGGATATCTGTGATGAGAAGGCAGGAAAAGGAAATAACGGACACTAACGAAAAAATAAGCATTGTCAGGAAATGCAAAGTCTGCAGAATTGGCCTTGCAGAAAACAATATGCCGTACATAGTTCCGCTAAACTATGGCTTCCGTTTTGAAAACAACATACTAACGCTGTTTTTCCACAGCGCAGCAACAGGGAAAAAAATCGGCATAATCAAAAATAACAACAACGCCTGTTTTGAAATCGACTGCGACACAGGGCTAATACAGGCAGAAAAGGCGTGTAATTACAGCTTTGCGTATAAAAGCATAATAGGATTTGGCAAAATAATTATTTTGGAAAACACCGTTGAAAAAATTGACGGGTTGAACAGGATCATGAATCATCAAACTGAAAAAGAAATGGTTTTTAACTATACTGACGATGTGCTGGAAAAGATAACCGTGTACAAACTTGTTGTAGAAGAATTCACGGGAAAGCAAAAAGAGTTTCAGCAAGAAAACATCTCTGCCGTCTAGCGTGATGCTCCATACCGGGCATTCCACTCATGCAGGAAGCGCAGGGCATATTGCTGAATGCCATCGAAGTACTGGTCGATAAAAGCGGCAAGGTCTTTGCCCACATAGCGGAAATGCCAGCTTTCCCATCGGTAGCCGGTAACCTCTTCGTAGCCGGCAGGGTAGGAAAGCGACCAGCCGAAGCGAGAAGCGTTGGCTGTCATCCAGCGTCCGGCGGCGGTCTGGGCAAATGTATCGTCTATCGAGCTGAAATCGGCGACAAGGCCGCTCTGGTGCTGACTGTGACCGGGACGCGCTGATTCCCTGTCCGCCGCCTCCTGCCCCATTTCCCGCACTACGCGGCCGTAAACCTCCGCCTGGTAATCGTAGGAACGGTAAGCCGAGGAGACGACAAGGGTAACGCCATCGGCACGGGCGGCGGCGGCCATTTCTTCCAGGGCGGCGGCTGCTGCCCGGCGCAGGCTCATTCCCGCCCTGTTAACCAGAAAGGAACAGCCGGCAAGCGTAACAAGGTCGGAGGGGGCATAGCCGGCGGGAAGCGCGTGCTGCTTGTCCACCAGTTCCCGCAAATGCCGGTCGCCCGCAAGGCAGGCGGCAAGATCGGCAAAAAAAGCGCCGTCTGCCGCCGATTGCGCCAGAAGTCTGCGGCCCAGAAACTCCGGCAGTTCTGCATCAGCCATAACAGCCGAAAGCCGCGGGGCAATTTCACTTCCAGCCGCCCCGGAATGGGTATCCTGGGCCTGTACCCTGCCCTCTTTTGCGTTGAAACAGGAAATCAATAAAAAAACGGACAGAAACAGGCCGGTTATCACTCGCATGGCTCAGTATAATGTATCCGCCGGGTTTTGAAAATGGCACCTTTAGCTTTTACGAAAATACGCCGACTATAGAAATGGTATGTTCTCAAAAGAATTTATGGGCCTGGCCTTCGAGATTATCAAAAGCTGGCAGGTAATTGCTATTACTGTCGTCCTGGTGGCGTATATATTTCTCGTCAACTATGTCGCGCGTACCTATCACCGCCCCCATTTTGCGTCCAGGCTAAAGCCAAAGAAATCGAAAGCGGCAAAACCCAAAGAAGTATCCGAGGACGAAAATTCAAACGAAGCCCTCGGCCTTGAAGAAAAATAAACGGCCTCAGCCGCTTTGTCCGGGGGAACAATGAATGAAATCGGTTACCAAAGAACTATGGTTCAACACCAAAAAGCCCCGCGAATTTATCAATATCACCGCCGAATTGAACGCCCTGCTTCGTGAATCGGGGATACAGGAAGGCCTCTGCCTTGCCAATGCCATGCACATTACCGCCAGCGTTTTTATCAACGACGACGAGTCCGGGCTGCACCATGACTTTGACGTATGGCTGGAAAAACTCGCCCCCCACGAACCGGTTTCTTCCTACCGCCACAATACCGGCGAGATAAATGCCGATGCCCACCTTAAACGGCAGATCATGGGGCGGGAAGTTGTTGTCGCTGTTACCGGCGGTAAACTCCACCTGGGCCCCTGGGAACAGATTTTTTACGGTGAATTTGACGGGCAGCGCCGCAAGCGGGTGCTGCTAAAAATCATCGGAGAGTAACTGGGCTGCCCCGCCGTGCGGGCGATTATTTAGCGAAACGAATTACCGGCTGCTGTTGATCTTTCCCTGAAGCCGCACAGGCTCTGCGGGCAGCATCAGCGGGAAGAGTCGCAAAGGAACAGTAATCCTTCATTTCAATTTCGTCCACCAGCCGGCCGGGGACTCCGGCGGCGCGCATCAACAGGCCTGCGATGTCCCGTGCGCCCGCCCCGTGCTGCCGTCCCTGGCCGACATATACCCGGATATATTCCTGCGTCCCGCCTGATTCGCGGAAAAGTCTGCCCGCTCCCCTTCGCTTCCCTCCGCTGCCATGCTGGCCGCCGCCGAATGCCGCGTAACGACCGCCTTCCAATGATCGCCCGCGCCGCCGTTCGTCCCTTCCTCTGCCGCCGGCCTTTGCGGTCTCCCTGAAATCTTCCTCGGAAAATTCCTTTATTGGGCCGTAGCGTGCCGGATCAAAAAGATTGCCGTAACTCAGCGACACCAGCGCTTCTACAGCTTTTTCGGCTCCCAGCCGCTCAATGAGGCCGCGGCAGACTTTGGCAAGAAACGGCGAGGCAGGCTCCTGCGCTGCGGGCGCCACATCCTCCAATTCCTCACGCATCGTACCTTCGGTACGCGGCGCGGGGGGTTGCGCGCCTCCCTCCATATCTTCATTCTTTTGATCTTCCTCTGCGACTCTGCGACTCTGCGCGATTAAATTTGTGGTAATGTCTTCCTCGCCCAGGGCGGCGACCACCGAGGAAGTTATCCGGCGGCGCAGTGATTTCATCACGGCCTTGACCGATGGAACCTTAAGCCAGAGAATTCCGCTGCCCAGATTTTTTTCCATCATCCGCGAGAACTGGTGAATCCTGTGCCGGTCGCCGGGCGCAGCAAGGCTGATGGCAATACCGCGCCGCCCCGCCCTGGCCGTCCTGCCGATGCGGTGAAGATAGGTTTCCCGGTCGCCGGGCAGATCCCAGTTGATCACATGGCTGAGGAAAGCAATATCAAGCCCGCGTGCCGCGACATCGGTGGCAACAAGAATCGCCGGAGCAGAGCCTGTGCCGGCGGAACCGGCAATAACGGTACGGTGAAGCCGGAACCGCCGCAGGGTACGCTCCCGAATCTCCTGACTCAGGTCGCCGTGTATCGCCTCGGCGGGATATCCCGCCTCGACAAGACGGCGCGCCAGTTCATCGGTTTCCACCTTGGTGGCGCAGAAGATCAGTCCGTAAAACTCGGAGGCGCTGTCTATGATCCGCCGGAGGGCTTCCAGCTTATCCTCCCGCCTGACGATTACGCAGTACTGATCCACCAGGGGCTTTTCGTCCTCCGGCGCGGTGTCCACAATTATTTCAACTTCGCCGATATGTCTGCGAATAACTTTCAGAATTGGTTCCGGCATGGTGGCGGAGAACAGGGCGATATGCAGGGAATTTCCGGAACTGTCATTCTCCCGCTCCGGTGTTTTAACTGCCTGAAGAATTTTCTCCACGTCCTCAAAAAAACCCATGTCCAGCATTTCGTCGGCTTCATCAAGAATGAACCAGTCCACTGCTGAAAGGTCGAGGGCTTTGCGCTCCATCAGGTCCATGATCCGCCCCGGAGTTCCTACGACAATTTCAGTACCCCGCCGCAAATCGAGAATCTGGTTTCTGATGGAAGCGCCGCCATAGACCGCAGTTATCCGGGGATAATGGCCGCTGGTCAGCGAGACAATTTCTTTTGAGACCTGAAGGGCAAGTTCCCGCGTGGGAGCGAGAATCAGGGCGCGGGGGGCATGGCCGGCCTGGGTAAGCCGTTCGATGAGCGGAATGCCGAAGGCGGCGGTTTTTCCCGTTCCGGTGCGGGCCTTGACAATACAATGCCCCTCATCGGCAAGCAGCCTCGGCAGGGCAATGCCCTGTATTGAACTGGGCGCTGTCCAGCCCTTGCGGGCGATGGCTTGCAGCATCGTGTCGGACAGACCAAATGAGGAAAAAGGATGTTCTTTATCAATAGTCATGAAGGATACTGTATCTTTTCAATGTATGTCTTTGTGCAGTGACTGTCAAGGAAAGCAAAAACGCATTAACCAAACAGTCTCCTACACTCGATATAGAAGCGCTTTTCCAAGTGACAAACGCATCAGCCGAATAATTTCCTGCATTCGATGTAAAAGCGTTTTTCCAAAAGAAAAGCGGTTTAGCCAAACAGTCTCCTACACTCGATATAGAAGCGCTTTTCTTCGGCTTCCCCCATGGAAAAACTCTTGCGGGGCAAAGGTCCGCAGCGGGCAACGGTTTCAAAAAATCCGGCTTTTTGCACCGGCGGCAGCAAAATGCCCGTCGCCGTTCCGTGTGCAGCACCCGTGCCATCAGAGGTGGCAAGACGGAACAGTTCATCTTCGCCGTGGATGTAGTCAAGAACCACGCCGGCGCTGTCCAGCAGCGGCTGGAGACTTGCCGTGGATATACCGCCGGCGCTTGTCTCAATCAATGCACAGCGGTTTCCCGCAATAATACCAAAACGGTTTCCCTTCACCGGTTCGGCGACCAGGGCGGACATTTCTTCGCGGCCGGCAAGCGGGCGGCTGGAAAAGCCGGGGAGCGCCGCAAGCAGTTTGAGTGTCTGGTCAAAGCCAAGGCCGAAGGCGGCGCGGTGTATCGGTTCAAATGTTATCGCCGGATCGTAGATGTTTTCTATTTCTACCAGTGCGTACCGGCAGGGATGGTCTAATGTTCCGCAATGCAGAATGTTTTGTGCACCATCCTCCGCCGTATGCGCTGCCTTATATTCATCCCACACAGCTTTGGCGCTTGCCAGCGAATGATTACCGTCTCCAACAGCAAAAAGGAACGGTTCCTCCCCCGCCGCTCCGTAACGGGTCATTGCCCGCTGCGCCAGCTCCTCAAGCTTTTCGGCAAGGAAAGTCACGCCTTCTCCTGGAGGCGCATTATCTTCAAAATCAAACATCCAGCCGCTTACGCTGCCACAGTTCAGCATCAATTCGCCCTGGTACACCGGGGGCGCTTTTTTTGCCCTCTCTCCAATGGCCGGCAGCAGGGTATCGGTATCATCGTCGATGAGCAGAAGAATGTGCTGTGTCTCAATGGGGGCGTTTCGGCGAATATCTACCCGTGGAGGCAGGCGTTCCGCCACAGTGCCTTCGGTCGCGCGGATCAGCGGACGGGCGGACGGCGACCAGTCGTAGCGTTCAAGGTCTACGGCGGCGACCAGTCCCTTCCGCCCCCGGTTAAACGGAGTGTCTCTTTCAAGGTAGACAAAACCCCGCCGTCCAGGGGCAAAAATGCCGGAATCCAGGTAATTTCGCATGGTTCGGTGGATGTCCCCAATTCGCACGGAACGATCCCCCTCTGCAAGAAACGCCTCGGGAAAAATCAGGTTCAGCGCAGATGGCTGATCGTCCGCTGCCATGGCCGCTCTCTCCCAGTAAGAGCGATCCTGGGTAAACTGGTCGCAGGCAATAGCCGCCCAGTGCCGCAGGTTATTGTTCCGGGGCAGGAGTATTTCCGGGATTTCAATACCCAGTTTTGCCAACTTTTGCCTTATTTCATTCATTTTCCCATTGTACCGCAAATACCGTCCTCCGGCAAATTTAAGGGAGGCCGCCTTCTTTTTCTCTTGCATTTCCCGTGATTTTCCCCTATACTGGGAATGAGTGGAGGTCGACATGAAAAAACTCATTGTTGCCGCTGTTTTAGCGGTATTAATTACCGCAGGATTGCCAATTTTCGCCCAATCATCATCAAACAGGAATGAATCAGAATATTATTACATTAATGTTGGTGTAGAAAAGATCTGGCCGTACCGGAAAGGGTATGTCGTTCAGTACCGCAAAGGTCTCTATCAAACTGCAAGAGCATATATTCCCTCAGAATGGTTTACCAATGCTGCCAGCCAGGGAGAAATTATCACCCTCCCGAGAGGAAACGCATGGCCGTCCATGTCTGTATACTATAAAAACGGCGAGTTTAGCCATGTCCGTCTCTATGTGCACCGCTATGATCAACATATTACATGGGGAATCCTCCCGCAAAATGTCAATATCGACAGCTTCTTTGAGGGTGTCGAGTCTCTGGATCTTGAATTCAGGTAACTAAAAATAAAACAACAACCCCGCTCAAAGGGGCGGGGTATCTGCTGCTTGAATCCGCCTCAGGGCGGATTTTTATTTTCTGCAGGTTTTTCGGCCAATACGGTAATATTCTCATTCATTACAGGCGGCTGCTGGTTTTGTAACGATATTGAATTACACATTACAGAAACCAACATCAGGAAGAAATTGTTTTACATACCATTTTCCCCTGTGCCTATAATCCAAGGTTCAGGAGAATGTATGTGCAACACGGCTTCACTCAACGATCTCTATGCGGATTTTTCGGCAGGCCTGCTGGAGAAAAGGGACTTTGAAGGTGCGATTTTCAGGGCACTTGGGGAGGATGTCCATCGCTTTTCAGGACTGGACAAAAATGACTATGAAGACTATATTGTCTGGCTTTATCCGCGTATCAGCAGTGCCATAAACAAATACCAGGAAACCGGCTCGTCGTTTGAAGCATATATAAATACCCTGGTCCGCCTGACAGCAAAGGAGTACCGTTCGCGTCAGATGCGCGGATATGCCGCCGAATTCTCGGTATGGTTCACGCAGATCCCCGAATTGTACACCTGCGAGGATGCACCGCAATACGATGAAAATGCCGGCGTATGTTCTGCCGCCGCACCCCGGAAACCGGCAAGGCTGAAAAATCCCCGTCAACTGTTGATCCTTCTTTTGAAATGTTCAAGCTATGTTTCTCCCGATTTTCTGGAAAGGGTTTCACCCAGGCTGGGAATTAAGCCGGAAGTGTTAAGTGGAATGATAGAACAGCTGAGGGAACAAAGGGTAAAGCGGGAAAGAGAAATTAACCTGCTGCGTGAACGGGCCAATTGCCAGTTTTTTCGCTGTATTTTTTATGAAAAAAGTTTACAGTCAATGCCGCATAACAGCATCACTGCCCGGCGTATGCGTGAACGGCTTGAGCGGGGACGGGCAAGGCTGATAAAAATGAGAAAACGGCTTGCGCGGCTGCGCCCCGATCCCTCCAACCGGCAAATCGCCGAAGTCCTTGGTCTTACCAAAGGTACTGTTGACGCAGCCCTGCATAGACTCAAAGTGAAGTGGAACATCGAGCTCGACAGGAATATGCTGAATTAACCGCCTATCACCGGCAGGGAGGGCAGCGCGCGGGGGCTGGCGAAAATCTGAGGTTTGTGAACAACTTATTCCCATTCATCAAAATAGCGTTCGATGACGGAAGATGAAAAACCTTCGCCTTTAAGCTGATATTTCAACGCTCTGTGCGCCGCCTCCTCGCTGTCCTGGCCGGCGGTTTCTTCCGCACGCCTGCGATTGCTTTTTCGCGCGAGCTTCTCCGCATAACGCTCCAGAAGCCGGAATTCGGTCTCTTCGTCCAGCATCTCTTTCAGGACGGAATCCGCATCGGCGCGGTCGATACCGCGGGAACGCAGTGCGGTCAAAAGCCTCCAGGGGCTTGTAGCCTGCCGGCTGATTTTGGTTTCCAGCCAGAGGCGTGCGTAGCGGCGGTCGTCAACGAGTTCCATTTCGCACAGACGGGCGATGACGGCGCTGACGCATGCGGGATTGTGGCGGCGTTTTTTCAGTTTGCGGGTAAGGCCAAAGACGCTCTGCTCGGCGCGGGCGATCAGCTGCAGCGCCGCCTTTTCCGCCCGCAGGCAGGCCGATGCAAAACCCAGCGCATCTTTCTCTTCGGCGCTGATTTGGCGGCCTTCGGCAGTGCCGGGGGTATATAGATCTTCGTTAACAAAAACCGGGGGGAGGTAACAGGTCTTGAATGAAAAAAAAGAACCGCCGGAAAGCTCAATGCGCTGCGGCTCTCCTTCGGCTCCTGATTTTATTGAAATAATAGTCATGTCTGACTTGGCGCCGCAAGCCGGTTCTTCTACCGCTTGGAGAACTGGAAGCGCCGCCGCGCTCCGCGCCTGCCGTATTTTTTCCGCTCCACCATGCGGGAGTCACGGGTAAGATAGCCGTTGCTTCGCAGGCTGGTATAGTTCCCCTCGTCCACCTGACAGAGGGCGCGGGCAAGACCGTGGCGGCATGCCCCCGCCTGCCCTGAGTTCCCGCCGCCGTATACGTTTATCAAAATGTCAAATTTATTTTCACTGGCGGTCACCATCAAAGGCTGGCGAACCATTACCGAATGTTCACCTTGGGGAAAATACTCGCCCAGGTCTTTGCCGTTTACCGAGATTCTGCCGCTTCCGTCACGGACATACACCCTCGCCACCGAGGTTTTTCTTCTTCCGGTTCCAATTCCGAGATTCTTTACCATTTGTTCTTGTTCCTCTTATATTTCTATCGCCGTGGGATTTTGTGCCCCATGGGGATGCGCCGCCCCGGCGTACACTTTCGCATTCCTTGCCAGCTTCCTGCCCAGCGGCCCCTTGGGAAGCATTCCCTTGATGGCATTTTCCATTGGCTGGGTGGGGTGCCTGGCGATAAGTTTCTCAAAATTTGAGGTTTTCAGTCCGCCCACATACCCGGAATGGCGGTAATACATCTTTTGCTGGGCTTTTCTGCCGGAAACGGCGACCTTATCGGCATTGATAATGACC
>Ga0082212_10009366_pt1 | contig 12638 bp, 7 predicted proteins | sample TergutNt197P3_FD_71548 | JGI IMG/M metagenome (GOLD analysis project Ga0082212, IMG submission 71548) | Neocapritermes taracua P3 segment gut microbial communities from Petit-Saut dam, French Guiana - Nt197 P3 | ecosystem: Host-associated > Arthropoda: Insects > Digestive system > Gut ... | reverse complement strand
TTAGGAAGCGCCTTAAGGCTGATGATCAGAGGTAAGATAAAAGAGTTAATAAAGAAGAGACTTAAAGAAATACCAGGGCGGCGCCTCTTTGCCGCCCTGTTTGTTTTCTGTATCGCAGCGGCAGTAGTATCCGCTATCGTCCTGATAAATACGCACTATGGATACAAAGAGGCGAGGGACGAGTACGCGGGGCTTAGGGGCGATGCCCTGCAAGCGTCAGAAGAAGACCTCGCGCCTGCAGGCGAACAGGCTGTAGCCACAGATGATACTATCCCTGACGCTGAGGCGCTGCTTGCGATCAATCCCGACTACGCGGGCTGGATCAGGATAGAGGGCATCGGGATAGACTATCCCATAGTACAGGGAAAGGACAACTCATTTTACATGTACCGTACCTTTTCAGGCGAGCATAATGGTTCAGGCTCCATATTCATGGACTGGAAATGTTCTGACGGTATCAGCGGCCCATTTGCCGTAGTCTACGGGCACAATATGAGGGACGGGAGCATGTTCATGCCGCTGCACCGTTTTCGCGACAAGGCTTTCCTGGAGGAGCATCCTATCATCACCATATTCACGCCTGAGGGGGAGGAGCTTTCCTACCGCATCTTCTCCGTACGTGTGACCGACGTAAGCGACAGGGTGTTCTCACTGTTCGGCAGGGGTCAGGAGAACGTAGCGAGGTACTTCTCCGGGTATGGCTCGCCTGAAGGCTCAGGCTCATTCCTCGTCCTTTCCACCTGCACCGCAAGCGAGGACGACGACGAGCGCCTGCTCGTGTTCGCGGCGCAGGGATAAATGTTCTTGATTGCTTCGTCGCCTCCGACTCCTCGCAATGACGAGGGGTTGCTCCGCGTGCCGGCAAACCTGCTAATTATTCACCGTCAACCGCAATTTTTTGCCACTTTCGGAAGAATTCGCGGTCGTAAGTGTAGAGCTTCTGGATTCCGTTTTCAAGGATGTAATAATGGCGGCGCTTTGCACCTTTATCAGTTCTTTGCGCCTCTATTATATACTATGAACGAGGGTTGATACCTTATGGTAAACTAAAAGCGAGCAGTCCGGCGAATCCTGTTAACCTGAAAGAGGTGAATGATAATGAGTAACATGGCAAAACGAATCATGATAGCTGTGCTGGCGATAACGATGATTATATCTCTGAGCGCTTGCGCGGGCAGTGCAGGCAATCTCCAAAGAGACAATGGTATGTACGACGGCGGTTCAATGGTTGCAGAGGCGCCCGCTGCCGCGCCTGCCGTGGATAATAATTACTATCCCGAGGAAACAGGGATGATCGATTCGGACTTTGATTCCGGCTTCGACATGGCCCCGGGATTTGTGCAGGATGGACGCAAGATAACGTTCCACGCTTCGATCTCTATCAATACCAAGAATTTCGACGCGGATTATCAGGCGATCAATTCACTGATAGCGCGGTTCGGCGGTTATGTAGCCAGCGAAGATTTTCGGGACTATACGTCGTACGGACGCAACGAGGGGAGATACAGCTGGATTTCGGCGCGTATACCGGCCGCCGGGTATGATTCTTTTCTCGACGGCTTGACGTTGATCGGGAATGTAACGAATATGAGCAAGTCATCGGATGATCTGACGTCGCAGTATTTCGATACCGAAGCGCGTATAGAGATGCTTGAACTGAGAAAAGAAAGGCTTATGCAGTATCTGGTGGAAGCGGAAAACGCCGCCGATATAGTCGAATTTGAACGTGAATTATCAAGCGTACTTTACGAGCTTGACCAGTATCAGGGACACAGGCGCCATCTTGACCAGCTTGTGGATTTCGCCACTGTTGATATCGACCTGACGGAACTGATCACTCCAGAGACGATCGGCAAAGACGGCGAGCCTCTCGGCGACCGTGCGTCCACAGCCTTCGCGTTTTCTCTTGAGGGCGTCGGAAGGTTCCTTCAGGGGTTTGTGGTATTCCTTGCCGCGGCCGCGCCGGTCATCGCGCTGCTGGCGGTAATCGCGGTTATCGTTTGGCTTATCTTCAGGGCGACCAGAAAACCGCGTGAAAAAGCACGCGCGGCTCGTGAAAAAAAACGCGCTGAACGTGAGGAGAAGCGCATGATGCAGGCGCGGAAAAACGCTCCCATTTATTATGGGCAGTACGCTCCTCCGCCTCAGCAGCCACAGCCGCCACAGCCGCCGCAGCCGCCGCAGCCGCCTCAGCCGCCTCAGCCGCAAAATCAGGAAACGCAGGAAAAGGCTGAAAAGGGTCAGACGAAGAAATAAGTTATCAGGGAAACAATTGCGGTACAGAACAACGCGTATTTGAGGGTTTGTATTATGATATCGCCTTCACGCCCGTCGAGACCGCCTATGCGAAGACCTACCGCAACGCTTTGAGGAGAAATCATTTTACCAAGAGCCGCCGCGCTGAGATTTGAGGAAACGATCCAGGATGGATTGACCCCGATCATACGCGCGGCGTTTGCCTGCAGCGATCCGAAAAGTATAGCGCAGGTAGTATTGCTTCCCGTAATAAAGGTCCCGATCATTCCGATTACAGGGGCTATCAGAGGATAAAAAACGGAAAAAACAACCGCGAGTATCAAAGCTATTGAATTCGTCATACCGCTGTAATCCATGATTTTCGCCATGGCGACGATTGTAATGATCGTAACGATCATATTCCTTGACTCTATGACAGTGCCCTTAATGATCGACAGAAGTTCCTTTATCCTGAAGCGCTGAAAGAGGCACGATATAAATACGGAAATGAGAATCATAATACCGGGAGTCAAAAGCAAAGAGAAATTAAGTACATAGCCGTCCGGTCCCGTATAGACTATGATATCCGCTTTGATACGGGAAAGCCATTCGTTTACAGGCCCGATCAGGCGTGTTGCCGTCATGAGGATCAAAACCAATAAAAAAGGCAGGCAAGCCTGAAATATGCTCGCATGTGTTTTTTTTGTATCAGGGCTGTTTTGTCCGCCGGAATTCAGTCTGCCCTCTGCCGGAGGCGCGGTTATCTGAAACTGCTTGTTGTATTCGTTGTCCTTATAAAACCGTTTGTTTGCCAGTGCGATACAGCCGATCGTACAGACCGGGCCCAAGAGCGCCGGCAATTCCGGCCCCATCAACCCTGTAACAAGCAGCATTGGCAGCCCCAGAGACAGGCCGGCGGTCAATGTGATCAATCCTACGCCCCTGACAGCGCGTATGCCCCCGCCGGCAAGCATTACAAGGAAAAAAGGTATGATTATGCAGGGTATGAACAGCTGCAGCGCAATATTAAAGCCAAGCGTGTTCGCGTCGAGCCCGGTGACTCCTGCAAGCGTGGTTACAGGTATGCCCAGCGTCGCGAAAGGGGTAGGAACGCTGTTTGCCACCAGGCATGTGACAATCGAGAACATAGGGCTGAAACCAAGGGAAACGAGTATGCTGCCGGGTATCAGGACCGGAGCCCCGAACCCCGCCATCCCTTCCAGAAAACTCCCGAACCCCCATGCCAATATCAATACCAGGACGCGTTTGTCGCGGGAAACTCCTATAAGCAGCCTGTTGATCGTATCCATGCCGCCGGTTGCCACCGAATACTTGTAAAGGACCATAGCCGCAAGGATGACCAATATGATAGGCCAAAGCGCGAAGATAAGGCCCTCAAAGGCCGCGGTCATCAAATTTTCCGGAGGCATCGACAAAGAAAACAACGCGAGGATCGACGCTATCACAAGGCCGCCGGGGCAGGCTATATGCCCGGGAAGCCGCAGGATGCACAGAGCGAAAAAAAGCCAGATGATCGGCGCGATTCCTATGAAAAATACAACAGGGTCAGGCATCATTCCACTATATTATCACTATCCGGAAAAGGAAATAAAAGAATTCTAATCTTGACAAAATAAGTCCAGTATAGTATGTTGTATACAAGTTAACATATGTCGGCTTAACTTCATTTTTAGCTGACAAATCCTGAAAGGAGGAAACGTAACCATGTTATTTAAGGCAACGGATGAACATGAAGCGCTGCGGCTAAAAATCAGAAAGTTTGCTGAAACTGAAGTAAAGCCGATCGCGTTCATGCTTGATCAAGAAAACATGTTTCCTGAGCAAGCTGTAAAACAGCTTGGCGCCATGGGAGTGCTGGGAATCCCTTATCCGGACGAATATGGGGGAGCAGGCCTGGATCAGATATCTTACGCGATAGCAGTTGAAGAGCTTTCTCGCGCAGACGCGGGCACAGGCGTGATCCTGTCGGCCCACACGTCTCTTGGCGCATGGCCGGTATTTGCGTACGGTACCGAGGGCCAAAAGAAAAAATATCTTGCGCCGCTCGCAAAGGGCAAAAAGCTGGGAGCCTTTGGCCTGACTGAACAAAACGCGGGCAGCGATGCCGGAGAGATGGAAACTACAGCGGTATTTGACGGAGAGAACTACTTATTGAACGGGGGGAAAATCTTTGTTACAAACGCGGACAAGGCTGAGATCTACATCATTTTTGCCGCGACCGCGCCGGATATGGGAACGAGAGGGATAAGCGCTTTCATTATCGAGAAGGGCTGGCCCGGCTTTACGTTCGGCGACCATTACGACAAACTTGGAATCAGATCATCTTCGACAGCGGAAATCATCCTCAGCAACGTAAAGGTTCCGAAGGAAAATTTGCTCGGAAAAGAGGGAGAAGGTTTTCGTATTGCGATGGCGACGCTTGACGGAGGCCGCATAGGTATCGCGGCGCAGGCGCTGGGTATAGCGCAGGGCGCATATGAAACCGCGCTCGAATACGCGCGTGAACGCGAACAGTTTGGAAAACCCATAGCGTTTCATCAGGCTGTCTCATTTAAAATAGCGGATATGGCGACAAAGATACGCGCAGCGCGTATGCTTGTTTACAGCGCGGCTGCAATGAAAGAAGCAGGAGACCCGTACGCCACAGAGGCGGCGATGGCAAAAGTTTTTGCCTCGGAAACAGCGCTGTCCGTAACCAATGAAGCATTGCAAATATACGGCGGCAACGGCTACCTGAAAGGGATGGAAGTTGAGCGGATGTATCGCGATGCAAAGATTACGACGATCTACGAAGGGACAAGCGAGATCCAGCGCGTAGTGATAGCGGCAAATATTATCGGCAAACCTCCGAAAGAAAGCAAAACCTTATCAAAGAAATCTCCGGGCGCAGTTACAGGCGAGCGCAAAAAACTGATCTTTACCGAAGGTTCGGAAAAAGAAAAGGTCGACGCTCTCGTACAGGCGCTCAAAAAAGACGGTTTTGATTTCAGCGTCGGTATCGAAACGGATACGCCTGTCATTGATGCGGAACGGCTTGTCAGTTTCGGCAAGGGCATCGGAGCAAAAGAGAATATGCGGCTTGCGGAAGACCTGGCAAAAGCCGCGGGAGCCGCTTTGGGATCATCACGCCCGGTGGCTGAAACGCTGCGCTACCTGCCGATCAACCGTTATGTCGGTATGTCCGGCCAGAAATTCAAAGGCAATCTCTATATTGCCGTAGGGATTTCCGGCGCCGGACAGCATCTTAAAGGCATCAGGGAAGCAAATACGATCGTTGCGATCAACAATAATAAGAACGCGGCGATTTTCAAGAATGCCGATTATGGTATCGTCGGCGATTTATTTGAAATCGTCCCGCCGCTTATCAAAGCGCTCGGCGGAACCGAAGGCAAAGAGCCTGCGCCGCCTATGGTTCGAATGAAGAAACGTACGCCGAAAAAGCTGCCGCCCGCATACAGTATGTTTGTCTGCAGTGGCTGCGGCTATGAATACGACAGGAATATTGGCGATGACGAAGGCGGTATCCGTCCCGGTATGCCTTTCGATCAAATCCCGGATGAATGGATCTGCCCCGTCTGCGGAGACGATAAAGATCAGTTCATCGAGGTTTAAAGGAGGAACAAAATGCAAAACGTAAGACTTGTAACCGACGATTTATACTGGGTCGGCGCGGATGAGCATCGGCTTCATCTGTTTGAAAATGTGCATCCTATACCCAGAGGGGTGTCTTATAACAGTTATCTCCTGCTTGACAAAAAGACCGTGCTTTTTGATACGGTGGACTGGGCGGGATGCCGGCAGTTTCTGGAGAATATCGAATACGTATTGAACGGCCGGCCGCTGGATTATCTCCTTATCAATCACCTTGAACCTGATCATGCGGCGTCGATCGATGAAATACTTGTAAGGCATCCGGAAACGACCGTCATAAGCAACGAAAAGGCTTTTATGATCATGCATCAGTTCGGATTTCACATTGACGGGGAAGATCGTACTTTTGAGGTCAAAGAAGGGGACACCTTCTGCTTCGGCGACCATACCGTGACGTTCGTGGGGGCGCCTATGGTGCATTGGCCCGAGGCTATGGTAACGCTGGATCTGACAAACGGAGTGCTTTTTTCGGCTGACGGGTTCGGTTCGTTCGGCGCGCTGAACGGTAAGCTTTTCGCTGACGAAGTCGATTTCGACAAGGATTGGCTTGATGATGCCAGACGCTATCTTACAAATATCGTCGGCAAGTACGGGCCGCATGTACAGCTTCTGCTGGGTAAGGCCGGAGGAGTTCTTGATAAGATAAAAATCATCTGCCCGCTTCACGGACCGGTATGGAGAAAAGATCTTCTCTATTTCATTGACAAATATGATAAGTGGAGCCGCTATGAGCCTGAGGAAAAAGGCGTTCTGATTATTTATGCGTCAATGTACGGAAATACGGAAGCCACCGCAATGAAACTGGGATCGAATCTATCGCAGAAAGGATTCAATAATTTCTCCGTCTACGATGTATCTTCCAATCATGTTTCATACCTGATATCCGAAACATTCAAGTACAGCCACATAGTGATTGCCTCGGTTACTTACAATCTTGGCATCTTCCCTCCTGTTCTGGACTATCTCGAACATATGAAGGCCCTTAATCTTCAGAAGAGGAGTTTCGCTGTGATTGAGAACGGGTCGTGGGCGCCGAAAGCCGGGGATCTGATCGAAGCGTTCCTGAATGACGAGCTGAAAGAGATGACGGTTTTGTCAGGACGCGTTACGGTCAATTCATCGCTGAACGAAAGCTCGGAAAGAGAGCTTGACGAACTGGCGGATTCTCTGATCGAATCTGTCACAGAAACCTGAAACAGGAAAATAAAATAATGCTGAAAGCATGACACGACCTTTTTATTTATAAAGTTCCCTGATATACGATTGTGATAAAATAAGCATGTCGTATATTGGGGAATAATAATGGGAGAAGGATCATGCTGACAAAAAAGAAAACTGTAGCGATGCTTCTGGCAGGCGGACAGGGGTCACGCCTCGGCGTGCTCACCGCGGAAAAAGCCAAGCCGGCGGTGACCTACGGAGGAAAATACCGCATTATAGATTTTCCGCTTTCAAACTGTTCGTATTCCGGAATCGATACGGTAGGGGTATTAACGCAATACAGGCCGCTGGAGCTGAACACATATATCGGTACAGGTTCCGCGTGGAACCTCGACACCATGACAGGCGGCGCGTATGTTCTGCCGCCGTACTCGGTCGGCGAGTCTTCAGGCGAGTGGTATTCGGGAACGGCAAACGCTATCTATCAAAATATGGGGTTTATCGAACAATTTGATCCTGACAACCTGCTGGTTATGGCGGGCGACCACATATACAAGATGAACTACAAATGGATGATCAGCGAGCATTTGGAAAAAGGCGCGGACGCGACCGTCGCCGTTATACGTGTGCCTGCCAATGAAGCGTCAAGATTCGGAATAATGAATACAGACGCTGACATGATGATTACGGAATTTGAAGAAAAGCCCGAAAACCCGAAAAACAATCTGGCGTCAATGGGAGTATATGTCTTCAAATGGGACACGCTAAAAAAATATTTAACGGAAGACGAAAACAATATGGATTCCGACAACGATTTCGGCAAGGATATTATTCCCGCCATGCTTCAAAAGGGCGAGAAACTATACGCGTATGAGTTCGGCGGATACTGGAAAGACGTCGGGACGATCCAGTCGCTCTGGGAAGCGAATATGGAATTGCTGTACGACAATCCGCCGATAAACCTCTATGATGAGCCATGGCGGATCTACTCCCGCAATCCAAACGACCCGCCGCATTATGTAGACGAAAACGCGACGATAGCCAACTCTATTGTCTGTGAAGGCTGCCTGATCTACGGAACCGTTGTAAACAGTATTCTTTCCCCGGGAGTCGTTGTGGAAAAAGACGCTTCTGTTTATGACAGCATAGTTATGGACGGAACCGTGATTGAGGAAGGCTCTCAGGTCGATATGACCATCATCGGAGAAGATGTCGTCATTGGCAAGGGCGCGGCTGTCGGTGCGGCCAACGATCCTGAGGAGCAGTATAAAAAAATCGCTGTTATCGGCCGGGGCGCGAAAATCAAACCCGGCGGCACGGTGACCGCGGGAAAGGAGATTCCCTGTGATTCGTGAAGCATTCGGGTTGATATATTCGGGCGAGGTGATCCCCAACCTTCGCGAACTGGTCGATCAGCGGGCGGTCGGTGCGCTCCCCATAGGAGGGAAATACCGGATCATCGATTTCCCGCTGTCCAATATGGTAAATTCGGACATCAGAAGCGTAGGCGTTATCGTAAGCCGCAAATACAATTCACTGATGGACCATCTGGGGTCTGGAAAGGCATGGGACCTTTCCAGAAAAAACGAGGGCCTTTTCATCCTGACCCCGTTTTCACTCCGTGAAAACCCCGGCATTTACAGAGGTAAACTGGAAGCTATCAGAAGCTCTCTTGACTATGTCAGAAGGGTACGTCAGGAGTATTGCATCATCGCGGGATCGGCGAGCATCTACAATTTCAATTATGATGAAATGATGCGTTATCATATCGAAAGCAATTCGGATATCACGGTTCTTTATCACAATGTTAAGCTGGGGCACGAGACGGATGAACAATATCACGACGTGTTTTTTGATATCTCGGACGAGGGGCGCGTCATGGGAATGGAAGTCAATCCCATGCTGATCAAACAGACGGCAAGGAGCCTGAAATCATACATCATCAGAAAAGACATACTCATTTATCTGGTCGAGGACTGTTTTTCAAAAGGGGAGTACAAGTTCAGCGAAAACCTGATCCGGAACAATATCGACCGCTTGCGTATTATGGCGTTTGAACACAAGGGATATGTAGGTATGCTGCGTTCGGCAAAGGCCTATTTTGACGTAAATATGGATCTTTTGAAGCCAAATGTAAGCAGGGAATTATTCCGGAGCGAGAACCGTATATATACAAAGGCAAAGGACTCTGTGCCCGCAAAGTACACAAAGACAGCCAGTATCATGCATTCTTTGGTTGCTAATGAGTGCGTGGTGGAAGGTATTGTTGAGAATTCCATACTGTTCAGGGACGTCAATATAGGGAAAGGGGCGGTTATAAGGAACTCGATCATCCTTCCGGGTTCCGTGGTCGCGAATGACGCGCAGCTTGAATATGTCATCCTTGATAAAAATGTCAGCGTACGGTCAAGAAGCCGGCTGATCGGAAATGAAAACTTCCCGGTAGTCGTCGGCAAGGGAGGGATGGTTTGACCGGATATCCGAAGGTACTGATCGTCGCTTCCGAAGCGACGCCTTTTGCCAAGACCGGAGGCCTGGCGGATATAGTAGGCGCTCTTCCCCGGGCGCTTGCCGAACTTGGCGTGGACGCCCGCGTAATGATGCCAAAACATTCGGTCATCAAAAGGGAGTATCAGGACGAACTTGAAACGATTACCACAACCGCCATAAATCTGGGCTGGCGTGAGAAGTATCTCGGCATACAGACGATACAGGCTGACGGGATTCAATACTACTTCATCGATAATGAGGACTATTTCGGAGACGCGATATACCGCGGCGGCGACGCTGAAAACGAGCAGTACCTGTTCTTTTGCAAAGCTGTGTGCGAAGCGCTTTCACTGATAGATTTTGATCCCGATATTCTTCACCTGAACGACTGGCAAACCGGGATGATCCCGCTGCTGATGAAAACCCAGTACGCCGACCGCTTCAAAAAAGAAAAACATCTTCTGTTTACTATCCACAATATAGAGTTTCAGGGGAAAATGGGATTTGAAATAATGCAGGATATGCTCAGTATACCCGGATATTACTATACGCCCGAATTTATTGAATCGAACGGGTCTGCGAACATGATGAAAGCCGGACTTGTGTTTACGGACCGGATCTCAACGGTCAGCCCGGCCTATTCCGAAGAGATTATGAATGCCTGGTTTGGCCGTGGTATGGATGGTATCCTGTCGGCCCGCAGAAACGATGTATGCGGCATCCTAAACGGAATCGATACTGAAATATTCAATCCCGAAACCGATCCGGATATCATCGCGAATTACTCCGCGAACAATACCGCGGGCAAACGCAAATGCAAAAAAGCCCTCAGGGAAGAGTATTCACTCGGTATCAAACTGACGACCCCTGTCATATCCATGGTGTCGCGTATGACGGATCAAAAGGGATTCGCTCTCGTACGTTACGCGCTGGAGGAACTGCTTGCAGGTGATATGGCATTTGTGATCCTCGGTTCCGGCAATCGCGAATATGAGGACTTTTTCAACTATATAGCAGCGAAATATCCTTATAGCAGCGGAGTTTATATTGGATATGACGAAGCGCGGGCGCATCGTATTTACGCGGGCTCGGACTTCCTGCTAATGCCCTCGGAATTTGAGCCGTCCGGGCTTTCTCAGATGATCGCTCAGAGATACGGGACCCTCCCGATAGTCCGTGAAACAGGCGGCCTTATCAACACTGTAGACCCGTACAACCTGTATACCGGAGAGGGGACCGGTTTCGCTTTTTCAACTTTTAACGCGCACGATATGATGGCGGCCGTAAGGTTGGCGCTGGAAGTATACAAGGATAAACCGGTATTTCGCAGGCTTAGAAAAAACGCCATGCTTCTCGACCGCGGCATTTTAAAATCGGCTGAGCAGTACAAAGCGCTTTACAAATCGATGATGTAGATAGTGAAGGTGAAAGAGAAGACAGAAGATGAAAGAGAAAATTAAGGAAGAAATAATCAAAAAACTGCAGCGTTCGGTCGGCGTTACGCCCGGCGAAGCCACAGCGGAAGATATCTATCAGGCCGCGGCGCGGACGGTACGCGACCTGATAATGGAAAAAAGGACTGAAGAAAACAGAAAAGTGCATGACCTCGGCGTTAAGAGGCTGTACTACCTTTCTGCCGAATTTCTTATGGGTCGTTCACTCACAAACAATATGATCAACCTCGGCCTGTATGACGCGTACAAAGAAGCTATAGCCGAGCTGGGGTTTGACCTGGATGAAATAGAAACCCGCGAAGCGGACGCCGGACTCGGCAACGGGGGCCTTGGGCGGCTTGCCGCGTGTTTTCTCGACTCACTTTCGACTCTTGACATGCCGGCTACCGGCTGCTGTATCCGCTATGAACACGGATTGTTCAGACAGCTTATAGAAGACGGCGAACAAAAAGAAGCCGTTGATAATTGGCTGGAAAAAGGCAATGTCTGGGAAATAGCGAGGCCGGAAGACAAAGTGGAAGTACGGTACGGAGGCTATATAGAGGAGGAATGGACCGACCGGGGAATGTCTGTTATACACAAAGGCTATACGAGCGTAATGGGATATCCGTACGACATGCCCGTAATCGGCTATGAAAGCAAAATGCCGGCGACGCTCAGAATGTGGGAAGCCAAGGCAAAGACGGAACTCGATATGTCGTTTTTTAATAAAGGCGATTACGCGCGCGCGGCGGAAGAAAGCGCGCTGGTCGAGTCGATTTCACAGGTGCTCTATCCGGAAGACAATCATGAACAGGGCAGGCTTTTGCGCCTTAAACAATTCTATTTCTTTACGTCCGCGTCGATCCAATTCCTGGTTCAGAGACACAAAAAGTTTTACGGCTCCGTTCATACGCTGCCCGATTACTACACGATTCAAATCAACGATACGCATCCGACGCTCGCGATACCGGAGCTTATCCGCATTCTGCTTGACGAGGAAGGCCTTTCATGGGATGAGGCCGGCAGCATAGCGCTCAAAATGTTCAGCTATACAAACCATACGATCATGCGTGAAGCGCTGGAACGGTGGAACGAAAATATGCTGAAAGAGCTTCTTCCGCGTATACACAAAATCATCACTGAGATTGACGAAAAATTCCGTGACAGGATCTGGCGGCAATGGCCCGGCGACTGGAAAAAGATGAATGAAATGTCGATAATATACGGCGGTGAAGTGCGTATGGCAAACCTGTGTATCGCGGTTTGCGGAAAGGTGAACGGCGTCTCGCAGCTGCATGCCAATATTATCAAGACACAAACATTCAGGGATTTTTATGTGATGTTCCCCGATAAGTTTCTGGGTATCACAAACGGGATTACGACCCGCAGGTGGCTGGCGAAAGCAAACCGCGGGCTGACTGCCGAAATAGAAAAGCGGATCGGTAGTTCGTTTTTGAAAAACTATAAGGATTTCGAAAAACTCAGAGATTGGGAAAACGATCCTGATTTCATTGCCGCTGCTGCTGAAGTAAAGCAGCAAAACAAAGAAAAATTCGCGGCGTATCTATATGAGAAACAGGGCATATCTATTGACCCGATGTCTGTGTTCGATGTTCAGGCAAAAAGGCTGCACGAATACAAAAG
>Ga0082212_10009365_pt1 | contig 12639 bp, 8 predicted proteins | sample TergutNt197P3_FD_71548 | JGI IMG/M metagenome (GOLD analysis project Ga0082212, IMG submission 71548) | Neocapritermes taracua P3 segment gut microbial communities from Petit-Saut dam, French Guiana - Nt197 P3 | ecosystem: Host-associated > Arthropoda: Insects > Digestive system > Gut ... | reverse complement strand
AAATAGCCGCATATTACCTTATTGCGGATTTGGCCCGCAGATTGAATATAGAACATATATGGGCGCGGATATTCAGCGCATATGGCCCTAATGATAACCCGCAAACGTTAATTTCCGGCTTGATTAAATCTTTAAAAGAAAACGGGCACGCTGCCCTGACTACGAACGGCAATCATATATGGAATTACCTGTACGAAGAAGATGCCGCCCGCGCTTTATTTATGCTTGGCAAAAGCAGACCTACTTCCGGCGTTTACAATCTTGCCGGTAGAGAATGCAAACCGCTTAAATACTTTGTAGAAGAAGCAAAACAGATTATTGCACCGAATGCCAATGTATTATATGGCAACGAACAAAGCACAATAAACCTGAATGTTTCAACTGAAAAACTCCTTTTGGCAATAGGTGAGTTTGAAAAAACAGCATTTTCCGATGGAATCAGGAAAATTTGCACATGACGCCCAATTTGTACAATGTAACGACGGGTGACGGCTTCATTTAAAACCTGCTGATAAAACCATCAATCTAATATAATTAAAATGCGTCGTATACCTTATATGGAAGTGGAAAACCTGCTTGTTCCGCTACAGGCACAATCGGCATATTATGCTCATATCCGCTGCAATACGCGCATCCTGGCGGGGTTACGGTATTTGGGTTATCAGGCATGGATAGGTAATTCTTAATATCAATTTTTTGGGTTTCTTCTTTGCTGATATCAATGTAATTATGCTTACTGTACGGTACTGCGTTCAATCTGGCGGAATGAGCCAAAAACGGACATCTGTACAGTAAGCCATTCTGAAGCATGGTGCACTTCATTGTACATCTGTTAAAAACTTCCTTTGCGTCCCGTCCTCTGCCATCGACCAGTTGTTGCCCTGCAAACCATACAGGATTTGTGGTAATATATCGTATGTCATACGCGGATAGCTTCTCAGCCAAATTATTAAGATTTTTCGATAGCGCGTTGTAATCGGAAATTACTACATGCAATTGATTTCTCTTCATGGCGTCCAATGTTTCCTCATTGGGCAATATCGTTCCGTTAGTGATGGCATATAGCTTTCCAAATTTACTCTTATATTTTGCGGTATAATCCAAAGCTTGTGCGAGGCGTTTATATAAAAATGACTCGCCGCCAAATAAATGTAATTTGCTGATCCAGTCTGCTTTGGCAAAAATTAAGTCAATATCTCGATACACCTGATCCAAATCCATGTCTTGAGGGTTTTTAAAATATTGTATGAGATTTGCGCAGTATTTGCACCTTAACGTGCATCTTTCTGTAACAACTATATCAAGAGTATATATGGCCAGGGCATCATCCCGCCGCAAGGCATCCGAGTAATATATTTCGTCATATATGCAGAAATGAATGTCTAAAAGCTCTTCCGCTTTTTCCGGTACAATACGTAAAAAAGCCGCCTCATCAATATGCGGCAAATGCGCTTTTACCTTTTCGCAGCTTAACGCCTGTCCATACCGGAATATATTCGCATAGCCAAGGTTGCTGATCCGCGCCTGATATTTTTCAAAATTACCCGCGTCACATATAATTACCATCGTATTGCACTGATCTCCAGGCGCCGGCCTGGGTGTCGAAATTACGCAACCATCATACCGCATACCGCTGATGCCTTCATCTTCATCAAAAAACCCCGCGATACGAATCCTATCGCGCCACGCATGATAAAATAATATTGATTTCGCTGAAAATGGCATTAGATAAATTCCCTGCATACAATATCACCCCCTTATCATAAAGCCGAGTCCGCATTTATAAAGGGCTTGATTTTCTCCAACACCCCGGCAAACCTTCTGATAAGAGTTTTTTCTTTACCGCTTTTTAGAGATAAAATCATTAATCCAATATAATTAGAGCACCACTTAACGATAAGTTCTCTTTGTTTTTCATTTTGTAAATCATTCGATACCTTTTCAAGACAACCCGTCCATCCCTTATAATAATGGTATCTGTCTTTCGAAATTGAGCCGTCGTGGCGTCTGTAAAAATAAGCCGGAGTATGCTCGAGGACAACCTGGTTTGCTAGCTTGAAGCACAAATAATTAAAATAAACGTCCTCCGCTTGCCGCAGATCGGCTGTGAAACGTAAATTGTTTTTCCTGATGAAATCCATCCTGTAAAGCGTCATACAGGCGCTCATAGTCGCTATGTTTCCATACATATCAAAATTTTCAAGCCAGAACTTAAAAACATTATCGCCATCTAAAACCTCAAAACCTTCTCTTTTTCTATTTTTTTTGATGAAATTTTCAATAAACCCCCATCCGTGCGAAGAAAAATAATCCCAGGTTTCCATGTCGATATCCAAATAGCCGCCTCTGATAATATCGGCATACTGATAATCACGGGCAAGTTTTGCAAGCAACTCAACGGCGACGGGCGTTATAACGTCGTCGCTGTCTACAAACATGAGATAATCTCCCGTTGCTTTTCCCATTCCAGTATTTCTCGCCGTTGATACATTCATATTGTTATCATGCAAGGCAATACTGTAATCAATACCGACGCCGGCCTCATTTATCAAACTCCGTAAAACCTGAATGGACTCATCCGTGGAAGCATCATCCACGAAAATCACTTCCATATCCCTGTACGTCTGCCCCGCAATGGAATTAAAGCAGTCGGCGACGTATCTTTGTGCATTAAAAACCGGAACAACTATGCTGATTTTCATAATTAATGCGCATTTACTCCTGAACACGGAAGCCGCCGATCGGCGGTTTTCGAAAACCATCGTTACGGTAACGGAAATATGAATTATATTTTAAATGATTCCATAGTAAAATTATTTTTTAAGCTGATGTTCAAGGAGCAAACCATGAATGCGCTGTTGATATGCTCGTACAAGGGAAAATATTTGGATATTGTCCTGGAAAGACTCATAGAGCAGGAAGTGCCAAAAAAATTTCACATACTGGTTTGGGACAACGGCAATGCTGCCGAAGTTTGCAAACGATACGATATCATTTGCGGCGGGGCTTACCATGCTGAAACCCGGCAGGCCGTTAATATTGGCAAAACGCATGGCATCCATAACCTCAGAGTCTTAAAAAAAGACATCCTGGACATTGTAAATTGCTACGTGTGTATGGACGACGATATCATTGTAGACGGCGAGCATCTCGACGCTTTGGTGCAGGCGGCGCTTAGACCGGGTCTCGGCATGATTGCTCCTTATTACCATCCTTTTAACAGCCCCATGCCGAAGGGGTCTGCAAGCGTTTTAATTGATTCCCACGCGGCTGCGGGTGATCGCGGGAGGCTTCGCCTCAAGGTATTTGATCAAACATTTCGAACCAAACATAGCATTGGGATGATCGGCGGCGGCCTTTTTGCGATTGCCCGGGACAACGTGGCCAAACTTCCATGGGCGCCGGATATCTACCCTCTTATCAAACAGGATGGTAAAGCTGTCATTTATTGCGCTGAGGATACGGTATTGGATGTCGAGCTGACAAAACTTGGCTTGCTTAACGGGTACCTCGAAAATCCGAGGTTGACCCCGGTTATTCATCTGCCGGAGGTCAACCAGGAATACCAGGCATGGAAGGCTAATGCTCGAACCGGCGTCGTGATGCTGACGGACAACCCGTTTTAACGCCGCTTTGTAGGGGCGCGATAAATCGCGCCTGGAGGAGGTTTTCGACTGATGAGGTTCTTGCAAAACCTCTGGTTTTGCCGGTTTTGCCGGGAGGCATTCTGCCTGCATTTTTCAATGTAGACGATATTACAGGGCTTCTGCATGACAGGCGTGGCGTACTCAATAGCTTATTGTAAAAGCCAGATTATGCTATTAGAATTGGAAAATAAATTCCGGTTTGTTTATATTGTGCGATATGGGCAAACCGGAATAGACAGTTGGAATCACACACTTTATGGCGGATAACTGACATGTTGACAAAAAAACAGAATTTTTTAGAAACGATCCGAGGGGGGAATCCCGATCGGTTTGTAAAACAGTTTGAACCATTCGCCCTGCTTGCGGGAGGCCCGGTCGCTCGCTCAAACAAGAGACCCGCGCGAGGGGAAGCAAGCATTAAAAATGCCTGGGGTGTAACAATCGCTTTTCCCGCGCATGTTCCGGGCCCGTTTCCTTTACATGATGACGAACATAGATTGCTCAAGGACATAACCAAATGGAAGGATATTATAAAAGCGCCTAAAGTCGATTATCCCGACGAGGAGTGGACGGATATTCGAGATATGGCGGACGCCGTTGACAGGGATGAGTATTTTGCAACGCTTCTGATGGTCCCCGGCGTTTTTGAACAGCTCCATTATTTTATGGGGATGGAGGACTGCCTGATGTCCTTCCATACGGAGCCTGAAGCGATAAAAGAGCTTATAGATTACGTAGTGGATTACGAGCTTGCGCACTCGGAGCGATTGTTAAAGCATACCCGTGCCGACGCCGTGCTTAAGCACGACGATTGGGGCAGTTCGTTATCATCTTTCATGTCGCCGGAAATGTTCGAGGAATTTATTGTCCCCGCTTATAAAAGGCTATATGGATTCTACAAGGCTAACGGTGTGGAAATAATCGTACACCACAGCGACTCATACGCGGCGAATCTGGTTCCCCATATGATTGAAATCGGCATAGACGTATTTCAGGGCTGCCTGACCCAAAACAATGTTCCCGAGCTTGTAAAAAAATACGGCGGGCAGATATCCTTTATGGGAGATATAAATAACAACATTGTAGATATAGAAGACTGGACGCCGGAACTTATCGAAAGGGAAGTAGAGCGTGCTTGCAGAACCTGCGGAAAGCATTATTTCATCCCTTGTCTTGCGACCGGCGGACCGGGAAGCGTTTATCCCGGCGTTTATCAGGCTGTAAGCGAAGCCATCGATAAGGTGAACAAATTGATGTTCTGATTTTACCGGGACTGCGGGCGCATTTTTTAAGGGGTTTGCGGGCTGAAACCCGCAAACCCCAGGGGTTTTGCAAGGACCTCGTGGTACTAGCCCAGCTTGCCCTTTGACTGAAGATAGTCCGCCACGTATTTCAGATCGAGTTCCTCAAGCGTTTTGCGCGTCGGATAGCCTGAATCGGGGTTCCAGCCTTCAATGTCGTAAACATGGGTCTTGAATGCCTCGACGCCCTTTTCGGTGAAATAGAGTTCTCTGCAATTCTTCCAATCCCATTCTTTGCCGTCAAACACGGTACGTTCCGTATAGAAACCGCTATAAGAAGCGCCGGGCCTGTAGTAGTATCCGTTAAACTTCTCCATGTTCTTATGCCGCCCTTGCAACGCGTAAATTGCCCGCAGCAGACTGAAGATGCGGCGTCCGGATTTTATTCCATCATCCAGGAAAGAATGATCTTTTCCAGTGACGTTTTTCATCCATTTCGGCTCAACCTCCGGTGTATGACCGAATTTTTGAGGATGCGCCCCGCTGAAGAGCTGCATGTAACCCCAATCACAGAATCCGATTGATTCCTTGTAGTATAGCCAGTAGTGATGGTGCCAGGTAACGAATTCGGCTTTGGACCTGGAAAAAACTCCGGTTTTAAACGCCTGGTCGCCTTCCCAACTGTAGTCGAACCAGAATTCATCAGCGCCTTGCACGGTCGTACGCTGGGCCAAGGTTTTGACATATTCTTCGCACGTCATATCTCTCTGCCTGTTTAACCCGAAGTCATGGCAATTAACGTCGCGGGAATCAAGCAGGTTGCTGTACGCCCATTCTACATTGGGCATAGACCAGTGATCGCAATACCCCCACGGGGTTCTGCGGCAGAGTACATCAAAATCACTCGTCCGCCCCAGCGCTTCGCAGAACCTGTCGGTGCCTTCAGCAAGGAGGTCGCCGATGCCGACGCGGTTGGCGATGGCGTAAGAGTATATTTCCATGAACTCCCTGGTGCCGTATTTATCCATCGGCAGCGGACTAACATCGAATTTTGTGCCGGGGCCTATGACTTTCATGTCGTACATTCTTTTGAAGTACCATCCAAGCGCGGCGTAGGCGGGAATTGTCGGCTGAATCGGAAAGTCGGGGTTGTGGTCGGTACGCCAGGACATGGGTCCCTGAAAGCAGCATTCCATGCCGCTTATGCTGTACTGCTGACATATGTCCATACCGCGATTGTTCGCTTCAATATCCGGCTGAAATTCAGGAAGATAGTACAATGAGGTTTCCGCGCAACGGTCAGAGTCCTTGCCCCATTTGTCGGTACGGTTGTGGCATGTACGTATCGGACCGCAGGCAACGCAGCAGGATTCGCCTCTGCCGCCGCCGCCGCCTCGGTTCCAGGTTTTATTCCACCATTCACGGGTATCTCTCATCCCTTTCGGGTCGGCGACTTTAATCTCGCCAGTACCCAGAAATGCCACGGCCTTAAGATTTTTTGATCCCATCACGCCGCCGAAGCCGCCTTGTCCGCCGCCGCTGCCGCCGCCGTGAATAACCGATGAGATGCGCGTCATGTTTTCGCCCGCCGGCCCCATGGTAACGATTTGAGGCCGCTGCAAAGAATAGCCTTCGTCCAGCCTCCACCATTCCTCGCCGAAGCGGATTCTGGAGCTTTTCCAGATTTCCTCCTGACATTCCCATGAGTTAAGTCCCCACAAATTCCCTGCGTCCTCTATGGTGACTTTGTCGTCAACGACATTGATATAAACGGGTTTTTCCGCTCTTCCGATGATCGATATGCCCGCCCAGCCCGCCATTTTCATCATGGTGGCAAACATGCCGCCGAAATTGGTATGACCAAACCACTGAATCGGATAACACATCGGTGACAGACCGGAAACGTTCGTGCGCGGAGCGCCCGGAACGCCGGTTCCGGCAAGAGGGCCGGACATAAATGAAATCATGTTGCGCGGATGGAAGGCGTCCTGCAGATCCCAGTCGCCTGGAGCCACGCAGAACTCCCAAAACATCGCGGCCCCAAACCCGTAACCACCGCCGAATTTTTCATATTTTTCGGTATCGATCCGTGTGATTGCCGCTTCCCCCGTGCCCTTGGAGAGATCAACTAATAATATTTTGCCTCCATAACCTGGTGTAGCCATAAAAATATCCTCCTTTCCTTTCTAGTTTCCGCCAACCGGTCTTGGCTTGGGAGCAGACGTGTTTAACTTTGGAGCAGGCGGCAGCTTGCTGACATCCACTCTGGGATTGAACTCCGCGCTGCTCGCCTGGGTGGTTTTTGGCTTGGCATCCGTTTTCGGTTGCGCCTGCATTTGCGGTTTCGGTTTTGGAGGCGGCTGCAAATTGCGGTCATACCCTCGGAGATCCGCCTGTTCAGGCAGCTCGTCCACCACTCTCAGCGAGTTGGCGGGACAGGCTTCAACGCATGCCTGCGCCCCGTCCGGACCGCCTTTTTTGTTGTAATAAGGCGTGTTCGCGCACATGTCGCACTTGGTGCATTTCTTGTTCTTTGGATCCCAGATGATGCGGTGCGGCAACTGCGGACAGGCATTGAGGCACATCTGACAGCCGACGCATTTTGCTTCGTCTATCATGCGGACATTGCCATTTTCGGTACTGACGTGGCAAGCGCCCGTCGGACATTTCTCCACACAAAGCGGAACGGGACATTGCCTGCATACATTCTGGTGTATATCCAGCGGATACATCTTAAGTACCGCCCTGTGTACCTGTATTCTTGAAAGCGACAGGCTTGCCGCCCCGTTATGAACAAGCGAACAGGCCAGCATGCAGCCATAACAACCGGCGCATCCTCTGCTGTCATAAACCAGATATTTGGCAGACTGCGGATAGTTGGCCTTTTGCTGCGCGGCCTCAGCTTCCTGCGTTGCGGTAACGGCGACTGCCGCACCCAGTGCTCCGCCGGCGAGAGCAGTTCCGCTCCCTACGACGAAAGCGCGTCGGGAAAGCTGCTTCTCCCCTGTGTTATTCGTTTTATCTTTATCTCCAGCCATGGATAAATACCTCCATTCATTAAAAACGGAACATGCGTGTAAATGGAACCTTAAGATTGAACAGACGGACCGCATTGCCACCCAGGATAAGGTTCATATCGTCCTGGGAAATATCCAGACGCTCAACCTGTCTGAGGCTCCACCCTATCACATCAACTTGATGCCTGACAATACCTTGATTGTGAACCTGCATGGAAAATGTCTGCGGATGCGTACCCAACCTCGTCTGGATAGGCTGGCTGGCGCCCCAATCGCTGCCCCAAATGAGCTTTTCCGGGCCGACATTCGGATATGTGAGCGCTTTATAATACAGATCCGTCCAATAAAGGCCGGTTTCCAAATACACATTGTTATAATTGGATGCAACAAGGATACACTGATCAACGAGATCTGTCATGCATCCCCCCTGCATTCCGCCGTGAGCAAAAATAATTGTGACGTCAGGGTACTCGGATGCCAGATCATGCACCCAATAGGGATTCCAGTCTTCCGGCCAAAAGGTGTGGTTAATAGGATATCCGCCCGCCGTCCCCGTATGAATGGTTATCGCCACCTTGTATTTTCTGCCGAGGTCGCAAGTTAATCTCAGTTCATCCATTCTTTCGGACATGTTATAAGTTTTGCCTGCAAATGATCTGCTCGGGCGGGTCATAGGCCCTTCTCCGATACCGCAAAACTTTCCGGTCGCCAATAATTCGTCAAGTTCCTTATAAGCGTCTTTAATCGTCCAGTTTGAACCGAGATGCGCGCTCTTTTTAGGACTCGCGAAGGCTGCAAATTTATCGGGGTATTTTTCAACCAGTTCAACATTCAACTCATTGCTCATTCCAAACGCAGGCTGCAGGATACACATGTCAACGCCATAACATTCCATGTCGTATAAAAGCCTTGCGGAATTATCGTAGGTTTCCATTCCTCCCATTATCGAGTTTAGATCAGTATAATCAATTTCTTTCTTCCCCGACGCTTTCAGCTTCTCCTTAAGAGCGGCTCCAGCCGCGTGTCGTTGAGAATGTACGTGAGTATCGACTACAAAACGCCCAGCTTTTCTCATAGATATCACACCTCCATAAAATATTTTTTAACCCCGAGGTTCTTGCAAAAACTTCAGTTTTGCTGGGAGCGCGGACATCCTGTCCGCATTATTTAAAGGATTTGCGGGCTAAAAGCCCGCGCTCCCAGGAGTTTTGCAAGAACCCTGTTTGAATTACAAAACCAACTATGCCATTCCGAGCGCTTTCAGGACTTTTTCCGGAGTGGCTGGAGATTCGACCCATTTGCCTATAGCGTTATGAATGGCCATAATCACCAGGTGTGTGTTTGCAAGCGAATGGCTGATGCCGTTTCCGCCATAGCAGGCGTTGCCCACCCGCGTTTCCAGCAGCGCCATATCTATAGGAGGCATGTCAAGCATACTGGCTTTTTTGTACTCAACCATATTCGCGGTAAGCTTAACTCCTGTATTCCCGTCGTAGATATATTCCTCTGTAAGCTGGCAGCCCAGGGTGAAATCCATTGCCTGCTGTATTTGACCTTCGAGCGATGTGCGGCGTAAAATTTTACCCGGATCGGCGGCCACGGCAAATCGGAGCACTTCCGCTTCTCCTGTTTCCGTATCGACGGCGACTTCGCATACGGCGACATTCATGGTGTCAAACTCTCTGCCTCCCGTATTCCATAACGACAACGGCGGCCTGATAAGGGATTCTGTCGCAAAAAGATTGGCGCGGCACGCTTGTGCGAGCGGCATCCCCTGCGACGGATCCGATTTAATGACTACCCTGCCGTCCACAATGTCAAGATCATCAGGTCTCAAGCCTTTGAACGGGCTGGGAGGGGGAATAGTAGGCGGAGGAGCTCCCGTTCTCTGGGAAGCGGGCGGCGGCGGACCGTTGGCTTCCACAATCGTCGCTTCCAGAATCATCCTTTTCAGCTTGTTCGCGCATTCCTTCGTCGCCCAGGAAGAGGATGTCGAGCCGTCGCTTCCGCCGCCGAATGGGCTGAACCTTTCATTAAGATCATAGACGATGCGGATGTCTTCGTATTTAAGACCAAGCTCCTCAGCCGCAACCATGGCATTGCATTCAATGCCATAATGGCCGACATGGGCGCCCCTGGATGGCAGATAAATAACGCCGCTTCTATATTCAAGTTTCGGGTTAAATGTCGAGCCTGAGTGGCGCGGACACTGGTTGAAACGGAAGCTTATTCCGTGCATGCGGCCGTCGGGCAGTTTTTTCGCGCCCGCGGCGTGCCAATCCCATTTCAGATCGTTTTTTAGAGCCGCGACACAAGCGTCGAAACTTGGCACCGGATTTGGATCGTCCTGTGATGTCGGCCCGTGAAGATTCAGCGTTGCTATTTCTATCGGATCCTTGCCCAGTTTTTCCGCTATGAAATACAGGCCTGTCATCAGGGTATCCCATCCCATCGGGTTGTGCTGGCCGCTGAGATACATTTTACCGCGGTTGCTGTCCACGGTCTCCATGTTCTGTTTTACGTTCTTGCATTTGAGCGTATAGTAGGGACCGTAATTCTGGTCCATTGTGGTTCCGAAGTTGGAGCTTCCAGTCGATCCGTTGTCGGCAATGGAATAATCTTCGATGGCCGTAATCAGGCCATTGTTCTTAAAACCGATTTTCATGTGTACATAGCGGTCGTTCAGATTGAAATCGTATTGATCTTCGCGGCCCTGAATGCACTTTACCGGCCGCCCGGTTCTTCTGGCGAGCGCCGGTGTGATCTGCTGCGTTTTCCGGATCCCCCAATCGCAATACCTGCCGCCCGTAAACATACAGGTCTGAAAAACCTTATCGGCAGAGACGCGGTTCGCGGAAGCCACCGAACGGTGGCCCCATGGAACACCTTCAATTTGCAGGCTTTTTCCTATGCCGTTCAGAGTATCATCGAACCACCAGGCAACCGTACCCAACGGACTGGGAATGTGTCCGCAAAACGCGGCGGTATTGATGTCGTATTCAATAATCTGGTCGGCTTCCCTAAAACCGGCCTGGACGTCCCCGGAATTGTTGGAGACAAAGGAATAAGCGACGTTTCCTTTTTTGGGCGGATTGACGGCGGTACCGCCCATCCCATCCGGCGCGGGTACTGGCTCGGCCGCCGCTTTTGCTTTTGGCGCGCCTCCCGACTTTGACGCGGGAGAATAGAATGACCGAACCACCGGAGCGTCGGGTTTTCTGCCACCCCTTATATCAACGACATGCGGGAATACTTCCCAGTCAATAACCAGTGCGCGCAGCGCCTCTTCGCAAAGGTCTTCGTTTTCGGCGATGACCAGCGCGCCGACCTCCATGCTTTCATAGTCGGCGTAATTGGTTACTCCGCCCGTTCCCCTGAGTTCGGAGTCTTCCCATGTAAGAACGTCAACGACTCCGGGAATCGCTTTAGCTTTGGAGACGTCTATGGACCTTATGCTGGCGTTTGCATAAGGGCTTCTTAGATACCTGGCGTGAAGCATATTGGGAACGACATAATCGACGCCGAATTTAGCGACGCCGGTAGCGTGTGTCCAGGATAACCATCCTGGAATATTCGGTTTCCCGACAATCTTGAAGTCTGTTCTCTGTCCGTTTATGCCGGCTAGATCCGCCATAATTCTTTCTCCTAGTTATGTGGAAATGCTGGTTAATCCGTTCGCTCGGCGAATTAATCAGCATTTCTTATGTGTTTCAGTACACTGCTGTCCGGTTATTCTCCGACGAAACTACTATAACACATTGTAATTAAAGCTAACGTAAAGATCACCCGGCGTCTGCCATCCAGCTTTGACCCAAAACCCTCAAAGTTATAAAATCATTACCGCTCAAAAAGGAGAAATGGATGCCGCTGTTTGTGAAGGAGCGAAGTTTTTATTCAAAGCTGTTACATATTGCTATTCCCATATCCCTCCAGGGCGTTGTCATGTTCGGCGTGAATGTAACAGATACGGTGATGGTGGGGAGCCTGGGGGAAAACAGCATTGCCGGTGTCGCGATCGCCAACCAGTTTACGTTCCTCTATCAAATCACCTGTTTTGGAATCGCGGCTGGAATGGGCGTATTAGCGGCGCAGTTTTGGGGTAAAAAAGACAGGGAAGCCATTGGGGCGGGTTTGTCTATTATCATAAAGATCGCCTTTGTTTTCGGCCTGATGTTTCTCGTCGCCGCCTTTTTTTTTCCACATAACATCATGGGTATCTACTCAACAGACGCGCTCGTGAAGACGGAAGGCGCCGCCTATTTGCGTTTTCTCTCAATGGGCTATTTGTTTATGGGGCTGACTACCATGATAGCTTTTACGCTGCGCACGGTTGGCATTGTAAAGGTCACATTGTTTACCAACTGTATCGTGTTTGTTCTCAATATATTCCTGGACTGGATGTTTATTTTTGGGAATTTGGGCGCACCCCGCATGGGAACGGCCGGCGCCGCCCTGGCAACGACAATATGCCGCTTCATTGAAGCTGCTATTGTGATTATCTATCTGCTTAAAATCGATACGCGGATTCAATTTCGGCTTCACATGCTTCTCCGCTGGGACAAGGATATTTTCCGGAACTACCTCAGGAACGGCGCGCCAGTGATTGTCAGCGATGTATTCCTCGGAATCGGCGGTAATATGATTTCCGTGGTTCTCGGGCGCATGGGAGCCGTAGTGATGAGCGCGGCCGCTATCGCCAACATGATTAATCAATTGGTGATGGTCCTAATGATG
>Ga0082212_10009364_pt1 | contig 12639 bp, 9 predicted proteins | sample TergutNt197P3_FD_71548 | JGI IMG/M metagenome (GOLD analysis project Ga0082212, IMG submission 71548) | Neocapritermes taracua P3 segment gut microbial communities from Petit-Saut dam, French Guiana - Nt197 P3 | ecosystem: Host-associated > Arthropoda: Insects > Digestive system > Gut ... | reverse complement strand
TTGCCGCGGCGCGTTTATAGTGTGAAGAATGATTCTAAGCCATGAAAGAACCATGACTAAGAATCATTAAAGCTTCACAACATGAATCAAAGATTCATGTGGAAAGAATGCAAAAAGCGCATTCTTCCGGCGAAGCAAGGCTTCGCTTGCTATTTGAGTCGCACGAAGCGTGACATGGAGGTTAATATGACTCACTATGGCGTTGTCATGGCCGGTGGCGGCGGAACCAGATTCTGGCCGCTGAGCCGTCAGGAGTTGCCTAAGCAGTTTTTGAATTTAACCGGTGATGATTTGATGGTGAATGAGACCATTGCTCGTTTGCAGCCGATGATTGACCCTCAGAATATTTTTATCGTAACGAATATATCACAGGCCGGGCTGATGCGGCAGGCGACTGCCGGAACGATTTTACCCGACCATATTCTGGCGGAACCGGCGGCTCGAAATACGGCCGCTTGTATTGGTTATGCGGCGATCGAAATCCGTAAAAAATATGGCGATGGGATTATGAGCGTTTTTGCATCCGATCATTACATTAAGGATGTCGAGGGCTTTAAGCAGACTTTAGAGCAAGCAATTCATCTTGCCGGTGAAACGGAAAAACTGGTCACGATTGGCATAAAACCGACTTTTCCGGCGGTTGGTTATGGATATATTCGCTATGACAAAGATGAGGTTGATAAAGATTTTCATGAGGTAATGGAGTTTGTTGAGAAGCCGGATATAAGAACAGCCCGCGCCTATCTTAAGGAGGGCGGATATCTTTGGAATAGCGGGATGTTTACTTGGAAGGTTTCAACCATTTTAAGCTATTTTGAGAAGCTGCTTCCCGATATTTATGAATGTTTGCTAAAAATCGAGGCCGATATGCTGACCGCTAAAGAGGAAGAAACCATCGCGGCTATTTATCCAACGATACCTAAGATTTCGATTGATTATGGGATCATGGAGCGCGCCAGTGGGGTGATGGTGGTTGAAAGCAAATTCGATTGGAGTGATGTGGGAAGCTGGGATGCTTTGGAATCCCTTTACGAAAAAGATGCGTTCGGCAATATTACGAATCGGGAGCAGATTCTGATTGATACTAAGAATTGTGTTGTTTATGCCAAAAGCAAGCTGATAGCAACGCTTGGGGTAGAGGATTTGATTATTGTTGAGGCGGAGGATGCTATTATGGTCTGCCATAAGGACGAAGCCCAAAGTGTCCGTGAAATTCCGGATGCGCTGAAAAGGCAGGGTAAGGTGGAGTTTTTGTAAAGCAAAAAACGCCTCGTTATGTTATGGGCGTTTTTTGTTGATATTGACACCGACAAGCTGGTTTCTTTATTACTATTCCTATCTCGAAAGGCAAGTTAAATGGCTCATCGAGCCGCTATATGTTGCTCTTATCTGCCACATATCATCACCAAGCAGTTCCGTAGTCTGACTCGTCTGCGTCATGCTTCCGGTGTACCCGCAACCGTTTACTGTCGCTGTTGATATTGAAGAGAGTACACTGATCGATTGAAATATTTGTGTTTTTACATTTTTTCGGCTATAATAGTTCGTATAATTATGTATACCAAACATAAGTTTCGCGGGATATAAATTGACTAAATCAGTCAATGCTTTCAGAACTTTTGTTCAATGAAAATTAGATAGTTTATGGTTCCAATTGCGATAAAAACTTTATCACTTTTTAACGAAATACTTTAATGCGATGCTTAACATATTTACCCCTTTTCGCAGCTGTGATACTATGGTGAATGCTGACCATTATTTTTAGGAATGAGGTAATATGTGCAAAAGCAACAGATAGGAGTTAGGGGGTACCAATGCCTGAATTGACCAACGATTTATCACTGGAAGAATACATATCGAAAACGATGATTGGCTTAGGTGTGCCAGCGCATCTAAAAGGTTATCGTTATTTACGCAGTGCGATTATGATTGCGGCGAATGACATGCAAGTGGTAGGGAGCGTGACGAAGCTTTTGTATCCGGAGATTGCGAAACTTTATGATACCACGAACAGTAAGGTTGAACGGGCGATCAGGAATGCGATTGAAATTTCCTGGGAACGCGGAAATGCGAACTTGTTCGAAGAATTTTATGGCTATTCGAATCAAGACGGACATGAGCGGCCGACTAACAGTGAATATATCGCGAATATTGCTGACCAAATTCAGCTTCGTTTAAGAGATGCGCAAGCGGAGGATTAGTCGTAAACTAAACTTCTGGATTGCTTCGCTCGCAATGACGACTTTCTTACAAAAGGAGTTACCTTGAAAGACCGGATATATATTTGCCATACTTTTTATCATGTATATATAAGCTGTCTTAAAGAACGATTGCATAGTCAAGAATGTCAAGCATCACCGCAGGCCGCGATTGTTTTGAGTTTAATGTCTACTGATTTTGGTGATTTGAAAATTCGCCTAGAGGCATCAGGATTGTTTTCGGAAGTGTTCGAATATGATGAGAAGCGGGGGACGTTTTTTCCTGCGCTTAAAAAATACCAAAGAAACAGCGGTAATATCATCTTTCATATGATTAATCGCATGATTTTTACGAAAAAGCTGGGAAAAGCGCAAATCCCTTTTCTTCCAACGGATTTTCATGATTATCAAAATATTTATGTGTTCTGTGATTCTGACCCGATTGGTTATTATCTGAATTATGCCAAAATTCCTTACCATGCAATTGAAGATGGTTTGAATTGCTTAGTGATATTTGATGCTGCCCATTATGATAATCATAAATATTTTCGTTTTAAGGCTTGGATGTCGGCTCGTAATCTGATTTTCATTCAAAATGGTTATGGTAAGTACTGTCTTGATATGGAAGTGAATGATATATCGGTTCTCGAAAATCCGGGCCCGAATTTTGTTGAGCGGTCGCGGGAAGAAATGGTTTCCAGGCTTGATGAGAAGTCGGTGGCGGTTCTGCTTGCTATTTTTGTCGGCGATATGGAAAAATTAAAGCGGAAGATGGCCGAAGGTTGCCATTCGCAGCCAAAAATTTTGATTCTAACGGAGCCTTTAGGCGATGTTGAAGCAAGGGGCGAATTATTTTCGAAGATAATTGACCGATACGGTCAATATGATCAAAAAGAAGCCCAGGTTTTTATTAAACCTCATCCGATGGACAGAGTGGATTATCAAACACTTTTTCCCGATGATATCGTCCTTGACGGGAAATTTCCGATGGAGATTCTTAATCTGGCTCCCGGCCTTTATTTTGATCGGGTTGTTTCTGTTTTTACGGTTCCGGCGGGGATAAAAATTGCCGGTGAGATGATTTCCTTGGGGCGGGGGTTTGCGGCGGATCCGCTTGACCCCCGGCCACTGATTGAGAAGCTAAGCAGGTATGTGGAAGGGATTTTTGCGGATGAGGGTTGATGAAGAGGGATTACTCCATTTGCCATTATGGTGTTGTATTTTTGGGGTTTATCATGTATTCTTATGTCAATGCTATCAATAAATCATTGATTAAGGATGCCTATGATAAAGATTATCAGGAAGCTAAACAAGCTATTTGACTCCCGCCAGAAAAAAGGGATGGTTTTACTTAGCCTGGTGATGGTGGCGGGGGCTATTTTGGAGACGGCCAGTATCGGGATGCTGATACCGGCGGTGACGGCGGTGGCGGATCCGGCGAAGGTGACAACGAATCGGTTTATTGCCCCGATTTATCAGTTTTTTGGATTTCAGAGCGTGGAGGGATTTACGGTCTTTATTATGATTGCGCTGGTTTTTTTCTTTGTCCTAAAAAATATGTTTCTGTTTTTCCAGACGAAAATGCAGCTTAAATTTGTTTATACGAATCAGTTTGCTACTTCCCGGCGGATGATGATTAATTTCATGAAGCGCCCTTATGAATTTTATCTTGGGGCCGATACTGCGGTTATTCAAAGAAATATTACCTCTGATGTGAATAATATGTATGGGCTGATCCTGAATCTTTTGCAGCTTTTGAGTGAATGTATTATCTTTGCTAGTCTTGCGGTATTGTGCATTGTGGCGGAACCTTTAATATCGCTTATTTTTTCGCTGATGATGGTGGTGGTATTGATTGTAATTAAATTTGTTTTGCAGCCGATTATGAATCGGACCGGGAAAGAGAACCAAGACTATTATAGCGGATTGTTTAAGTGGATTAATCAATCGGTAACCGGAATTAAGGAAATTAAAATTGCGGCGAAAGAGCATTATTTTATTAATGAGTACGCGAAATGTGGAAAGGGGTTCGTAAATGCCGTCCAGCGTTTTACTCTTTATAGTGCGGCTCCGCGTTTATTGATTGAAACAATTGCCATTAGTGCGATGCTGGTTTTTATATTGATTAAGTCTTTGCAAGGGATTAATCTGGATGAGTATCTCGCGGTGCTTGCGGCGATTGCTTTTGCGGCGCTGCGAATGATTCCAAGTGTCAATCGGATTAATAATCATTTGACTTCCATTTCCTATTTCGAACCTTTTTTTATGGGTGCGGATGATAATTTGAAAGATGAAATTAATGATAAAAATATTGTTTACGATGAAGCGGCTTATGAAAGGGAATTTAAACGCCGACAGGATTTACCGAAGCTAAAAGTCGAAAAGGAGATTCTTTTAGCTGATCTTACATTTCGTTATCCGGGTAGTGATGCCTTGATTTTTGACCATGCGGAAATGACGATTCCGATTGGGAAAGCGGTGGGAATCGTAGGGGTGTCGGGTTCGGGTAAAACCACGGTGGTTGATATTATGCTGGGGCTTCTTACGCTTCAGAGCGGACAGGTTTTAGCTGATGGGGTTGATGTGACGGCGTTTTACGATGGTTGGCTTAAAAATATTGGCTATATCCCGCAAACTTTATTTATGGTTGATGACAGTATTCGCAGGAACGTTGCGTTTGGCATGACCGATGCGCAAATTGACGATGAGAAAGTTTGGCATGCGCTGAGAGAGGCACAGCTTGAAGATTTTGTAAAGTCGCTTCCGGATGGCCTTAACAGTGGGATCGGCGAGCGGGGAATCCGTATTTCCGGAGGGCAGCGCCAGCGGATCGGGATTGCCCGAGCCTTGTATGATGATCCGGATATCCTCGTATTGGATGAGGCGACCGCTGCTCTTGATAATGAAACGGAAAGTGCCATTATGGAATCCATTAATCGTTTTCACGGAAGAAAGACCCTCGTTATTATCGCCCATCGCCTGCAAACAATCGAAAAATGTGATATAATATATCGAATTGAAAATGGTAAAGCGATTTTGGAAACTGCGGAGGAAAATAATCCATGAAACTTTTAAGCATTATCGTTCCTTGTTATAACGAAGAGGAAAACATTGCTGATTTCTATCATGAATTATTAAAAAACGAGCGTTATTTTACTGATAACAATATCTCCCTTGAGATGGTTTTTGTTGATGACGGTTCGTCAGATCATACCTTAGCGGAGATCAAAAAACTAAAGGAAAAGGATCAGCGGGTTTTCTTTTTATCATTTTCGCGTAATTTCGGCAAAGAAGCCGCTATTTATGCCGGTCTGAAAAAAGCCTGCGGTGATTATCTGGTGTTAATGGATGTTGATTTGCAGGATCCCCCCTCGCTTCTTCCGGAAATGCTGGAATGCCTTAAAGACGGTTACGATTCGGTTGCCACCAGGCGCGTGTCCCGCAAAGGTGAGCCGCGGATTCGTTCTTTTTTTGCCCGCCGTTTTTATAAGCTAATGAAAAAAATCTCGCAAGCCGAAATCGTGGACGGCGCCCGTGATTATCGCCTGATGACCAGGCAAATGGCCGAAGCGATTCTTTCGATGTCAGAATATAATCGTTTTACGAAGGGGATATTCGGCTGGGTTGGTTATCAGACGAAATGGCTGGAATTTGAAAACGTGGAACGCCGCAAGGGTGAGACGAAATGGTCGTTTTGGCGGTTATTTGCTTATTCATTAGAGGGTATCACGGCGTTTTCCACCGTTCCCTTGATGATGGCCTCATTTCTCGGTTTAGCATTCTGCATCGTCGCTTTTATTTTCATTATTATTATTATTGTCAGAGCTTTAGTTTTTGGTGACCCGACTTCCGGTTGGCCGTCATTGGTTTGTATTATTTTATTAGTTAGCGGTTTGCAGCTTTTTTGCATCGGCATCATTGGCGAATATTTAGCGAAGACTTATATGGAAGTGAAGAAGCGGCCGATTTATTTAGTTAAGGAAGAAGCATGATGGTAAGCATTATTATTCCGGTTTATAATGCAGAAAAATATATTGAAGCTACGCTCGAAATGGTGCTCAAGCAGACTTTTACCGATTGGGAGCTTCTTTTGGTTGATGACGGTTCAACGGACGGAAGCATCCGGAAAATCAAAGAATTTTTAGCGAATTTTTCTGCGGATGAGCAGGGTAAAGTCCATATCATCAGCATGGCGGAAAATGGAGGGGCGGCGAAAGCGCGGAATGCCGGTTTGGCAAAGGCCAAAGGGCGGTTTATAGCCTTTCAGGATGCGGATGATATTTGGCTTAAGGACAAGCTTAAGAAGCAGCTTGCTTTTATGGAAAAAACGGGGGCGGCTTTTTCTTTTACTGCCTATGAATTTGGTGATGAACAGGCGAAAGGTACCGGTAAGGTGGTTCATGTTCCGCCGCGACTTAGTTACCGTCAAGCTTTGTCCCGCACGGTTATTTCCACGATTACGACTTTATTCGATCTGACGGTGATTGATAAGGAGCTGATTAAAATGCCGGCGGTTGCCAGCGAAGATACGGCTACTTGGTGGCAAATCCTTAGAGCCGGGCATATTGCGTATGGGTTGAATGAAGTATTATCGATTTATCGCCGGCCGCCGAAATCGCTGTCGGCAAATAAACTGGTCGGGATTAAGCGGATTTGGTATTTGTATCGCCATGTGGAAAAGCTGTCGTTTTTTGCTAGTGCTTATAACTTTTTTTTCTGGGCAGTGCGGGCGACACTTCGAAGGATATGAAAGGATTGTAAATGAAACGAATTACATCAATCAAACGGCTGGCGATTCTGGCACTGAATGCTTTCAGTTTGGTTTTGTATGCCGGCCTTTATGCTTATTCATGGTTTCATTATTATTATCCGGTGGTTAATAATAACAATCTGGGGATTAAGCTATTTCTGAATGGTCATATCCTGGTTATTTTAATGTATCTTACGGTTCTCGGTTTTTTATCACGTACTTACGGCAGTTTGAAAATCGGATATTTGAAACCGGGAGATGTCATTTTTTCGCAGGCATTTTCCCTTTTGGCAGTTAATGTTTTTGCTTATTTTCAGATATCGTTGATGAATAACTGGATTGTTGAAGTTAGGCCGATGGCTTATGTTTTTATGGGTCAAATCGCGATTGCGGTAGGGTGGGCGTTTTTATGTGATTTTGTATACAAAAAGCTGTTTCCGCCCCGGAATACTTTGCTTGTTTACGGTATGCGGCCGATTGAAGATATCGAGGTTAAATTTTCTAGCCGCAAAGATCGGTTTCATATTACGAAGTCGATTCATATTTCGGCAGATGGGGCTTCGGGGGATGAGGTTTCCGTGGATGAGCCTTCCGTAGATGGGGTTTCCGCAGATAGGATATCTGCTGGTATCGCCGCTGTAAAAAAAGAGGCCGGGAATGCCTATGGCGCGGTGGTATTATGGGATATTCCCAGCGATGCCCGCAATCATTTGATTAAGTATTTTTACAGCCAATCGATTCGTGTTTATATGATGCCGAAAATTACGGATGTTTTAATTAAGGGTTCGGCCCAACTGCATCTTTTTGATACCCCGGTTTTTTTGACGCGGGAGTATGCGTTAACGATTGAGCAGCGGATTACGAAACGGCTATTCGATATTAGCCTGTCGCTTCCGCTGATTATGATTACTTCGCCGTTGATGCTGATTACGGCTTTGATTATCCGCATTAGCGATAAGGGGCCGGCTCTGTACCGGCAGGTTCGGTGTACTGCCGGCGGCAAGGAGTTTAATATTATCAAATTTCGCAGTATGATGATTAATGCTGAAAGTGATGGTATCGCCCGTCTTGCCGGGCGTAGGGATGAGCGGATTACCCCCTTCGGGCGATTTATTCGGGCAGTGAGAATCGATGAGCTTCCTCAGCTGTTTAATATTTTGGCGGGTGATATGTCTTTTATTGGGCCGCGGCCGGAACGTCCGGAGATCATCGCCAGGTATATTGAGCAGATGCCGGAGTTTTCTTATCGTTTGAAAATGAAAGCTGGGTTGGGCGGTTATGCGCAGGTTTATGGGAAGTATAATACGACGCCCTACGATAAATTGAAATTGGATCTTACTTATATTGAAAATTATACTTTGTGGCTGGATGTTAAGCTGATGATTTTGACGATTAAGACGATATTTAAGCCGGATAGTGCTGAAGGAATTTAGTTGAAAGATTACGTCATTGCGAGGAACACAGTGACATGCCATTGCAAGCAATGACGCGCAATCCAGACTACGACCTTGGATTGCTTCGCAGGAATGTTTTTTATTCTTTGGAATGTTTTTTATTCCTTTTGCTCGCAATGACGGATTCTTTTCGGGCTATTTGAGTCACGCGAAGCGTGACATGGAGGTAAGTGTGAAGAATCAGGATTTTATGAATGAAAGCATGGATTTTAAACGGTTATTCCTATGTTTTAAGCGAAAAATGCTTTTGATAATCGGTATCACTTTAGCGGGTGCCTTGCTTGGCGGCGGTATTTATCTGATGGTCCGTACTATTTCGATGCCGGTTCAGTACCAATCCCGCTCCCAATTTTATATTCAATATATTTATGACCCGATTCGTCGGGTTGAAGAGTATTATAATGGTTATACTTGGAACGATTTACTGCATAGCGACCCTATTATCGAGCAAGTAGTCATCGCCCTGAAAGCAGAACCAAGCAATGAAAAAAGGCTGAATGCATCTTTATCATCAGATGAAGAATTAAGTGAGTTGTTGCGTGCTAATAGTTTTAAAGGTGAGATTCTTTCAGACCGTCGTTTACTTACGATAACCTTTACTACTGATTTTCGGCCTAAAACAGCCGCTATCCAGGAAGCGATGGAAACCGGCCTGCTGATTTATGCGGACAGACAACGGGAAATCGTTTCGATGGAATTGATTCGCAGTACCGAACCGCAGCTTGTTATCTGGGATAATCATTTGCACCGGGCGATTATCGGCGGTGGGGTATTGTTTTTGCTATTTGCTCTTTTTGGCTGGTGGTTTTATTATATTTTGGACGATTCTTTGTATGTGGTCGCCGATGCGGAAAAACGGTATCCCTATCCGGTGATCGGGATTTTGGTAAAGGGTGAGACGATTGCGGCGGAAGCATTTAATTTCGCGGAAACTAAAGAGAATTTGGCTTACTTGCTGAAAGATAAGCAGAATCCGATTTATCTTTCGGTAGAAAAATGGCCCTATCCGGATGGATATGATTTACGCGGTGCTGATGGGGTGATTTTGGAAATTCCTTTTGGCTGCCGAAATGGCAAAAAAACTGACAGATGTGTCAGTTTTTTGCGAAATCAGGATGTGGTAATATTAGGGTTGATAATTACGGAGGCGGACGAAAGGTTTTTGCGGTGGTATTATGGTTTAGGGTAGGGACGTGTGGCTGATGATAGGTTAAGATGGTTTTTGGAAATAATTGGAAAAAAATGGAAAATTAAGGTTGCAAAAAATGTAAAAGCATGTTAAATTTTAGAAGATGCGGGTTATTTTGCAATAAGTCTATAATTAACCCCAGATGAAAATAATCATCTGGGGTTAATGTTTAAGGTAATGTTGCCACGAGAAATCAAATGATTGTTACGATTCACAGCTACGCTGCGAACAGCAACAATTGATTGCAATCCCACCATAAAAATCTAAAAGGAGCATAAAAAAAGTGAAACGAGAATGGAAAAGAAAATGGAAACGAATTGTGAGCTTAGCAACGCTGTTAATTTTACTGCCAACACAGTTAACCGCCCAAGCGAACTTATTGATAAATAATGACCTGATTTCTGCTACCACTACAGCCGACCCATTTCGTGCGATGTATGACAGTGATCTGCTCGTCGCTGAGGAGCTTATTAAGGCGGAACTTTTGATAGATATGGAGCTTACACACGATTTCGGAAGAGATTCGGAAGAAGTAATGCCAGCTCTAAATGATGATTTAGCCCCTGAAGCAAATAACATAGACAAGGAATTAGCAAAAGCGGAAAAGGAAGCCCAGAAAGCGCGGGAAGAGGCAGAGAAGGAAGCTCAAAAAGCCCAGGAAAAAACGGAAAAGGAAGCGCAGAAAGCCCAGGAAAAAGATGAGAAAGAAGTTCAGAAAACCCAGGAGAAAGCCTTAAAAGATGAGCTTAAGGCTCTAGAAAAAGCCGAAAGGGAGGCCGAAAGGGCCCGCGAAAAAGCGGAAATGGAAGTGCAAAAGGCCGCTGAGAAGGCAGAAAAAGAAGCCCGCAAGCAGCAGCGGAAAGCAGAAAAAGAAAAAAGGATGCAAGAAAAAGAAGCGGAACTTAAGGACCAACACCAGCAAGACCGCTATATCGTGAAATATAAAAGCTCCCGCAGCAAATCGATCGAAACCCTTTATGCCGGGGCGGATATTCAGTCTGCCGAAATAGCGGGACCGGAGGGGGAGCGGATTGAACTCATTACCTTATCGGAAAAAGTAAACCCGCAAACATTCGCTTTAGATTTAAAAGCTTCCGGGGCGGAAAAAGAGATCCTTTTCATCCAGCCGGATTTCGCCTTGTCCTTGGCCAGCCTGTCCTTGGAACTCTTGGGAGCAGAGGCTGGTAGGGGAGACGATGTTTATGGAGGGCCAGAAGATGATGCTGATGCAGAGAGAAATGAAGAAAACGATGGAACAGGCGATTCCGATGAAAATGGTTCCGAAAAACCAGAGGAATCCGAAGATTTCGATGAAGACGAAGCAGAAGAAATAGACGAAATAGACGAAGCAGACGAAAAAGAAGCGGAAGCGCTTCCCGAAATCGAAAACGATCTTCCGGTGCTTATTGCGGTCATTGATACCGGAGCCGATAATTTTCACCCCATGTTGGCCCCCTATCTGGTCGAAGGATATAATTTTACCAATAATAGCAATATTACCTACGACCCCGACACCCCCCTGACCGCAAGCCACAGTACCCATATAGCGGGGATAATCGCCGGAATAGCAGCGGAAACAGGTGCCAACATCGAAATCATGCCCTTGCAAGTATTCGATAATGGCGTAGCATATACAAGCCATATCTTAGAAGCGATCCAATATGCAAAAGATCATGGCGCTACGATCATCAATATGAGTTTCGGTTCAGCCGATGAGAATCCGGCCTTATATGAGCTGATCAAGAATACAGATGCCCTTTTTATCAGCGCTGCTGGCAACCACCGCCGTGATTTAGCTATGATGCCTTCCTATCCGGCTTCTTATCAACTAAACAACCTCATATCTGTTGCCGCGACTAACGCCGATGGCGGATTTTCTTACTTTTCAAACTTTGGCCCGAAAGTCTTGGATGTCACAGCCCTTGGCCGGGATGTACTTAGCTCCCTTCCGGGCGGCGCTGTAGGCACGATGACCGGAACCTCCATGTCGGCAGCATATGTAAGCGGTGTGGCGGCGGTGGTTATGGCGGCGGTGCTTGCGGAAGAGGATACCATATCAATCCAGGCGTTAAAAGAACGGTTGCTTTCCGCCTCGGATCAGCTTGAGAACCTTAAAAACAAAGTGGATTCCGGCAGACGAATCAATCTTCATAATGCCTTAGCAGGCACTTCCGGTTCTCATCTTAACTTAAATCCCACCGATGATTTCGATGTCCATGGCTATGATCCCAGCGAGAGCGAGTCGTGGGAGCTTTATAGTGCCGCTGGTAAGGTCGTGCAGGCCGCTGCCGGGGGATTTCATTCCTTGGTACTTAAATCGGATGGGTCGGTCTGGTCTTTTGGTGCTAATTTTTCCGGACAACTGGGTAATGGGACATTTACTAGTAGCCGTATCCCGGTGCGGGTAATCGGCCTTTATAATATCGTGGCGATTTCATCAAGCGGATCCCATAATCTTGCCCTCGGATATGATGGGACTTTGTGGGTTTGGGGAGCGAACGGGTGTGGCCAGCTGGGTGATGGAACGACTACATACCGAACGACACCGGTACAGGTAAAGGGTTTGGAAGGAGTTACAGCTATCTCGGCGGGAAGTGAACACAGTCTGGCACTAACAAGCGATGGAAAAATCTTGGCTTGGGGTTCCAATCACCAAGGGCAGCTTGGAGATGGAACGAATGTAAGCCATAGGACAAGCCCGTACCAGATTACGGTTGGAGGTACGAATGTTGTTAAAGTTGCGGCCGGGGCATATCATAACGTTGCGATCGGGTCTGATGGGTTAGCTTGGAGCTGGGGCCGACTAGGTTCAGCGATAGAAAGGTACCCGAAGCAATTATCTTACAATATGTCAACGATTAAAGAACTTTCAGCGGGAAATGACATAAGTCTTGCAGTGAGCATAGATGGATCAGCTCTTTTCTGGGGCAGTGATTCATTAACCCCAACCCTTAACAGCTATCTGACGAATGTAAAATCGGTATCAGGCGGAGGTTATAGCCTTATACAAAAACAGGATCAAACCGTATGGTCCTTTGGAGCTACTAA
>Ga0082212_10009363_pt1 | contig 12639 bp, 12 predicted proteins | sample TergutNt197P3_FD_71548 | JGI IMG/M metagenome (GOLD analysis project Ga0082212, IMG submission 71548) | Neocapritermes taracua P3 segment gut microbial communities from Petit-Saut dam, French Guiana - Nt197 P3 | ecosystem: Host-associated > Arthropoda: Insects > Digestive system > Gut ... | reverse complement strand
CCGCCGGCGCCCCAGTTCAAGCCACCGTTGAACATGTATGAGCAGAATGATATATGTCCGATCCCGTCGGTGTCATAGACGTCCATCGGCCAGATATTGTTACTGTAGAAGCTGCCGTCCGTCAATACAGCCTTGTAATCTATGCCGGTGGGCATATGCCTCGGGACGTCTATGGAAAATGGTCCTTCGGGGACGTCGCTGCCGGCGTTTGCCGCGTTGACATAGTAGAAGTACAACGGCTCGGCGTTTTCCTCAAAGACTTTGGCTGACGCGCCTTCCAGCGTCTCGACGACGGCATACCAGGACTCAGCTTTCGGTACATACACCTCCCCGTCGTCCACAGACCGAAAAATGATTTCGCCGGACGTCGTCGCTTTACCCACCGCCAGGTATTCGTCCGCGTCGTAATCCCCGCTCTCCCGATCCGTCGCGAAAAGGAAAAACGTCATCGACTCCAGTATCGCCGTAGCGGCTTCTTCTGTGATTTCCTCTTCATCTTCCATCCACACCGCCAAAGGCAGTCCACCGACGGTCTTGTATAGTACAATACCTTCCGGCTCAGCCGCGAAAGCCGCAGCCTGCCCCAAGAAATGATCAGCCGGAGATATATGCAGCAGCATAATCGCGGTTACGATCAGCCCGCATAATCTCTGGACGATTGCCCCGGTTCTCTTTTTATGCGCTTTCATCATCATCGTCCTCCATTCAGCTGGTTTCTGCACATGATACAAAACGATTCCGACAATTCCGGTTACAAAACGACCAACATGAAATCTAAACTTGTGCTATTCATTTCATCAAGGCTTTCTAGCTGATAAGCCCGGATGCTGAGCGTGGCTTTATGCTCCCCTTTTTGTAGCGGCGCTCTGAGTATAAAGCTGTCAAGGCACATTCCCGGCTCAATCAAACTTGATTGATACAACGTATCTCCCGTATCCGCTAAAATCACCTCAAAGGCCAGACTGCAGGGATTACCCGCCGGGTTGAGCAATGGCATCTTCACGTCGTCGGAGTCAACTGCCGCTATGATTTCCCGATATATCGGTATTCGGTATCCCGGTCCTTCCGTTATTTCCACCGCCATACCCGTAAAGGGTTGCGCGCCGGCTTCCGGCGCCAAAAGCATGGCCATGGGGACGGCCCCCTCGGCTATCTCCATATATCCAGCCTTCCCGATCCGCGAGCTATATATCCCCGCGCCGGCTACGATGGCAAGGACGCAAGCCGCGGCGGCTAAAGATAGCTTTATCCCGTACTGTATGCCTCTTCCGCTTGACTTTCGCGTATAGTCCCGCCGCACAACATTTATGTCCAGCCCCATGTTGTCCGGCATCTCGACGACGGCAGGCCGGCTGGTCTCCGCTTCTTCGTCCCCTTCGGCACCGTAACTTGCCTTTGTGTTCAGCATCACGCCAAGCCGGGCCTTTAAAATCTCATGATCATATGGCTTTTTCAGAAAGTCGCTGGCTCCGTTGAGTAGCGCAATCAATTCGTCTTCCTTATTCACGGAAGTTAGCATGATGGGTATCTCGCTGTTTGCCCGGAGCTCCTGGCATAAATCAAATCCGCTTCCATCCGGCAGATCGCTATCCATAACGATCCCGTCGGGACAGTAATCAAGTAGCAGCTCCCGCGCTCCGGCGAGCCCCACCGCGCAGTGTACGGCGTACCCTTCCCGTTCGATGATTTTCCTCGTGATCTCCATCAGGATCTGGCTGCTGTCGATAAGCAAAATCGTTTTTTGCATAGTTGAATTAACCTCCAAAACCAGACTTTTTTCAATCCAGACTTCTTTCATCAACTACGAATATAGCAAAAAAAATAGCCATTTCCGAATTGTATCGAAAATGACATGATTTCTATATCTAGTGCTTTAACTTCAAGAACTCCCGGTCAGCAGCCCCTACATCTTGACGAAGACGTAACCACCGTTATACTTAGTGAATATGGCGAAATCTTCAGCGTTTTTCTCATTCAACTTCTTTTTGACCCGGGATATGGTCAGCCGAACGGCGTTGGAGTCATTATTCATCGTCGTCCCCCAAACGTGCATATAGATAACCTCCCCTGTCAACTCCTTATCCTCGTTTTGCACCAGCATCAGCAGGACGTTGAATTCTTTTAATGTCAGCTCCGCGTCGCGCTCGTTGACGAAGGCTTTTCGCTCGTCGATCTTTAGCGTCAGAGATCCTTTGGTGATCGTTGTGGCTTCGGTTATCCTCTCGCGCACGTGGCCTTCCCTCCTGAGCAGACTCTGGACAACAGCGATAAACTCGCTCATGTCATATGGCTTCGTCAGATAGTAGTCCCCACCTGAATCTAAGCCCGCGACTTTGTCCGTCATTTCCCCCTTGCCGGTGAGAAAGACTACGGGGGCGTCGGTATTTCCCCTGAGCTCCTCGCATAACGACAATCCGTTGCCGTCAGGCAGCTCTATATCGAGTACACACAGATCCGGTTGATTTTCATTGACGAAGGCCCGGGCTTCCGAAGCGGTATACGCGATTAAGGTTCCGTATCCCTGGCGTTCCAGCTGACGCGCATTGAGCTGCGCCACCTCCGCATCATCCTCGACGAGCAGTATCAAAGGTTTCCATTCAGGCATGAATCAGGGCCCTCCTTCGCATCCCCATCATAGCACAATCGCTTTTGGCCGGCAACCGCCGGCAAGCCTCCGACACAGTGGGGACACAGTGAGGACGGTTACGGTTTATAGGGGCAGAGGCTCAAAGCGTGGCGATTTGTAAGCGATGGATTGAACGGCTTCGTCTGCCAGATAAGCAATCGCAAACCTGGCAAATCCGTGGGTGCGACATGGACGTCGCGCCAGACTGAACGCGACCAGGTTTTACGAACCTTCAGTCCGCTAACCGAAGCGCGCAAGGGCGCGTAACGTTTGTCGCGTTGGAGTCGTTAGGGTTTGCATCAAACGATTGCTATATCTGGCCGAAGCTGTGAACCATCGCGGCAAATAGCCACGCTTTGAGCCCCTGCCCCCATAAACTGTAACCTGTGCCTGCAACGCCGCCCCTTGCTCGACAACAGGCCCGGCTTATGATATATTACGGTTGACGCGCCGGCGTTGTGTTCGTTGCCCTATGGAAAAAACTTGAGGAGGCCCCCTTACTTATGAAAAACATGAAAGTGGCAAGAAAGCTGATCGTCAGCTTTCTCATCGTCGTTATCCTCACCGCCGTCGTCGGCGGCGTCGGTCTCGTCGGCATGATGCAGCTGAACCGCTCCATGAGCAGTATGTATGATATGCAGACGGTCCCCATGCCGTATATGTCCAAAATCATGGAGATGATGCAGCGCCAGCGGGCTTGTATGCGCGATATGATCATCGGCGCGGCCATCAATGACCCCGCCCTCGTCGAGGACGCCAAGAGCAGAGCGGACGGTTATCATAAGACGCTATCGGAGAACCTGGACCCCTACCGCAAGACCATCGTCAACCCCGACGCTTACGCCGTCTTTGACGAAGCCCGCAACCTGTATGATACGAACTTTCAGGAGTGCAAGGACAGGATCTATCAGCTTGCCGGCAGCGGCGCCGACGCCGCCGACATCTATCACGTCCTGACGGAGTACACCGCCAACATCAATAAAGTCGTCGAGGGCTTTGACCAGGTGCTGGGCATGAAAGTGGATGCGGCTTCCAGCGCCAACGACCATGGCGACAGCTTATTTTCCCAGTTGATCGTCATCATCGTCGCTGTCCTCCTTATCGCCATCGCCATCGCCATCGGGCTGGCGCTGTACATCTCCGGCCTGATCTCCAAGCCCCTCATCACACTGTCCGCCTTCATGAAGAAAGCCGGCTCTACCGGCAACATCACCATAGAGACTCATGAAGCCGAGCTTATCCGAAAGCAATCCCAGATCCGGGACGAAATCGGCGAGACGGTATCCGCCGCCGCCGCCTTCATCGCCCATGTCACCGACGCCACCAGGGATCTGGAGACGGTGGCGGGGGGCGACCTCACCCTCGACGTGCATACCCTTTCCGGCGAGGACGCCATCGGCAACTCCATGAAGAATATGGTTGGCCGCCTGAACACGATGTTCGGCGAGATCAATACCGCCACCGCCCAGGTCTCAAGCGGCTCCAAGCAGATCGCGGACGGCGCCCAGGCCCTGGCCCAAGGCTCCACAGAGCAAGCCGCCTCCATCGAAGAGCTGTCGAGCTCCATCACCGAGATAGCGGAGAGGACTAAGGAAAATGCCGGGATCGCCGAGAAGACCGCCGAGCTCTCCGGCGCTATCAAGGACAACGCCGAGAAAGGCAGCAGGCAGATGGACGAGATGATCGCGGCGGTGAAGGAGATCAACGACGCCAGCAACTCCATCAGCAAAATCATCAAGACCATAGACGACATCGCTTTTCAAACCAACATCCTCGCCCTCAACGCCGCCGTGGAAGCGGCCAGAGCCGGGGAGCACGGCAAAGGCTTCGCCGTGGTGGCGGAGGAAGTCCGCAACCTGGCGTCCAAGAGCGCGGAAGCCGCCAGAGATACCGGCGAGATGATCCAGAACTCCATGGAGAAGGCGGAGCTCGGCTCGCGCATAGCGGGGGAGACCGCCGAAAGCCTTAAGGAAATCGTCACGGGCATCAACGAATCCAGCAGACTTGTAGCGGAAATCGCCAGAGCCTCCGAAGCGCAGTCCCTGGGCATATCCCAGGTCAATACCGGCATCGACCAGGTAGCCCAGGTCGTGCAGCAAAACAGCGCCACCGCCGAGGAAAGCGCCGCCTCGGCGGAAGAGATGAGCTCCCAGTCCAGCATGCTCCAGGGGCTGATCGCCCAGTTCAAGCTGAAGGCAGGCGGCTCCGCTTACATCCCCGGCTTGCCCCGGGCAGACAGCCGCTACGCCGCCCCGGAGAAAGCCGCGTTCCTGCCCGAAGCCGGCTGGGACGACTACGACAAGTATTGAGCGTTACTGATTTTACCGACGGCATTAAGCATATCCGCGACATAAAACAAATTAAAGGAGGATAACTACTATGATGATTCGTACGGCATGCACTATCCGGCGCGGCCCTTTCGACGATCCGGACCCCGCGAAAAGAGGTCTCATCGAAGTGAGGGAACTGCCGGGCAGGGAGCTCACCCCGGAAGCGATCCGGATCAAGGTCGCCTACAACGCCATCTGCGGGTCTGAAGCCCACGGTTTCCAGGCCGGCTGGACTTCTTCGATGCCGCCCAGCACAGAACCTCGGGGCATGGGTCACGAGGTATCCGGTGTAGTCGTCGAAGTCGGCGAGAAGGCCACCCACCGGGGCCTGAAGGTGGGGGACAGGGTCGGCGCGAATTTCGTGCACTTCTGCGGGGACTGCTATTTCTGTCTCAACGGGATGCAGAATTACTGCGAGAACATGATGGAGTACTCCGGCCCCGGCTGCGCGGAATACGTCACCTGGCACGAGCAGCAGTTCTATAAGCTCCCCGACAACATAAGCCTGAAGGAAGGCTGCCTGCTGGAGCCCACCGGCATCGGCGTGCGCATGACGGACAAGCTGGGCACAAGAGTCGGCGAAAACGTCATCGTCTGCGGCGGAGGCCCCATCGGGCTCATCGCGCTGCAGCTGCTCAACCTGCACGGCGCTGCAAATCTGACCCTCATCGAGCCCATAGCCGCCCGTAGGGAGCTTGCGAAAACCTTCGGCGCCGTCCATACCATCGATCCGTTCAATGAGGACGTGGAAGCCCGCTGCCTGGAGATCACCGGCGGCCGGGGTTATGACAAGATCCTGGACGCTTCCGGGGCGAAGGCCATGATGCCTACCCTCATGAAGATCGCATGCCGGGGCGCCACCGTCATCTACGGCGCCATGTACCCCGCCGACTATGAGATGCCTTTGAACCTGGCGACCTATATGTACAGGAACGAACTGACCCTCAGCGGCGTCTATATCGCGCCCTATGTATTCCCCCGCACGGTCAATATCATGTCCCGGCTGAACCTGAAGCCTTTCGTGGAATGCGTCTTCCCCCTCGACCAGGCCCATGAAGCCATGGTGGCGCAGCTCACGGGGAAATACCCCAAAGTACTGATCAACTGCAACGCGGATATCGCGGACTTGTAGTATTGCTGATCCTCGTTACGCCGGAGACGCCATTATTGTTTTCATGATGAAAATGGAGGTTGACGCGTATGCCGAACACATTGGTTCTCCATGACTTATCAGAAGAAGACGCATCGGTCTATCTGCGGAAAAGTGTCGATGGCGTCACGTATTTCCCTGCGCCCCCCGGTATCCGGAGCTGCATAGGCTGCTTCGGCTGCTGGACGAAGACGCCGGGGGTGTGCGTGGTCAAAGACGACAGCAACGCCTTCGCCAAGCTGATACCTGAGTATGACGTCATCACTGTGATCAGCAGGTGCGTCTATGGTGGGCTCTCCCCGGATATCAAGGTCGTGCTGGAACGCAGCATCGCGGTGATTTCCCCGTTTTTCGGCGTCGTCAAAGGCGAGATGCACCATTTGCCAAGGTATAGCCGTATGCCGGCGCTATCCTATCATTTCTACGGCCCGGAGATATCTGAACGGGAAAAAGATACTGCGCGGAAGTTGACGGAAGCCAACGCGGTCAACCTATACGCCCCGAAGTACGAGACTGTATTCCATGCTTCACTGGAGGAGCTTAGGGAGGCGCTGTCATGAAGATTTGCCTGATCGACGGGAGTCCGAAGAGCAGCGGCAGCACATCCGGCAGGCTCCTCTCCATCCTTGAGGGGAAGCTTGGCGCCGGGCACGATTATACGCGCTGCACTACCGCCAATGCCGGGCCCCAGGCGCTGATCGATGGCATGGCCGGCTGCGACGCGGCCGTACTGGCTTTCCCTTTATACGTAGACGGCATACCCTCCCACTTGCTGCGCTTATTGACGTCGATAGAAACGTCCCTCTCCGGCAAAGCGCCCGGCATGAAACTTTACGCCGTGGTCAACAACGGTTACTACGAGGCGCGGCAAAACCAGCCGGCTATTGACATGATGCGCAACTTTTGCGACAAAGCCGGGCTTACCTGGGGGCATGGCGTTGGAATCGGCGGCGGCGGCATGATCTCAGCCTCTCCGCCAGGCTCTCCCCAGATGAAAAATTTGTGGCGGGCACTGGATCTGCTTGCGGAGCATATCCTTTCGGGGCAGTCGGCGGATGATATACTGGCTAACCCAAATGTCCCGCGTTTTATGTATCTTTCCCTCGCGAATATGAGCTGGAAGACTTTAGCGAGAAGAAACGGGGTGCGCCGTTTGTCAAAGCGCCCGGATCGCTAATGGCTGTTTCAGTGCCGCGATAATAAGGCCCTACTCAACTGCGTTTTACGCTTGACAGTAACCGCCAGACGATATATATTGAGTGTATAAGGAGTTGCCCGCTTTGCTACGGCGGTTAGTTCCGACAAGTGACCGAAACCAAGCCGCCTTTCAGCGGCTTTGGTTTTTAACTACGCCATTTATGGCATAGAGCTATTATCGCCACGATCAACGTCAGTAAAGCTATAAGCTCTATCCAAGTGACCAAAAGCGTCACCCCCCTTCCGGGAAGTGAACCAACCGCCAAGCGGGACAACTCCACGACCATCATATCAGATAGCACATTGTTTGGAAATACACGTTTAAGCGCCGTGTTTCACAGTACTAAGTATATGCAGTCTGGTTATACACCCAACAAGTTGAGATGCCAGTTTTTTTATGGCGTAACGTAAGCGTCAAATAGGGGAACGTCTACCAAGCGCCGTGGATATGCGATAAACTATATGCGGAGCACCCTTCAAGTGGGGTCATTACCACGAAACCTCAAGCGGAGCTTTTGGAGTGCGTCGTTGAGCGGGCCTTTCTTCTTGGGGTACATAGGTTTATCTGGCTTAGCATTTAATACTTTCGATGGCACACGGCAATAATCAGGCAGGCTTTCGCTCCAAGGCAACAATACCTCTAAATCGCTGGATTTTGCGCCCGGAAGCTTTTCCAGGAGGAAGTTAAGGTACTGATATGGGTTCAAGTTATTTTCTTTGGCTGTCTCGATGATTGAGTAATAGATGGAGCTTGACTCCGCGCCGTTAGGTGTATTGGAGAACAGCCATTGCTTCCGGCCCTGGACAAATGGTTTGATTGCGCGCTCCGCAGCATTATTCGAGAGATCCAACCGCCCGTCAAGATATACATTTTCCAAGTATTTGCGCTGTGACAAGGCATAATGGACGGCTTCGCCCAAAAGCGATTTCGGGAGCGCCTGAATAGTCCCCACCCAATCGAAGAACTCGTCAGAGACAGGCTTGCTGTATTCCAGCCGCTTTTCAAACCGCTTTTCTGGGCTTAAATCACGAAATTCATACTCGTACGCGAACAACAGATTGATGTAGACAAGCCCATGCTCGGCATTTGAGCCGTCCCGTGCCGATACGTCCTTAATTGATTCATACAGCTTTTCCCAGTAGCGGCGGGCATGGGACCAGCATCCGACCACGATGATGTCGGGCGGTAGTTTATGATAGACCTGATAGCCATCTGTGTGGAGATAGCCCTTAAACCCCTTAAGAAACGTCTCCGGATGTTCTTGTCTCCGCGTTTCCCGGTATTGGTAAATGACAACGGTATGTTCTGCATATTTGCCTGTCCGGTATAGCCATTCATAGGACTTGGTTTTTGCCTCCCTGCCTGGTTCGTGCAGGACCTGAACGGTCGTTTCATCGGCGTGGCATATCTTTTCTTTTAACAGGGAGGCGATCAGTAGCGAGTAAATGCCTGCAAGATAGTTTTGGCTGCAATTGATCAGCCAGTTCGCCATCGTTTGCCGGGAAAGGACGACGCCTTCATAGCCCAACCCTTTTTCCGAGCGGTACAGCGGTACGCCCTTGACGTATTTCTGTGTGGCAATGTGGGCGACGGCGGAAGGGGAGGCCAAGGAACCGGCAATCAGCGGGGCCGGAGCCTCCGCCCGGATAATCGTTGCATGATCGCCGTTCTTCTCGCAGGCGTTGCAGCCATAGGCGTGTACCGCGTGCTGCTTGTGGACCACTTTCGCCGGGATGACTTCGATCTCGTCCCGTATCGTGACGCCGATGTCATGCATCAAGCCCCCGCATTCGGGGCAGATGCGTTCGGCTTCGGGGATCTCATAGTCGATCCGCTCAATGGGCAGGCCGTCGAGGTCGTCGGCACGTTTGCCAGCCCGCTTTTTGCGGGTGTAGGTTATTTCTTCGAACGACGGCTCTGGTAACGATGGATCCGCCTGGTCCTCGGGCTCGTTGAACAGATTCTCAAACCGGAGTTGGTTGGGGGTCTGCTCGCTGGAGGAACCGAACCGCTGCCGTTGCGCCAATTTGAATTGCTCCTCATAAAACTTGATGAGGGATTCCATCTTGGCTATCTGCGCCGACTGGCTCGCCACGAGGGCTTCAAGCGATTGGATTCTCTGTTCGATTTCAGGGGCTTGCGTCATCGTTTCCATGGTAAAATTGTACCATAAAAGCGTTGAAAATGCAAGAATATTCTAACATAATTGGGATATATTTTCACCGTGCGGTTATGAAATCCTGCGCTCAAAAACCTCGTTCCGCTTCAGTTTCAGTTCCACACGCGTCCCGCTCAAAAGGTAAGATAGTTCTTCCCCGGTCAACGTCATCGTTGCTTCATCACCCGGCGCCGGCCACCGGAAATGTCCCTTTTCGAGGCGCTTAAAATGCAACCAGAACCCGTCTGTATCCCATTCCAATATTTTCACGCGATCCCGGTTTCGATTGCAGAATACAAACAGCGCCCCGTCAAACAGGTCTAGGTTGAAGTTCCCCTCAACGATCGCTGCCAATCCATCAATTGACTTCCTCATGTCAGTCCCCCCGCAAGCGAGATACACCCGTTTCCCTTCCCATTTCAACATGGCCTCACCAGCTCCCGCAGCAGATAGGCTAACTGATCAGCCGGGTAGACGTCATCAGCCGTTATCTTTATCCCCGTCACCTCGATGGAAAGCTGTCCACATGAGACATGTTCTTTCTTGGGGAAACACCCTTGGTTTTCCTTAACCTGTACCTCTGCAAAACCAGTTGTAATCAGCCCAGCCTGTTTTGGCTCAGTCTCCATCATCATAAACTGATCGCAAGCGGCTTCCTTGATCTTCTTCTGCCAATAAAAATACGCGTCCCGGCTCAGCCCTCTGTTTTGACAGTATTCCTTAACATTTTCGCCGCTGACCTTACGGTCCTGGATCACCTGCGCCCATTGGGCCATCCGAAATCCTGTAGTAACCATCCGAGTATTCATGGCGTCGGCTCCGATCCGGTGGGAAAAGCTGTACAGTTTTTCCAACTTTCCTCACGCATTGTTGTACTTATTGTACTTCAGATCGGATTCCCGTCACCAGACGTTCCCCTATTTGACGCTTACAATTATACCAACAGGAAAGAAAACATGAACGGCAGAGGGGCAGGATCACTCCCGCCCCTTGCCTTGCTCCTACCCGGCGAGCCTGACTTGCTCGTCTGGCTCCGCCTCCCTGCCGGGTAAATTTTCAATGCCCCTCCGCGATCGCCATTCGGCGAATTCGCGCTGCCCCTCTTCGCTTTCAAAGAAAGCGACCATCGTGGGATACAGGCATCGGGCCAACGCTTCAAGAGCGTCGTCCGGGATGGCGTGGACTTCTTTGACGTTTAGGTCGTTTACTCTCAAAACGTTAACCTCCTTCAGAAAAGATTTTGCGGACGCCCTGTCAAGCAGTCGCGTCCGCACGAGCATAATAACATATATACTTGTTTGTGTCAATGCAACACGATAACGGTTTGTGTCTAATTACAATACAGACTTGACCGACGCGCCGATACCGTGATATAATGTCCATAGGTAATTATGTCACGGGAGGATATGCATGGGTACAATTTCAACACGGCTGACAGAGTTGCGGATCGGATTGAACCTATCTCAAATGAGGTTATCAAAGGAACTCGGAATATCACAAGCGGCGATCAACAGATATGAACATAGTCAAGCTTCGGTACCGCATGGCGCCTTATTGAAGTATGCCGAGTTTTTCGATGTGTCCGCAGACTATATCCTTGGCAGAACGGACAGCCCGGAGGGTATACTTTTCAAACATGAACCCGAGCTGCTCAAACGTAAAATCGTTCGTGAGGACGAGTGGGAAGATTTTGTTGAAGCTTGCTTCGACCCGCGCTCACCGATGAATAAAAAACTGAAAGAGATGATTATGAAGATGGCGGGTGGTGAGCAATCATGGACATAATAAATTCCGAACAGGCTTTGTTCGAAGAAATATCCACTCTTATAGAACAAAGCCGCCGTGCTATGTATATTCAGGCAAGCAGCGCAACGGTTTTGCTTTTTTGGAGAATCGGCCAGCGTATCAATTGCGATGTATTAGAGAACAAGAGAGCCGATTATGGTAAGCGGATTGTGTCGCAGCTTGCGACACAGTTAACTGCAAAATACGGCAGTAGCTTTGAGGTGCGTAATTTGCGCCGTATGATGCAGTTTTCAGAACAGTTTGCTGATTTTGAAATTGTGTCGCACCCTGCGACACAATTAAGCTGGGCGTGTTTTGTTGAAATCCTTCCGCTAAAAACGCTGGAAGCGAAATTATTCTATTTGAACGAAGCGGCACGAGGGCTAATGGGCAGAAATGGCATACGCGAAATGATTAGCCGCAAAGCTTACGAACGCAAAGAAATCGCTGATTCACAGATTTCAACAGGATCGCCGATTCCACCAGGCACTTTCAAAGACCCTTACCTTTTTGATGTTCTCGGTATTAAAGACGAGTATCTCGAAGCGGATGTTGAGGACGCCATACTGCGAGAGTTGGAAAAATTCATTTTAGAATTTGGCAAAGGCTTTGCTTTTGTGGAACGACAGAAACGCATGATTGTTGACGGACACGATCGGACGTTGGATTTACTTTTTTACAATAGATATCTAAAGCGTCTTGTAGCAGTTGAAGTAAAGTATGGACGCTTTGACGCCCGCGACAGCGGCCAGTTGAAACTATATTTAAAATGGCTTAATCGCTACGAGCGTCAAGAGGGTGAAAACGAACCCATTGGCTTGATACTTTGCTCAGAAGCCGGCAGGGAAGAAGTTGAACTACTAGAAATGGATAAAGATGGTATACTCGTGGCTGAATATTGGACTACATTGCCGCCAAAGGCAGAATTTGAGCAGAGAATACATATGATACTAGCGGAGACCCGGGAAAGAATGTTGCAGAGGAGTTTGCTGTTGCCGGAAAGTGAGTAGAAAGAGTGGTGAAACCTTGGCGCGGGGTCGTTTACGCAAGTTATAGCACTGATGGGCAACGATAGGAAAGCGTCGAGGGGCAGCTCCGTGAGCGAAAAGAATGTGCCGACCGACACAGTGTGACCATTTTGACCCAATACATCGATCGCGTCAAGTCAGCGCGTTCATATTCCAATTCTCCATGGTTAATTGATATTATCTGCTATCACCCATTTTTCATTTAAAACAACATATGTCGCAAAAAAAGTCAAGTATTTTCATTTATACTGGCAATCAATTTGATTTGCCGGGATTGTCATTCTGAGCGAAGCGAAGAATCCAGACCCTTCGCGCTGCTCAGGGTGACAGATTGGAAAATGTTTTCGCTCGCGAGTATAATTGA
>Ga0082212_10009362_pt1 | contig 12639 bp, 4 predicted proteins | sample TergutNt197P3_FD_71548 | JGI IMG/M metagenome (GOLD analysis project Ga0082212, IMG submission 71548) | Neocapritermes taracua P3 segment gut microbial communities from Petit-Saut dam, French Guiana - Nt197 P3 | ecosystem: Host-associated > Arthropoda: Insects > Digestive system > Gut ... | reverse complement strand
TATGGCGCACTTTCGCGTTTTGCGCAACACTAAACTGGAGGGATTGGGGTGTCGCTGTTCGGCATGGTTACAGCCCCCGAGAAACCGCGCCGGGGGCGCAAGGGCGGGAGCGCAAGGCTTCCGCCTTGCAATGCTTAGCTTGTTATGCAGGGCGGAAGCCCTGCGCTCCCGGCACCGGCATTGAAACTTCCCCAAAAAAACCTCTGCCGCATTTTTGTGCTTGCATTTGTCCCGCGAGAGGGGGATACTGTTCTGTAATCTTCAATAAGGAGTGCGGACTATGAAAACGTTTGTCGGAGGTTTGTTGGCGGGCATTGCGGTCATCACGGCGCAGACGGGTCTGGGCGCGGCGCATGTCGCGGGGTCGTTGTTGGTGGATGTCGCGGCGAGTGACGCGGCGGGGGTCGGGGACGGCAACGCGGTGGCGTCGCTGCAGAACAAGGGCGCGCTCGGCGGGACGTTCGGCGCGTGGGGCGCGGGCCCGGGCGCGACGTACCGCGCCAGCGTGCGCGGCGCACCGGCGCTGTGGTTCGACGGCACGACGAACACGGTGCTGGTCTCCAGCCTCATCGGCACGCCGTCGCAACTCGAGGGCGCCGGCAAAGCATGGTCGGCGGAGTTCTGGGTCCTGAACCCGAGCCTGAACATGAGTTCGGGCGATTTCATGTCGTGGACGCGCCGGCCTTCGGGGAACGCGGCCAACACGCTCGTGGAGTTCCGCTACGGGTCGTCGGCGAGCCTCATCGAGCATTACAGCGGGAACCTGAATTGGAACGTGAGGCCGCCGCAGGCGCTGTGGCATCACGTCGTGGTCACGCGCGACAACGGCAATACCGAGCGCATCTATGTGGACGGCGAGCCGGACAACGCGGCCATCCTCGCGAGCCTCAACGTGCGCCCGGACGGGCGGATGGTCTTCGGCGCGACACTGAACCTTGAAGACGATGATTTCCAGTTCCCGTATTACGGCTACATCGGCCAGGCGCGTATCCACTCGGGCACCCTGACGGCGCAGCAGGTCGCGGAGAATTATCTGGCGGAACTTCCCGCCTACACCTATGCGCCGTACCCGGACGGCACGGCGCTGGTGGATGTCAATGCCGGCGACCTCACCGCCCTCGCCAACGGCGCCTTCGTGCAGTCGTGGCCGGACAACGGCGTCCTCGCGTCGTCGTTCGCCTCGGTGGACAGCACGTGGGGCCCGACGTTCCACGCCGACGTGCAGGGCGCGCCCGCGGTGCTGTTCGACGCGTCCACCTCCAACGCCCTCGTCGGCGCGGCCGTCCCGGCGGACCTGACCGCGAACCCGACCTACACGCTCGAGGTGTGGCTCAACTGCCCGGAGTTCCTCACGCGCGAGGCCATCTTCCTCTCGTGGACGCCGTGCAGTTCCATCGCCAACGCGCTCATGGAGTTCCGTTATTACAGCAGTTACATCTTCGGCGAGCATTACAACGCCTACACGCGCTGGCCGAACGACGTGCCGCCGCCCGCCAACCAGTGGCATCACATCGCCACCACCCGCGACGCCGCGACGGGCGAGACGCTGATCTATATCAACGGCATACTCCGCCGCACCCAGACGGTCAACAACCTGTCCATCCGCAGCGACGGCCGCTTCATCCTCGGCGGCGCGGAACTCAACGACCCGCGCGCGGGCATCCGCGCCAACTGGGGCTACAACGGCTACATCGGCGCGCTCCGCGTCAGCACAGGCGTGAAGCGCGAAATGGACATCATCACGACGTACAGCGCAGAGGCCCCGGCCTACGGCCTCACGCCGATCCTCCTCGGCAGCGACGCCGAGTGGGTCAACCCCAGCGGCGGCGACTGGAGCGAGCCCACCAACTGGGACCCGCAGACGCCCGTCAACGGCGCGACCCGGATCGCGAGTTTCAAGAACGGCGGCGGCAGCGTCGTCAACGACATCCCCGGCCTCACGCTCCACGGCCTGCTCTTCGGCGACCCCGCCACGGACGTCAGCGGCAACGCCATCACCCTCGCCTCCGGCGGCGTCATCTGGGGCTACGCGCAGACCAACACCATCTCCGCGCCGCTCGTGCTGGGCGGCCCGCTCACCGCTTCGTTCATCCCCGGCGGCAACGGCCTGATCCTCTCCGGCGGCATCTCCGGCACCGGCCCGCTCGTGACCGACGGCGGCAACGTCATCCTCTCCGGCAACAACGCCCTCACGGGCGGCGTCACGCACCGCTCCGGGACGCTGGAGGTGGGCGCACTCGCCGCGCTCGGCACCGGCCCGCTCACGCTCGGCGACGGCACGTTCCGCTACACCGGCCCGAACGCGACGCACGCCACCACCCTCCGCACCGAGACGCTGCCCAGCCGCGGGACGGTCATCGACCTCACCGACCCCGCCGCGACGCTCGAACTGCCCGCCGCGTTCGACGGCAACGCGCCGCTCCTGAAGCGCGGCCCCGGAACGCTCGCGCTCTCCTACGGGGGGCCCCAGCAACTGACCATCGGCTCCACCTCCATAGCCACCCTCTACGAGACCACCCCCGACGGCATATTGGCCATGCCCTCCGGCTCGTTCGACATCGAGGAGGGCACCGTCTCGCTGGGCGCCCCCGGGCAGGTCAACACCATCAACCTCGGCACCGGCCAATCGTCGCGCATCGGCACCCGCTGGACCCCTTCCCCCGCCGAACTGCACATCACGGGCGGGACGACGGTTTTCTCGGGCGGCAGTTGGCTCGGCATCAACCGCGGCTCCCCCTACGACGCCGCCGTGCGCGTCAGCGGTGCGGACACGCTGCTGCAAGTGAACATCGGCGTCGTGATGGCGTTTGCAGACGGCTTGGCGGGGCATAATAGCGCCTCCCTGCTGGACATCGACGCCGCCACCGTCACCGTCAGCGGCCCCTTCTACCTCGGCGAGAGCGCCCTCGCAACGTCCACCCTCAGCGTCCGCAACGGCGGGACGTTCGAGAGCAACCAGGCGAACAGTTCGGGCATGGAAATCCCGCGGACGCACAACGCCGCCTCGACCCTCGAGGCCTCCGGCGGCAGCACCGTCCGCATCAACCACCTCTCCGTCAACGCGGGCGGGACGCTCGCGGTCACCGGCGGCGCGCGCCTGGAGAACGACCTGCCCTCCACGACCGCCCTCCTCCACAACCACGCGACCTACGCCAAAGGCACCGCCCGCTTCGACAACGGCACCTACGCCCAGCGCACGGCGGACAGCCTCGGCCTGTGGCTGTACGGGACGCCGCGCCTCCTCGTCGGCGATGGCGGCGCGACGCTCGACGTGTCCGGCCGCGTGACGCTCGACGCGACGCTGACCGACGCGCCCGGCGCCGCCACCGCCACCGCCGTCAAGACCGGCACCGGCACCCTCCTCACGCGCCCGCCCGCGACCGCCGTCAACGTCGCGCAAGGCACGCTGGAACTCTTCTCCACCGCCGTGGACTCCTACAGCAACCCGCCCCCCGAAGGCACCGTCGCGATGGGCGGCGGCGAGATCGCCGCCATGACGGACGGCGCCCTCCTCAACCAGACCCTCCTCCCGAACGGCACGGACACGCTCCACCTGCACACCCCCGCGACGCAACGCTTCTGGGGGATGTGGCAGACGAACTTTAACCCCGCCGCCGCCGCCGCCATCCCCTTCGTGCGCGAAGACGGCTGGCTGCGTTTCGCGAACAACACGCTGAGCCACGCCACCAGTTTCTTCCTGAGAGACAGGCAGCGCGTCACAGGCCCGTGGACCGTCTGCTTCACCTTCATCGGCGAGGGCATCGGCGCGGACGGCTTCGCGTTCGTCATCCACAACGACGCGCGCGGCCCCATCGCCATCGGCGGCACAGGCGCAAACGTCGGGTTCTCCGGAGCCATCACCAACTCCGTCGGGGTCATCTTCGACACCTATAACCCCACTCCCGGCAGGATCCGGCTCGGCAAATCGACGGGGGCCACGGTCACGGTTTCCGAGGTCAAGACCATGGCCGCCTTCTCGCTGAAGGACAACATGGTCAAGACCTTCATCACCCTCTCCCACGACGGCGCGGGCAACATCACCTGCACCCTGCGCCGCCCCGACGGCGCGGCGGAAATCTGCACCATCCCCAACGTTGACATCTTCGGACAGGTCGGCGACGACGACATGGCCTACATCGGCTTCACCGGCGCCACGGGCGGCGCGACGATACGCCAAGGGTGGCTCGGCGAGATCACCTTCGACGACGGCATGACCCCCGAGGCCCGCCAGAACATCGTCCAGTACGGCGGCAACGTCGCCCTCGGCGACGGCACGCTCAACGCGCGGCTGGAGAACGCCACCCCCTGGCAATGCGTCTCCGCCCTCGACACCCTCACCTTCGCGGACGGCGCAACCCTCAACGTGGACACCCCCGTCCGCACGTATGCGTTCCCGCCCGAAAGCCCCAACCTCCTCCTCGACACAGGCGCATGGGCGTTCAACGGCGCCGCGATACCGTGGTCACCCGGAAGCATCCGCGTGACGCCGACCAGCGCCCTCAACGGCACCTTCTTCTCCAAAACCCGCTACGATGTCGCCAGCGCATGGACCGCCCGCCTGACCTACCAGATGGGGACAGCCAGCGTGGATCCGGCAGACTTCATCACGTTCACGATTCAGAACCTGTCACCTGATGAGGAATTTCCCGTCAACACCTCCCCGTGGAAGATCGCCGACGGGCTGACCGTCGAATGGGATTACTACTCCCAACGCAACCTCCCCGCCAACGGCGACAACAACACGCGCCTCGGCCTTTACATCAACGGGGTCCTCGTTGGTCCCACAGTCAACGGCCTCGGCAATGTCAAACTCCGCAATCAGGAGTTGACCTATATGACGCTGGTGTACGACCCCGTCGGCCGCACCCTCACGGTCACGACCGAGCAGCCGGGCATCAACGCATCGCACACCCACACGTTCGCCAACGTGAACATCGCGGACATCCTGGGCGCGCCCGGCGACGGCAAGGCCTACATCGGCTGCACCGGCCGCTCCGGCGGGCAATGGGCGGAAGACATCATCTCCTCCCTCACGTTCGACAACGGCACCCCCGACCTCACCTCCTCCGCGCTCGCCTTCCGCCGCTACGACGGCACGGGGACGGTCAACCATCAGGGCAACGCCGCCCTCGCCCTCCTCGGCGACGCCGACTACGCCCCCGACAACGTGAGCCTGCGCCTCAGCGGCGGTGGCCTCAACCTCCGCCGCGCCAACGACGAGCCCTTCGGCACCGTCGCCAATCGCGGCGAGTGGGTCGCCCTCACCACCAACACCGCCTGGCATCCCCGCTGGAGCGACAACGGCGACGCATTCATCACCACCGCCACCACCACCACGGAGTTCCTCGCCTGCGGCTTCGCCTCCGCGCGCCGCGTCAACGTCGCCCGCGACTTCACCGCCGACTTCACCTACGTCAGTTCGAGCGCCACCGCCGACGGCTTCTGCCTCGCCTTCCACAACGATACGCGCGGCAACGCCGCGCTCGGCGTGGCGGGCAGCGCCTGCGGCTATCAGGGCGGTGGCGGCATCGACGCCGTCCGCAACTCCCTCGCGGTGAGGTTCAACATCTACAGTGACCCCAGCCAGATCAGCCTCGCCAGAAACGGCGGCGGGTGGGGTGATACCCGGAGCCTCGGCGCGGGCGGCCCCCCCTTCCTGCGCAACACCGTCACCCGCATCACCGCCCGTTACGACGCCAGCGCCCATGAACTGACCCTCACGCTCTCGAACAACCTCGGGACGGCCACGGAAGTATTCACGGGCGTGGACATCGCCACGGATGTGGGCGGCGGCCTCGCCACCCTGCTCTTCGGCGGCGGGACGGGCAGTCTGCGCGCCAACCAGTACATCTGCGACTTCATCCTCGACTACCCCGCGCCGATCACCTCCGCAGACGAGCGCCACGCCGTCGGCGGCACGGAGATCCCGGGTGGCCAGGCGCAGGCCATCACCCTCGACGCGCCCACCGTCGCCAACCCCGCCTTCCTCATCACGGACGGCCTCTTCGGCGACGGCGCCACCCTCCGCCTCGCCTCCAAGACCGGCGGCGCCCTGCGCTACGCCAACGCCACGCTCGACGGCGCGGCCGCGCTCGACATCCAGAACGGCGTGACCCTCACCCTCCAGAACATCAGCGGCATGAGCGCGCTCGACAAGACCGGCGGCGGCGGCCTCATCCTCAGCGGCGCGGGCGCTGACGCCACCCTCGGCCTCGCGGGCGGCAACACCGACCTCAGCGCCCTCGCGGTGAACACCGGCACCGTCCTCGACCTCTCCGGCGGCGCGACCGTCTCCGTCGGCGCGGGCAACAAGATCATCATCGGCGGCGGCTCGCTGGACGGCATCAAACTCCCCGCCGGAATCTACAAGCCCGACAACGCAACGTGGGTCACCTCCGGCCAAGTCAACATCGGCTCCATCGGAACCATCATCCTGCTGAAGTAAAAGTGGTGCGGGCCACAAGGTGGTGCGGGCTGTATGCGCCCCTTCAGGGGAATTCCTGCCCGCAGAAAGGCAGAATGCAACCCCTACGGGGTTGACGTTTGACGGGCATGCCGTTCTATTGATATGGATGCCCTACGGGCAAGGGTACGCCGTAGGCGTTTCATATCAATAGCAAACCCGGCCGCACCCAACCCATACGCCGTAGGCGTTGCATATCAATAGAAAACCACCCCGTCAGCCTGCGGCTGCCACCCCTCCACAGGAGGGGAATTTTTCGGGGCTGCCTCCGGTGCCCTCTGCATTATAAATTGTGCATTATGCATTGTACCCGCAAAAAAAAATGAATGCAGGCTCTGAAAATTTCCCCTTGACTTTCACGGCGGGAGGGAATAACCTTATTTGAAACTGGTTACAGGCAGAGGCATTTTGAGATTAACCTGAAACGGGAGATGATGATGAAGGCAGTGAATCGGCGGACGTTCCTGAAACGTTCACTCTATGCGGGCGGCGCGGTCGCAGCGCCGCTCATTATTCCGGCATCCGCTCTGGGGCGAGACGGGAACGTCGCGCCGAGCGAGCGTATCGTGATGGGGGGCATCGGCATCGGCGGCCGCGGCGGCGGCGTCTTGAGCGGGTGGGTCCTCCCGGAGAAGGATGTGCAGTTCGTGGCCATCTGCGACCCGCGCAAGAGCAGGCGCGAGTCGGTCAAGGGCACGGTGGACAAGCATTACGGCAACTCGGACTGCAAGCTCTACCACAACATCCGGCAGTTCCTCGCGGAGCGCCCGGACATTGACGCGGTGCTGAGCACCACGGGCGACCGCTGGCACGCGCCGGCCGCCGTGCTGGCCATGCAGGCGGGCAAGGACGTTTACAGCGAGAAGCCGGCGTCGCTGACCATCGCGCAGGGGCAGGCCATCGTGCGCGCGGCGAAGCAGTACGGGCGCGTCTATCAGGCGGGCATGCAGCGCCTGAGCGAGCCGAACTTCATCGTGGCGAATGAGCTGATGCGCCTCGGCCGCCTGGGCGAGGTGAAGAAGGTCCACGCGCACCTCGCGCCGTGGGGCGGCGTGAACCTGCGGAAGGACTGGCTCCCCGCGGAGCCGGAGCCGCCGAAGGAGGAGATGGACTGGGACGCTTGGCTGGGGCCCTGCCCGTGGCGCCCGTACAACTCGAAGTACCTCGGCGGGTGGCGCGAGCATCACGATTTCTACACCACCGTCATCGGCGAGTGGGGCTCGCACACGCTGGCGCACTGCCAGGTGGCGCTGGGGCTGGGCGAGACGTCGCCCGTGAAGTACCAGTTCGTGGACAGCCCGACCACGGACGGCATGGAGATGGTGTTCGCGAACGGCATCACGATGTCGCACCACCTGAACGGGTGGCACGGCTCGTGCGGCGTGACGTTCTTCGGCTCGGAGGGGTCGGTGTCGTGCGCGGACGGCTATTCGCGGCCGGAGGTGTCGAACCCGGTGCTGCTGTCGGACTTCGACGCGGTCCTCAAGAATTACCTGGCGCGGACGGGGCGCGTGGCGAGCCACATGCGCGACTTCCTCAACTGCGTGAAGACGCGGCGCACGACGATCGCGAACCCGGTGGTGACGCACCGCACGATGTCCACCGTGCACATCGCGAACATCACCAGCTGGCTGAAGCGCGACATGACGTGGGATCCCGTGAAGGAGGCGTTCGTCAACGATGAGGCGGCGAACCGTATGCGCTCGCGCGCCGAGCGCGAGGGTTGGCAGATTTGTTAGTGCTCGTAATGAAAAGGACACACATGAAATCGTATTCCACATTCCTGATGATCCCGATGCTGTGCGCCGCGCTCGCGGCGAACGCGCAGAAGACCGAGGCCGTGCTCCTTGCGGATCTCGCGAAGCCGGACGCCTCGCGTAATGACAAGGTGACGGCCATCCACGCGCTGGGGCAGGTCGGCACGAAGGCCGCCGTGGCGCCGTTGGCCGGGCTGCTCAGCAACCCGGAGCTCGCGCACGCCGCGCGTTACGGCCTGCAGATGATCCCGGACCCGGCCGTGGACGCGGCGTTCCGCGACGCGGCCGGCAAGCTGCAGGGCCTGCTGCTCGCGGGCGTGCTGCAGTCCATGGGCGACCGCCGCGACCCGGCGGCCGTGCCGGTGCTGGCGAAGAGCCTCGGCGCCGCCGACAAGGTCATCGCCGACGCGGCCGCGCAGTCGCTCGGCAAGATCGGCTCGGCGGACGCGGCGAGGGCGCTCAAGCCCCTCCTCGGCAAGTCCGACGAGGCGGCGCGCGCCTACGTCTGCTGCGCGGAGAACGCGCCCGCGCTGTACGCGGACGTGCTGGGCGTCGCGGCCGTGCCGGCGAGCATACGTCACGCCGCGTTGCGCGGGGACCTGCTGGCCAAGGGCCTGAAGCGGGCGAACTTCGAGGCGCAGGATTCCGACGAGGTTGACATCGCGCTGCGCGTGGCCCTGGAGCTGCCGAAGTCCGATGCGCTGAGCAAGGTGCTGGTGGAGGTCCTGCGCGGCGTCCCCGCCCTGCGCGCGCGCATCTGCGCCGTGCTGGGCGAGCGCGGCGAGCCGGTGCCGGTCGCCGTCTTCCGCGACCTGATGAAGGGCAACGCCCCGGCCGAGCAGATTGCCGCGATGAAGGCGGTTGCGCGCCTGGGCATGGCCGAGGCGATCCCGGACATCCTTGAGCTGAGCATGTCGGAGGAGCCGGGCGTCGCGCCCGAGGCGCAGGTCCTGCTGGGCAGTTTCCCGGAAGGCCCCCAGCGCACGAAGGCGCTGGACTCGCTGCTCGGCGCGGCGGACGCGAAGCGCCAGATCGCAGGCATCAACGTGGCCTTGCAGATGCGCGACAAGGGCGCGATCCCGACGCTGCTGAAACTCTCGGCCAGCGCGGACAACGCCGTCAGCGACGCCGCGTTCAGGGCCCTGGGCGCCATCACCGACATCGCGCACTTCGACGCGCTCATCAACGCCTTCCTCGCCAAGCCCGCGTCCGACACCGCCCTGCGCGCCATCATGGCCCTCTGCTCGCGGCAGGCCTCCGCGAACGACGGCATCGAGATCCGCCAGGCCATCTACGGCAGCAAGGAGCAGAACAAGGTCAAGGACATCACCGCGCTGGTCGCCGCGAAGGTCAAGGGCGGCGCGACCTCGTTCCGCGCGGACAACGGGCTGGCCGGGGGCGACCCCGCGAACGGCGTCGTGAAGAGCCTGTACGTGACGTATGCCGTCGATGGCGTCGAGAAGCAGGTCTCGGTGCGCGAGAACGACACCTTCTCCATCCAAGACGCCGGAATCCCGGCCGCCGTGCTGAACCCGCTCAACGCCGCCTACGCGAAGGCGAAGGGCGACGCGAAGAACGCGCTGCTGCGCGTCTATTCCGCATTCGAGAACAAGCAGGCGCTCGACGTCATCACCGCCGCCGCCAATCAGGATGCCGACAAGGCGCTGCAAGAGGCGGCGCAGCGGCTGCTCTTCGAGTCCAAGAGCCTCGCCGTGCTGCCCGCGCTGGAGGACATCCTGAAAGGGGCCGCCACCAGCGACCGCATAAAGACGCTCGCGCTCCGCGCCTACCTGAACCTGCTGAACAACGCCAACCTGTCCGCGGGCCTGCGCATCGCCTACCTCACCAAGCTCAGCGGCACCCTCACGCGCGACGACGACCGCAAGGCCGTCCAGGCCGCTATCGCCGAGGAGATGAAGGCCGGGCAGGACGAGGCGGGCTTCGTCCCCATGTTCAACGGCAAGGACCTGGACGGCTGGGACTCCCGCGCGGGCTGGTGGTTCGCGAAGGACGGCCTGCTCATCGGCGAGAGCACGCCCGAGAAGAAGTGCGACAAGAACGACCACCTCATCTGGAAGGGCGGCAAGCCCGGCGACTTCGAGATCCGCACCGAGTTCCGCCTCAGCAAGAGCGCCAACTCCGGCATCCAGCTGCGCTCCGAGGATGTCTCCGACCGCGACACCGGCTACCAGGCCGACTCCGAGGGCAACGGCGCCTACGTCGGCTTCCTGTACCACCCCGCGATGCACCTCGTCGGCGGGCGCGGCGAATGCACCACCCTCGCGACGGACGGCAAGAAAGACGCGTGGCGTTTCGCCGACTCCGCCGAGCTGCAGAAGCTCTACAAGGTCGAGGACTGGAACACCCACCGCATCGTGTGCAAGGGCAGCGAGATCACGATCTACGTCAACGGCGTGCTGACCTGCCACTTCACCGACTACCGCACAGGCGCGCCCAAAAACGGCACCATCACGCTCCAGATACACGCCGGCCCGCCGATGAAGATTGAGTACCGGAACATTCGCATCAAGCTCATGGACCCTAAATAGGGGACAGGGCACGCGAGGTTACAAGCAATGGGCCGCGGGTTTATCCCGCGGCCTTTTTTTTGTGCACCAGAAGCGTAACCAACGAAAGACGGGGGAAATCGATTCTGTCTCTCTGGAATGCGTAAACGTATTATAGTCGTTTGCGTGAGAACGTCAGAATCCTCTTGCAAATCCATCCCGTGCCGCCTACAATTATTTTTTGTTTCGGAACAGGACAGGGATGGAGGGACAGGATGAGGGTTGAGGTTTTAGGCTTGAGATTTCAGATTTGCTTCCGCGCCTGTGTGTGCGGGGAGGCTCCTTATTGATTTAACCTTTCAGGGTAAAGGCACGAACAACGGACAACGAAAAACTCCCCCCATGAATACCCTCCTCATCCAGAACGCCCTGCACAATGGCACGCCGCACGACCTCCTCGTCGAGGGCGCACGCTTCAAGGCCATCGCGCCGCGCCTCGACGTGGCGGCTGCGCGGACGATCGACGGTACGGGCAAGGCCATCGTCCCCGCCTTCTACAACACCCACACCCATGCGGCCATGACGAGCATGCGCGGCTATGCGGACGACATCGAGCTCTTCACGTGGCTGCACCGGCACATCTGGCCCCTCGAAGAGCATATCCAATCCGACGACATCTATCACTTCGCGCGGCTGGCGATCCTGGAGATGATCCGCACCGGGACGGTGTTCTTCAACGACATGTATTGGTGCGCGGCCGCCACGGCCAAGGCCGTGGCGGAGATGGGCGTCCGCGCCGCGATCGGGCGCTCGTTCATCGAGTCCAGCCCCGGCGTGGTTGCTCCGCAGGTCGCACGGGAGAACGCGGTTTTCGAGGCGCTCGTGCCGACGCTCCCCGAGCGCATCCTGCCGACGTTCGCGCCGCACGCGGTTTACACGGTGTCGGGGCAGACCCTCCGCGCCGTCGCCGAGGAGGCGCGCGAGAGAGGGGCCTTCATCCACACCCACGCCTCCGAAACACGGCAGGAGGTCGAGGACTGCATGAAGGCGCACGGCATGACGCCCGTCGCATGGCTCGACGCGTGCGGGATGCTGACCCCGAAGACCATCCTCGCCCACGCCATCCACCTCACGGCAGACGACATCGCGCTCATCCGCGACCGTGGCTGCGCCCTCTCGCACAACCCCTGCTCCAACTTCAAGCTCGCGTCCGGGCAATTCCGTTTCCGCGCCGTCGCCGAAGAGGGCGCCTGCCGCGTGACCATCGGCACCGACGGCTGCGCCTCCAACAACAACCTCTCGATGCTGGAGGAGATGAAGTTCGCCGCGCTCTCCGCCAAGGGCGAAGCACGCGACCCGACGGCCGCGCCCGCGCAGACCATCTTCGATTGCGCCACGCGCCACGGCGCGGAGGCCTTCGGCATCGACGCGGGCGTGATCGCCGAGGGCAAGCTCGCCGACGCATTGCTGGTTGACCTGCGGCATCCGCTCATGGTGCCGTGCCACAACCTCGTCTCCAACCTCGTTTACGCGGCGGACTCCTCCTGCATCGACACCGTCATCTGCGACGGCCGTGTGCTGATGGAAAACAAGGCCATCCCCGACGAGCGCGACATCATCGACGCCGCGCAAGACACCTGCCGCCGGTTGCTGGTGTCCTGTAAAATACAGATGACGGAATAGGGGATTACCCTGTTTGGATGGCGTGATATGGAGGGCGAGACAGGGGTCCCCATTGGCGCGGTGTGCGGCCAATGGGGCAGGAAGCCACCGCCGCAATGTGTCTAACGGCTCGCGGGGACGCTCGCCCTCCATGTGCCGGGAGCGCAGGGCTTCCGCCCTGCATCGTGTCTAACGGCTCGCGAGGACGCTCGCCCTGCATGTGCCGGGAGCGCAGGGCTTCCGCCCTGCA
>Ga0082212_10009361_pt1 | contig 12639 bp, 10 predicted proteins | sample TergutNt197P3_FD_71548 | JGI IMG/M metagenome (GOLD analysis project Ga0082212, IMG submission 71548) | Neocapritermes taracua P3 segment gut microbial communities from Petit-Saut dam, French Guiana - Nt197 P3 | ecosystem: Host-associated > Arthropoda: Insects > Digestive system > Gut ... | reverse complement strand
ACCTCATAAGACGGCTCACCCCGCCAAACAACCACAGAAAAATCCCCATGCACCGGACAAGACTTCTCAAGAAAAACCTCATCCCCCCGCCGCACAACAACAGCAGCCACCCGCAAAAGACAAACAGGGCAAACGCTAAAAGTATTATTAATAAACCCCATCAAAAAGCCCCCACCCCGTAAACAACAAAAGTCATCACGTCCAACGTCCAACGTCCAACGTCCACACGTCCCCCGTCCAAACGTCCAAACGTCCAAACGTCCAAACGTCCAAACGTCCAAAGGGGATTCCCAAGGGGCCGGAGCCCCTTGGGCCGCTTCGGGAGGGGTTCCAAGGGGAGGGGATGCGGAGCTCCTCCCAAAGGGTGTCGGGATAAAACCCAACGCGGTTTTCGCTTAGCGATTTCCGCCCCTGCTTCCCCAAAGCCCTTGTAAATAAAGCAATTATTCACTGCGGTCTTTGACATCGCATGGACAAAAATCGCGTTGCGAAAACTGCTAGCACCTCTCGCTGAGATAGATTTTAGTGATTTTTGCTTTGTTTGAAGCCGCCTTGCTGACGCAAGGCAATGAAAACAGAGTAAAAAGCGCAAAATCTAGCCAGCGAGAGGCGCGTTGGGTTTTATCCCGCCACCCTCTGCGCGTCTTTTGGTGACTTTTCTTCGCGCAAAGAAAAGTTACCCGCCGGAGGCCGTCCCCTCCCCGCCGGAGGCACGTTACCCGCCGGAGGCCGTCCCCTCAACCCTCACGCCCAACTCACGTAACTGCCCCACATCAACAACATCAGGACAACCCGTCATAAGCTCGGACGCATTTTGCACCTTCGGGAAAGCAATGACGTCGCGAATACTGCCCAAACCCGCCAAATGCATGACCAACCTGTCAAGCCCATAAGCAAGCCCGCCATGCGGCGGCGCACCAAACCTAAACGCCGTGATCAAATGCCCGAACCGCTCGGCGGCATCCGCGTCTGAGAACCCAAGAGCGCGGAACATGCGCTCCTGCAACTCAGGCGTGTTAATACGAATCGAACCACCGCCCAGCTCCGTGCCATTAAGAACAATATCATACGCCTTGGCGCGGCAATTCACCTTATCGCTATCAAGCAAGTCCACATCCTCGTCCATCGGCGCGGTAAATGGGTGATGCTTGGCCACAAACCGGTCTTCTTCCTCAGAAAACTCAAAAAGCGGGAATTCTGTGATCCATACAAACTTATATTCGCCACCATTAACAAGCCCGAGCCGCCTTGCGCACTCGCAACGCAACGCGCCGAGCGAAGCAAAAACGACTTCGTCCCTAGCGTCGGCGACAACGAGTATCAACCCACCCGCCTCAGCCCCCGCGCGGGCGACTATAGCATCGTTCTCCTCATCGGTAAGGAACTTCGAAAACGATGAAGAAACACTCCCATCCTCTCCGAACTTCGACCATGCAAGCCCTTTCGCGCCGTAAGTTTTAACAAACTCGACTAGCGAATCGATCTGCTTGCGGGGCATAGCGCCGCCATCCGGTACATAGACCATCCGGACGCTGCCGCCCTGCGCGACAGGCCCCGAAAAAACCTTGAAACCGCAATTCGCAACGACGTCGCTAATATCACAAAGCTCAAGCCCGAACCTCAAATCAGGCTTGTCCGAACCGAACCTGTCCATAGCCTCGCGCCAAGTCAGGCGCCGCATCGGGGTTTCAATATCGACGCCCAGAATTTCCTCAAACAATCGTTTCAGGAAACCCTCGTTAACCGCGATAACGTCTTCAACGTCAACAAACGACATTTCAAGGTCGATCTGCGTGAACTCCGGCTGGCGGTCGGCGCGCAGGTCCTCGTCGCGGAAACAGCGGACGATCTGCATATACCTGTCAAAACCGGCAAGCATAAGGAGCTGCTTATACTGCTGCGGCGACTGGGGCAGGGCATAGAACTTGCCGGGATGCACACGGCTTGGCACCAGATAGTCTCGCGCCCCCTCGGGCGTCGATTTCGTCAGCATGGGAGTCTCGATCTCAAGAAAACCATTTTCGTCGAAATAATCGCGCGTTACCTTCACCGCCCTGTGGCGCAAGGCGATAACCTTTTGCATATCCGGTCGCCGCAGGTCGAGATAGCGGTATTTGAGGCGCAGCGCGTCGTTAACATCCGAGTTTTCAGCAATTTCGAACGGCGGGGTCTCAGACTTCGCCAGCACCCGCAATTCTCTGACCTCAAGCTCGACGTCGCCTGTAGGAAGCTCCGCGTTTTTTGACGACCGCTCGCGGACAACACCGCGCGCGTGGATCACAAACTCCGAACGCAACGTAAAAGCCGTCCCGAAAACATCCCTATCCGTGTTGTCGTCAAAAGCGAGTTGAAGTACACCGGACCGATCGCGCAAATCAATGAAAATAAGCTGCCCAAGGTCGCGGCGGCGCTGAACCCAGCCGCAAACCGACAATTCGCGCCCAATGTCACAGGCGCGCAACTCTCCGCAGTAAATAGAACGATATGAACCTGTCGATGTTTCCAAGAGTATTTACCTCACAATCTCTGTAGTAACGGTAGTCTACCACAAGCGTTTTCGTCGTTCAACAATAAGGGCTGAAAATAATTATGATAAAAAACAACATATTGGCAAATGTTATGTTGCGGATTTCTACAAAGTATAGTATAATTGGTCAAATCCGTTCTTACTATGCGTCACTTATTATTTTCAGGGGGTAAAAATAATGGAGGAATACACGATCAACAGGTCGTATGTCCGCACGAATACCTGGTCTGTAACAGCGAAAGTCACTGTCAATGTTGCTCAAGGAGACGAAGAAGATTTAGACGATTTAGATTGGGTCGACGCACTGGTACTGGATATGGCGGCGGGCGGGCTGCTTTTCCTGTCGGAAATAAAGCACGAAACAGGGGATATGCTGTGGTTTGACTTGCTGATTGACCCCATGGCGCCCGGATTTTATGGAAAAATAAAAATGAAAGTCAGGGGCGAGGTAAAAGGCAACAGGGGAATGCGGAACGGCATGAATTCATATAGCGTGGAGTTCATCGAAATATCAAAAGGCGACAGGATAAGATTAGACGAGCTTGTACGCATGACAAACAGCGGGTACAAAGCCGAAGACGAACCTGATTTCCTAATGCAAAGATAACTCTGAATAAAAGCAGAAAGCTGCGGGGGCCGAAAATAGCCCCCGCATGTTGCATTGTATCCGGATATATACACCGCATTTCGTAGGGGACGCACACCGGGCGTCCCGCTGTCACGTTTTGCAGCAACCAATAACCTAGATTCCGCATCAACCCAAAACCGCCGACAAATCGCTTATCAACTGCTGCGTTCGTATGACTCGCCCATAATCGTTCAAATGGAAACCCGTATCGTAGAAAAACTCCAACGGAAAAACATAATCATTAAGCCGTGAAATCATTGGAAAAGCCAGCAGCTCATCGAGCTGCTTTTGAAGCGGCTCCAGGTCGGACTCCAAAGCAACGGATAAAATCGGAGGGGCGCTCATGAACAAAGACGCGTTTTTGCTCAAAACGAACTCATTGTAGTCATTCCAATAAACACTCGCATGCTCGTCGAGCGGCTCAGGTGCGAAATTCTGCGAATAATCATCGCCCGCAATGACACACTCAGGCCTCGGATAACTATAATCCCCATTCTCGTCAAACATAACCCTGCCCCAAGGGCTCTCGTCGTATCTGTTGCCCTCGTTTGCAACAAACAACCCTATCGCCCTTTTCAGATAAGTTGGAAATGCAAGCAGCATATCCTCATAACTGCCGGAAGGAATGCCGCTCCATAGACGGTAGTGGTTCTCTATCGTAACCCAAGCCATAACATAGTCCAGCCTGTCTATACTATAATGATACCCCGCAGGTGCGAGAATGACGATATCCCCCTCGCCAATGCAATCCCTGATCAGCTCAGTGACAAAGACCTGCCCCAGGTTCCCATGCAAACCGAAATTAACAACAGGCATACCGAAAGCTTCCTCGAGTAGCCCCGAATCAAAACCAAAAGCAACATTGGAATCCCCGACCAAAATAATCTTCGACCGCTCAATACCCTTAGCCCTGTCATACTTATCAATAGCAGCAGCATTATACAAAGCAGTATACTGCGGCATAACAAGCTGAAAAACCAACAAAAACAACACCACAGCAAACAAAACGATTTTCGATAAAAAAACAATTTTAGGTTTCAAAACAAACCTCCGACCCCGTTAGCACCCACGTAACCCCGTCCCCTGTAGGGGCGGATCTTGTGTCCGCCCTCCCCAACGTCCCCTGTAGGGGCGGATCTTGTGTCCGCCCTCCCCACCAACGTCCTCCGTAGGGGTCGCACACCGGGCGACCCGCCCCCCATCCCCGCCCCACCGCTCAAAACTGGAAATAAATAAACTGCGTTTGCACATAATCATTACCATAAACGCCAAACACCAAAATAGAAATCACAAGCAAAAAATACAAAGCCCATCTGAAACAGGCATTTTGCGAAGACAACCTCTGCAAAAAATCGCCCTTCCCGCGAAAATAATCAACAACAAACAAAACGACGACCGAGACAGCAGCAATGAGAAACTCCCCGCTGTCAAGCCCCAGCTTATAAATGGAACCGTCAAAGAAAACCCAGGGGTTAAACTCGGAAAACAACCCCCTAATCATGCCAAACGCAGCGGAGATACCCGACGCGCGGAAAAAAATCCAAGCAAAACTGACAAAAATAAAAGTAAGGACGACCTGACCCGCCCTAAACGAGAATGGTTCGGTCCTTATTTTTATTTTTGCATAAACCCTATCCCTGAGCTTTCTAGTAAAATCGCCGGCAATCTGAAAAACGCCGTGCAAACCGCCCCAAATAACGAAATTCCAGCTTGCCCCATGCCAAAGCCCGCTAACCAAAAACGTGACCATGATATTCCGGTATTTTTTCAACCTTGAACACCTACCGCCGCCAAGCGGGATATATAAATAATCACGAAACCACGAACTCAGAGAAATATGCCAGCGTCGCCAGAAATCTTGCATCGACCCGGCAAAATACGGCTGCCTGAAATTGTTGACAACACGAAAACCCATAACCTGAGCAGCCCCGGCGGCGATATCGGAATAAGCAGAAAAATCACAATAAAGCTGGACCGAAAAAGACACAACCGCAACGACAATATAAAACCCTCTATACCCCTGGTAATTATCGAAAACCATATTGGCCAAAACCGCAATCCTATCCGCTATGACAATCTTCTGAAAAAAACCCCACGCCATGCGTATCAACCCGTTCTTAACGTTGCAATAATTAAAGCTATGCCTCTCCCGAAATTGCCAAAGCAAGTTTTTTGACCTTTCGATAGGCCCCGAAATCAGCAACGGGAAAAAGGAAACGAACAAGGCGTATCTTGCAATATTCTTCTCAACCTTGCATTCGCCGCGGTAAACATCCATTGTGTAAGTAAGCGCCTGCAAAGTGTAAAACGAAATACCAACCGGCAGCATCACGTCAAAAGAAGGCGACAGCGCCCTGACCCCCGCCAGCGACAAGACCCTGTTCAAATTATCAATCGCGAAGCCGAAATACTTGAGTGAAGCCAAAATAGCGAGATTAGCCAGAAAACTCAAAGCGACCCACAGCCTGCGCTGAAAAACACGTTTTTTCTCATTCTCCATCATGCCTGAGCGCTCAATCAGCAACCCGCTCAAATATGTAATCAGAGTACAGACCGCCAGCAACACAGCATATTTCGGGTTCCACGACATATAAAAAAAGTAGCTGACAAACAACAACCAACCCCACCGCACCCTATGCGGCAGAACATAATACAACAAAACAACCACAGGAAAAAACAACAAAAAATGCACCGAATTAAAAAGCATTAAAAACCTCGACTATCCCGCCGGAGGGCGTACTCACGCCCAGCGCCCCCCGCCGGAGGCCGCCCCCCCTCAACCCCTCGCATTAGCAATCATAAGCTTGATCCGATTCTCCTGATTAATCTTCGTCGCACCCGGGTCGTAATCGATAGCAACAATATTGGAATCCGGAAAATCATCCTTGAGCCGCCTAATCATACCCTTGCCGACGACATGGTTCGGCAAACAACCAAAAGGCTGGGTGCAAACAATATTCTTCGTACCCGTGTGAATCAGCTCAAGCATCTCAGCCGTGAGCAACCAACCCTCGCCCATCTTATTCCCATAACCCAGATAACCGCGAATGAGCCTCTGCAAATCAGAAAAGAAACCCATAGGACGGAAAAAAGGCTGCGACCTGACCGCCTCTACCATATCGCGCTGCAAACCCTCGATATAACGCTGGAAAACACTCACAGCCAGCTTCTTCAGCTTGTTCCCGTGGTAAAGGTCTACGTCCACGGCGCGGTTATTAATCTTAAAAATCATAAAATCCGTTAAACCGGGCACGACAGGCTCGCACCCCTCGTCGAGCAAAAACTGCTCAAGCCCGTTGTTGCCGAGAGGAGCATACTTGACATAAATCTCCCCCACAATACCGACTCGCGGCTTATCCCGCTCGCCCGACACCTCAATTTTCGCAAAATCTGCTACAATCTCCATCATGCACTGCCGCATCTCTTTTTTGCGCAGCCCGCGCCCATGGCCGAACATAGCGACGAGCTTATCGGTCCAACTCGCGATCAAACCATCAGACGAACCCGGGACAGACTCATACGGCTTACACTGGTTTGACAACCAAACAATCAGGTCGCCGTAAATCATCCCCGCCGCCAAACGGCGAATGATCGGCAGCGAAAGCCCGAACCCCGGGTTGCTCTCAAGCCCCGAAAGGTTGACAGAAACGACAGGGATATACGACATCCCCGCCTTCTCAAGCGCTTTGCGGAGCAAATGGATATAGTTCGACGCGCGGCAGCCCCCGCCGGTCTGTGAAATCAACAGCCCGATATTGTGCTTATCATATTTCCCGCTGTTTACCGCCTCAATCAATTGCCCGATAACAAGCAGCGCCGGATAACACGTGTCGTTATGCACAAACTTAAGCCCCGTCTCAACAATGCCCCGGTGCGTAGTCGTGAGCATCTCGATCTTATACCCATACAACTCGAACACCTTTTTCATCATAGTAAACGTGACCGGCAACATCTGCGGCAAAAGCAAAGTATAATCCCGCTTCATCTCCTTAGTAAAAAGCAACCGCCCATTCTCATCAAAAACAAGTTCCGCCACTAACCCAACTCCTGTCCAAAAAACAAACGTCCCGCGTCCAATCGTCCACCGTCCAAACGTCCACCGTCCAGCGTCCAATCGTCCCCCGTCCACCGTCCAATCGTTCCCCGTCCAAAGGGGATTCCTAAGGGGTTCGAGAACCCCTTAGGCCGCTTCGGGAGGGGTTCCAAGGGGAGGGGATGCGGAGCTCCTCCCCTTGGCGTATCTTTTGGTTACTTTTCTGTACGAGCAGAAAAGTTACCCGCCGGAGGCCGTCCCCCCGCCGGAGGCCGTCCCCCCGCCGGAGGCCGTCCCCCCGCCGGAGGCCGTCCCCTCCCCCATAGCAGCGATCAAAGACCGCAACCGAATCCTTGCCGCCCCCAGGTTGTTGATATCATCAATCTTCAACTGCGTATAAAGCTTCCCCCCGGACTCAAGGATACTACGCAACTCATCCGTAGTGATAGCATCCGTCCCGCAACCAAAAGAAACAAGCTGCACAAACTGCATATTGTCCTGCCCAAGGACAAACCTCGCGGCATTGTACATCCTTGCCTGATACGTCCACTGATTAAGCACCCGGCGCGGCTCCCTGCCAATCCGCCGCGCGACCGCATCCTCCGTTATAAGGACAAGACCCAGCGAAGTTATCAAATCATCAATACCGTGGTTGACCTCGGGATCTGCATGGTAAGGCCTGCCCGCAACTACGAGGACGCTCTTGCCATGCTGCTGCGCGTACTCGATGTAGCTGCCGGCCTCAGCCTCGACGTCAGCGACAAAATCCGAATACGCCTTGTAGGCAGCCTTTGCGGCAGCCTTTGTCTCGCTGGTGGGAATCACGAACTCATCCCAAAAATACTCGGCGGATTTTAGAATGAAACCCCGCTTTTTATGCAAACCGAAATATGGCGTCAAAAAACGCGCGTTTTTCAGGTTCGGCATGTTAGCCGCCAAAAGCTCCGGATAATAAGCGACGACAGGGCAATTATAATTATTATCGCTAATACCCTCGTCGAAATTATACGGCATACACGGCAGGAAAATCGTATCGACGCCCATGTCCAGCAAAGACTCGATATGCCCGTGCATCAGCTTTGCGGGATAACACACGGTATCAGACGGAATCGTGCGCTGACCCAGGATATAAAGCTGCCGAGACGACTCTTGCGACAAAACGACCTCAAAATCCAACCTTGTGAAAAACTCAAACCAGAACGGCAGGTTCTCAAACATGTTCAGCCCAAATGGAATGCCTATTTTCCCCCTCGAGCCCGCCCCCGCCCCGTAACCCTGCATCAGGCGCAACTTGTTATACTTATACTTCATAAGGTTCGGCTCAGTAGGCGCGCCCGCCCCGAGCGGCTTCGAGCAACGGTTGCCGGAAATAAACCGCCGCCCGCCGTCGAAAGTATTCACAGTCATACTGCAATTATTTGTGCATCCGCCGCATGACACAGGCTTTGACTCATGCGTGAAATTCTCCAACGCATTTTCATCGAGAATACTTGACACAGACGTACTGCCGGAAACATCCTCGCGACGGCGCTTGTCGAGCGCGGACAACGCAGCGCCGTAAGCGCCCATCAATTCGGCGATTGCAGGCCGCGTCACCTCCGCGCCGATCTCGCGCTCAAACGCGCGCAAAACCGCGTCATTCAGGAACGTACCGCCCTGAACGACGATGTTTTTACCCAAATCATCTGCGCTTGCGGCGCGTATGACCTTATATATAGCATTTTTCACTATAGAAACTGACAAACCCGCTGAAATCGCCTCTATTGGAGCGCCATCTTTCTGTGACTGCTTGACGCTCGAATTCATAAAAACGGTACATCGGGAACCAAGGTCAGAAGGCGCGTCGGCAAAAAGCCCCAGCTTGGCGAACTCAGCGATCCCGTACCCCAGCGCGACGGCGAAAGTTTCAATAAAACTGCCGCAACCCGAAGAACAAGCCTCATTAAGCATTATGCTATCGACAGCGCCGTGGCGCATCTTGAAACACTTAACATCCTGCCCGCCAATATCAATTATAAAATCCACATCCGGGTTAAAATGAGACGCTGCGCGGAGATGAGCCATAGTCTCGACAAGGCCGAAATCAAGATTAAAAGCATTCTTGATCAGTTCTTCGCCGTAACCCGTTACAGCGGAAGCCACAATGTTGACCCTGTCGCCGAAACGGGCATAAATCTCCCTCAACTGTTCGAGTATGATAGAAACAGGATTGCCCTTGTTATTGCCGTAATAACTGTAGAGTATAGCGCCCTCAGGAGTTATCAACACAAGCTTCGTCGTCGTGCTGCCGGCGTCCACACCCAGATAAGCCTCGCCGGAATACTCATCCGCGTCGACCGCAGCGGGGGCAGCCCCGGAGTGGCGCGAACAAAACTCCGCGTAAGCATCAGCGGAATCAAACAGAGGTTCTAGCGTGTTTTCACCGCCAACGTCTTCCGCAGCGCTTTCAAGACGGCTGGCGATGTCGCTAAACGGCAATGCGTCCTTTTCATCCGCGCACATCGCCGCTCCAATGGCGGCGAAGCACTCTGCGTCAACAGGAAAAACAGCGTGTTCCTCGTCCAGTTCCAGCGTCTCAATGAACCTCTCGCGCAGCCCCATAATAAACGTCAGAGGTCCGCCCAGAAACACAAGTTTGCCGCTAAGCTCCCGGCCCTGCGTCAACCCCGCAACAGTCTGGTCAACCACGGCCTGGAAAATCGACGCCGCGATATCCTCGCGCCTGCCGCCCTGATTGAGAATAGGCTGAATATCAGATTTTGCGAAAACGCCGCAACGCGACGCGATCGGATATATCTTTTCATGTTGAAGCGAAAGCTCGTCAAGCTCAGGCACAGTGACGTTCAACAGCGTCGCCATCTGGTCAATAAAAGCGCCCGTCCCGCCAGCGCACGTGCCGTTCATGCGCTCCTCAAGACCCCCGCCGAAAAAAATGATCTTAGCATCCTCGCCGCCAAGCTCGATCACCGCGTCCGCATCAGCAACCCGCTCCCGAACAACAGCGGCAGTAGCGTAAACCTCCTGCACGAACGGCAAGCCGGACGCCTTGGCGACGCCCAGCCCCGCAGAACCCGTAATCGCAGGCGCTGCGCTCAACCCATCCTCAAACAACCAGGACGCCTGTTTAAGCTGCTCCGCCGCCTTCTCGCGCACCTTGGAAAAATGCCGCTCATAAGCGTGAAACAGAAGCTCCCCCTCATCCGAAAGCACAACAGTCTTGACCGTAGTGCTCCCGATATCAATCCCAATGCGCACGACTCACCTCGCAACTCAACCGTGCGACTATAATACCCCAAAACCCAAAAAAGCGCAATAACAACTCAACGCGATGATTTCCATTTACATTCACTCGGCACCCCGTCGCCCTGCCCCACAAACTCTCTGCAATTTTGCGACATTTTGCGCCCCACCCACCCCGCAGGGCGACTACCCAAAGACCAAGTCAACCCCTATGCAGGGCGCACCGCCCCCGCAGACCACTGAAAAACCCACAGCGTTGTCATCCTGAGCGAAGCGAAGGATCTTTATCCTTGAGTTTGCAAGCATTACGGGGGCATGATTCTTAACCTACGGCTCAGAAAGACACTTTTTCAGGGACCTCCGCCCCCAGCGCACCGCAGCTCCGTCACAACACCGCACCCCCGCCCGTCATTGCGGGCTTGACCAGCAATCCCCAACGGCATTCAGCAATAAAAGGCACAACACCGCACCCCGTAGGGGTCGCACACCGGGCGACCCGAGACTGTCCGAGAATCGACCAAACCCACACCCACTTTTGCTAAAATCGACCAAACCCATGCCCTCTTTAGTTAAAGAGGGTGGCCCCGCAGGGCCGGGTGATTTGTCGAAGGCCAGCCCGCCAAGTCTGGTTTGTTAAACACGAATCGATTCCCAGACAGTCACACCCGCCTTTACAACAGCACCCTAAGGGAGCCGCATACTATGCAAACTGATACTATTCAGAGCCAAAAGACAAACCGCAACGATAACACTTCAAACGCCCCGACTGCTGGCTTGCGCCGCAAACAGGGCATTCCAAGCCGCTGCCATTGTCCTTTCGTAAATGGGAAACGGTCTGAAGATGCATTATTCCCCACGCGATTAAAAATGGAAATCAAAGAATATTCTTATCGCTATTTTGGCGGCAATCCTGGATGTCGTATACATAAACCGCATTGCCGATTATTTCAAAGACAATGCGGTACCTGCTGTCAAACAGCTTATACCTGAGCTGTGCGTCGATCGGTGTATCAGGTGCGTAAGGAGGGCAACTCTCCGCGTGGTTTTCCAAGAACAAAAGTGCTTTTTCATAGGTGCTGTACAGCCTGACCGCTGCTTGCTCACTTACTCGAGCCAGAAATTCAATATGCTCAGCCAACCTGTTATTTGCTGAAGGCTCGACCAAGACCTGCTTTTTATCTGGCTCCATGCTTCGCACCGTTTTGTATGGCTTCGCGTAGAACATCTAAACTCTGCCCTGCGGTCAAGAATTTGCCGCCGGATTTGCGATAAGCAATAGCGCCACGGATAACTGAATCGCGGTCAGCCCCATGTGTCACGGCAAATGGTATGCCCCCCGTTTCCATGGCAGCTACCAAAAACATGCGTATCGCAGTTGAAGTATCTAGCCCCAATGACGAGAACAGCATATCTGCGGAGTCCTTAAGATGGTCATCCACGCGAACTTGTATAGTTTTTGCCACAAAAACCTACCCCGTTTTCATTAGATATCATTGTAATTCTACTGCAAACGTAATGAGTTGTCAACGGCACTATCGAGTTCTAACTGGTGCGTTATAATCACATCGACCCGTATCTCACCAATGTCATATAATCCCTGAACTCTTTATTCAGTGTTTGCTCAATAAACGCCTGCTCTCCGGTGTTCTTTGGCAAGTCGCCTTTGCCGAAAATGATAAGAATCTCAATCCTATTTGCTGCGTTATCCAGAAATGCGACACACCTGTTACCTGAAGACTTAGTCGAATCCTTGGTTTGCGCGACCCTAAAATCATATTTGAAAACCCAATAACGGTCTTTTTGCCACAGTTCATCTACCTGCTGTGTCCTCTGCAGATCGCTATCGCTGGTTTTAATGCGCGCTAAATCCTGGAAAATAGATTCGACAGTAACGTCCCACTGTTTTCCTTTGTAGTCCTTCTCAAATCTTTTCAAAAAGTGACTCTTAGCGTAATCGCTAAACCTAACCGTGAAAAGATTGTTGTCATTAAACAAAAGGTGTGAAAACATGATCGGGATCTTCCTGGATTATCAGACTGTAGGGGATGTACTCTCCGTCGCGGCACATCTTCCATGGTTTTTGCTCATGAGTAAAATTGACGATTTCGCTGGTTCGTTTATCTTTCCAGTAACCGCATACCATATCAATGAGGCGTTTTTCGTCATCAGATAATAAATCGTCCTCCTGATCTTTAGAAGTGAGTCTAATCA
>Ga0082212_10009360_pt1 | contig 12639 bp, 6 predicted proteins | sample TergutNt197P3_FD_71548 | JGI IMG/M metagenome (GOLD analysis project Ga0082212, IMG submission 71548) | Neocapritermes taracua P3 segment gut microbial communities from Petit-Saut dam, French Guiana - Nt197 P3 | ecosystem: Host-associated > Arthropoda: Insects > Digestive system > Gut ... | reverse complement strand
TGAATTTTTAAAAACCTATATTAACAAGCATACTATCACAGGCGATATAAAGCTGCTGGTAACAGGCTACAGCCGCGCCGGCGCTACAACAAACCTTCTGGCGGCGCAATTAGACGATGCAGCATATTACAGCCCGAATGGAGCAGCGACTATATGGCAATACGAAAACGGAAAAACCTGTACGGTTTACCCCAAAGACCTATACGCGTTTTGCTTTGAATGCCCTAAGGGGGCTATGAAGGATTACGCCAAGGATGAATCTAAGGGAACCAGATACAATAACATCATCAATATCATAAACCCCAACGACATTGTAACATATGTAGCGCCGGAGCAATACAACTTTGCCCGCTACGGAATTGATATTATTTTACCTACCGCAATAAACAGCTCAAATTACCATACGGAAAGGCAGAATATGCTGGATAAGCTTGATCTTATGGATGCGGCAAGGGAGTATCAATTGAAATACACGATAGATAAGTTTATTATGCAAAAGTTTAAATGGGACTATAGAAATCTCCTCCCTGTGCCGGGATCCAAAGACGCGGGGGAGAGACCTATGAGCGATTTTCTGTTCGAATTGGTCGACCTGATTTCCGAAGAATTTAAGAACCGCAATACATATGTGGCGTCTTATCAATATGATATACGCGAATTATTAGGGTTATTTATGGCGGGCACTCCCCGTCAGCAGGATATATTTGGACATGAACTAATGGACAGGATATCAACGTTTTCTAATTATGCGAAGCTTCTCGCCACCCAGGTTCCGCTCATCAGCGCCTTTTTCCCTTCCCTCAGCGATCAGATTTCAGAACATATCACGGACAGCTTACGAGCGGCTGGAATGCTTAATCAGGAAAACAGGGCAAAAATCGGTACGGCTACAAGAATAATGGTTCGATTTTTCCTGCAATTTGCAAATTCTCATCGTGATACAACCATGACGCTTGCGAACAACGCAAACCAAATTGCCTTTGGCCACTATCCTGAGCTATGCCTCGCCTGGATGCAATCGCGTGATGAGTTTTATAATGGAAACAAATTTTGGAAAGAAGTAATCGGCGATTATAAGGTAATCCGCATTAACTGCCCGATTGACGTAGAAGTATTCTTTGAAGGTGATAAGGTGGCGGCCATCTATCAGGACGATGCAGAAACAACCGACGGATACGCTATCGTTACGACTATCAACGAGGATGGCGAAAAGATTGTTTATCTGCCCGCGGATGCAGATTATGAACTAAAGCTGACTGCCACCGACGATGGTGAAATGTCGCTGAGCATAAACGAATGCTGTTTTGAAATGAGCATCGTATCAAGGATAATCAATTACGATTCTATTCCGATTACCGAGGGCATGGAATTTGAATTGGAATCCCCGAGGTTTAGTGAAGAAGATATCCAAAATGGAATTGAGAACGGCTCAAAAGTGAAATACACTTTAAAGCGTAACGGTATTGAAATTAGAGCCAACGCCGAATTAAAAGGAAATCGGGCAGCTGAAGCAATCTACTTGGTTGAAGTATACGCGGATAACGAAGAGCATGGATTTGTATCGGGCGGCGGATACCGCAGGCTTGGCAGCTTCGCTAAGGTAGAAGCGATACCGAACCCCGACTACGAATTTATCGGCTGGTACAAAGACGGCGTCTTAGTCTCTACCGATGCTGAGTACCGCTTCGCTGTAAGAGAAGATATCAGCTTAACGGCCCACTTCCGCCAACTTGAAACCGCCCCCACCGGCATAACGCTAACTCCAACAAAAGTATCCCTCCCCGCAGGCGCAACACAGCAGCTCACGGCAACGGTATCGCCAAACGATGCCGCGGACGTAACTGTTGCCTGGTACAGCAACAACACGGCGGTGGCGACAGTATCCACAAACGGGCTGGTGACGGCTAAAGAGGCCGGGTCGGCGACGATTACGGCAAAAACGGTCAACGGGCTTGCGGCGACGTGCGAGGTGACGGTGAATGGAAACAACGTGGGGCGGCCAACCATCGGCGAATTCAAGAACCACAAAGATAACAGCAACAAAAACCGCTACACCGTCGCGAAAAACACTTTGGGGCAGCCCGTAATATCCTACAGCACCAAAACCGCCTGGGATTGCGTGGTCGCCGACGTCGGCGGATACACTTCTGCATGCGCCTCCGCATACACACGGCTGTGTGTAACGGCGATTTTCAGCGGCACCAAGCAATTCGATGTAGAGCTGACGATCCCCGGCGAAAAAGACGTGGAGCTGCTGTGGTCGGAATTTGAGAAGAGCAGTGTCATGACGAAAAACGCCGACGGCAGCTACACCTTTGACATGCCTCTCACGAAATACGCGGATATACAGGCAACCGGCATATCCTCCATCATGATCTTCCTGGATCCGGAGGCCAGTGTTTCCGGCACGCGCTCCATGACCGTCATCGACATCGGCTTCAAGAAAGACGGCGAACCGGCAGGCCCATCCGATATGCCAGTGGAGGACAAATACGATATATCGCTGGACCCGAACGAAACCTACACCTTCCCCGGCGCCAAGGAAGGTTACGGCTCGCAGACAGCCAAAACGGTCACGGTGAGCAATACCGGCAACACATCCACAGGCAATCTGAACGTAGCGCTCTTTGGCACGAACGCGGACGCGTTCACGCTCTCCAAAACGTCGCTCAGCGGTATATCTCCCGGCCGCAACGATACGTTTACCGTCCGGCCTAATAACGGGCTTACGGCGGGAACGTATACGGCCACGGTAACGGTGTACAACATCAATGTGTCGAAAACGCTAGATGTTAGCTTCACTGTGGATGAAGCAGAGGAAAAACCGCCGCTAACAGACAGGCCGGTCATTGGTGAATTCAAGAATCACAAGGATAACAGCAACAAAAACCGCTACACCGTCGCGAAAAACGCTTTGGGGCAGCCCGTAATATCCTACAGCACCAAAACAGCCTGGGATTGCGTGGTCGCCGACGTCGGCGGATATACCTCCGCATGCGCCTCCGCATACACACGGCTGTGTGTAACAGCGGCCTTTAGCGGAACGAAACAATTCGATATAGAACTGACCACTCCCGGCAAAAAAGACGTGGAGCTGCTGTGGTCGGAATTTGAGAAGAGCAGTGTCATGACGAAAAACGCCGACGGCAGCTACACCTTTGATATTCCTCTCACGCAATACAAAGATATACAAGCAACCGGCATATCTTCCATCATGATCTTCTTAGACCCGGAGGCCAGCGTTTCCGGTACGCGTTCTATGACCATCCTGGATATCGGGTTCAAAAAAGACGGGGAGCCGGCCAGATAAGCGGCTAGCATAACAAAAAACAGGCGGCATCCGGTTTTGGTTTGGGATACCGCCTGTTTTTTAGGCGGTTTTTATTCATCCGAGGGTTGGGCGGTTGTTGTTACAGCGGGCGGCAGGTTGTCGCCCCTACGGGTACCTGGGGTTTTAATTCTGCATTGCTCTACACCTGCTGTTGGAACAAATAGACCAGCGGGTCTACCTCCTGCCCGTTTAGAAAGAGCGCAAACAGCAACTCGCCGCTTTCCGTAAGGCCCAAGATATCGCCGGCCAGCACATCTTGGCCGGCGGATACACCAAGCTCGCTTAAACCCTGGTAAACGCTGGAGAAACCTCCCGCATGCCGTATCTCCACTATAAAACCGCTGGCGCTTTCGCCCAGATAATTTACTTCTCCGGCCGCGGCAGTCCGCACATGCTGCCCGGCCATACCCTGAATAATAACACCCTGCTCGGAAGCAAAGCCGTCCTCATCCAGGGTCAGGTCTTTGACCACCACACCGGAGGCCGGGGCTACAAATTTTGGCACACTTACAGGCGCGCTATCATCCGGCGGCGGCAAACTTGCGCTGGCAGGCAGGGCTTTAGGCTCCCGGCCAAAGGCGAACCAGCTGCTTTCGGCGCTAAGGGCTTCCCCTGCCAGGTAACGGGCGGCCTGGCCCGGCAGGCCATTCGTACCCACCAAGGCCGCCACTGCTGCCACCAGGGCCATTGAAAAGCCCAGTTGCAGCCAAAAGCCCTGGAAACGCCAACCGTATTTTCGGCGGCGGTATCTGTTATCATACCCTCTGTAATCGTTTAAACTGGCCATATCCTCACCCCGTTTTATAAAGCGCCACCGCTACTGTTACTTTATATATATGCGGGTAAGGGGGTAGGATATGCTGCCAAGCTGATAAGAAGTTAGAAGTTAGAGGTTAGAAGATAGAAAATAGAAGATAGAAAATAGAAAATAGAAAATAGAAAATAGAAAATAGAAAATAGCAAGGGGTTATTTTATCTGTGTGCCTTCCGGTATGGCGTCGTCCACAAATATCACTTTGCAGCCGCAAGCACTGTTGGTGCCGGCCAGCAGCATGCCTTGGCTTTTCACCCCGGCCAGGCGGGCCGGTTTTAGATTGACTACCACGATAATTTTTTTGCCTACTAATTCCTCTGGCTCATATTCCCTCTTGATGCTGGAGACTATCTCCCGCTCGCCCAGCCCGTCAAAGAGGGTCAACTTGAGGCAGCTATGGGATTTGCGTATTTCCGCGCATTTCAGCACCCGACATACGCGCAGGTCTAATCGGGCGAAATGCTCAATATCTATTTCCTCCTTTACGGGGGCCACCGTGTCCGGTTCACCGTAAACCCGCGCTTTCGTCGCGGGTGGCTGCTCCGCCGCCGGTTCACTCACCAGCTCGTCCGCGGTGGGCAGGGTGGAGAAATCCAGTAAACGTAAATATTGCTCTTTTTCTATGGCGTAGAGGAACAGGTAAAGGCGCGGGCCCTGCTCCTTATCCAGCAACAGCCTATACACATGGCGGAAAAAAACGCCCTGCCTGGTTTTTAGCTCCTTATCATTTAGTTCGACGCCTGCGGCAAGGCGCGGTATGGCATAAAGCTGGCTCTGCAGAGCCTCCAGACTATAGCCATCTTGGGTCAGGTATTCGTGCAGCAATGTGATCTCCTGCTTTTCTTCCGCGCTTAAGGCCTCATAAACCGGCCAGTTACGCTTCGTGCGCAGGCGGTTCACGCTTTGGGGAGAACATTGCTCCAGCCAATAACGGGCGCGCTCCAAGCGATCCGCAAACTGGGCATGTGTATAAGGCTGGCCGATTTTGGCGAACACCGTTTCCAGCATTTCTATATTAAAATCTACCACCGAGCCCAGCTGTACCAACAAGCCCATGGGCACGGGATCAAGCTGCCGCCCTTCTATGAGGCAGTTTTCCATCACCGTGCGGGTGAAATCATTGGCCGTGCCGCTCAAATATTCCTGATACTGCTTATCAAACTCGAAATACTGGCGCAAAATGCCGTCATCGAAGCAAAAATCGAAAGCCTTCATGGGGTCTGTTTTGGCGTAGAGCCACAGGATGACTTCGGGCTGGTACAGCCGAAGCAGCGTTTCCGGTATAAGGTTTAGCCCGGAGGAGCCGGACATCTTGCCCGTGGCCCCCTTGATGCCGATAAATTCATAGCCGGCAAAAAGCGGCGGCTCATAGCCGAATATTTCTTGGGAGATAACCTTACTGGTCTGATAACTGCCGGTGGGGCTGGCGTGATCCTTACCACCCGGTTCGAAATCCACGCCTTCGAACAGCCAACGCATGGCCCAATCCACTTTCCAGGCCAGCTTGCAGTGAAAATCCTTCGTGAAATCGAAACTCCCGGTATGGCCACAAGCGCAGCGATATGCGGCCTGTTCGCAATCGGCGGAAAGGGCGGTGACGGTGGTATCGTCCTTGCCACAAACGGGGCAGTAAATGCTGACAGGGTAATAGGCTTCCCGCTCCCCGGCGGTTGCTTCCTGGGTGCGAAAGCCGCTCAAGATATCGAAGATGCGTCCCCGCTCTTGTAAGGCATGTATGATATGTGGCGCATAGCATCCTGAACGGTGCATCTTAGCCTGGTAGCGGTAATCCAGTTCTATGCCGAAAGAGGCAATCGCGCTTTCGAATTCCCGCTCGAAATGCCGGGCATAGTTCTCTGACCCATCATGAAAGGGGTTAGGCACATCCACATAGGGGCGGCCCAGGTATTGCTCCATATCCGGAGCAATTTTGGCCACATTGACCGGTATTTTGCGCAGGCGGTCGTATTCATCCCAAGAGAAGAGCAATCTCGCCTTTTTGCCGTGTTTACGCAGGGCTTTGGCCACAAAAAAACTGGTGGCTACATCCCTGAAATTGCCGATATGTATGGAGCCCGAGGGGCTGATGCCCGCCGCGCACACATATTCTTCCTTATCCGGGTCGCGCCGGATAATTTGTTCCGCTATCATTTCCGCCCAATACATAAAATCGCCCTTTTCTTAAGTTATTTGCCCTGTGCGCTAAATCTTACGAAAAAATTATATCAGAGGGCGGCAGGCCCGTCAACTATAAAGAGGGAAGTCTACAAGAACATTGCTGTATAGGGGCGGTTCCTCCGCATTTCACAATGCTGTTAGCGGGTTGAGCGATTTTAGCCCCGCCGCAAACGTATTTAAAAAATTTATTTGACTTCGTAGCAATTTTGCGCTACACTTAAAGCATCAATACACACTAATGGGGGTTTACCAACATGTTAAATACTTTTGCGCGACCGGTACGCGATTTGCGAAATAGTTACAATGAAATTATAGCTTTAGCTAATGCGGGAAACCAAGTTATTATAACTCAAAACGGGCGAGAAGCTGCCGTGGTCATTGGCACGCAGGCGTATAGAGATTTTGAGGTGTTTTTATACCGTCAGCATATCAAACGGGAATTGGCCAAAGCTAAAGAAGCGGCCAAAGACCCGCATACAAAATGGTTAAGCGAGGATGAATTTTGGGCCGGCTTTGAGGACAGTCTATGAAGTATCGAATTAAATATTTGCCGAACACAATCGTAGATAGGACAGAAATTAGGGATTATCTCGCCAAATACTATGAAAGTACAGTTAAGAGGTTTTTCACCCTTTTAAAAGAAAAAATAACGCTGCTAAAGGAGTTTCCTCATTCTTGTCCGGTTTACGAAGATGACCACGATTATCGTATACTGGTGGTTGGGGATTATTTAGTGTTTTACATGGTCAACGAGGAGAATAAAACTGTGGAGATCCATCGTATTTTTCATGGAACACAAAATATTAAGCAACATTTTAATCAAGATTTTTAAGGTGAATACGTTGCCTCTAATCAAGCATCCCGTCTATCAAAGCGATGGCTTCGTCGTATTCATACAGCAAAATGTAGGCAGATAATTTTCTGATGGCCTCGTTATGCTTTTTATCCCAGGTTTTACTTTCCAATGATCGCATAATGCTATTGATCGGCCCTGCTTCCATGTTTTCCAGCGCGGGTTTCATCTTGGCAAAGGATTTTTTCAAATACGCCATGTCTTGTACTTCCAATACTTCTTTTTCATCTGCGGGAACGACAATCGCAACCTTTATATCTTCCAGCAACTTTGTCAACTGCGTTAAGAAAGTTTCCGTATTGTTCATAATAAACATGTCTGCCCCGCTTTTGCCCGCTTTTTCCAAAGCCTTTGCAAAATCAGAGAGTTTTTTTGCGCCAATATTCATCGTGGCGCTTTTCAGTCCATGAACAAGCGTAGTATATAGCTTCATATCATTGTTTTTTAGGCATTGCCGTATCTCGTTCACTTTTTCCGTGCCGTCTCTATAGAAAACCGCCAGTGTTTTCAAATAATTATCCGCCATCCCCCCATTAAGCGAAAGGCCCAGCTGTGTATCTAAACCTGCTATTTCGATAGGAATGAAGGCTTTTTCTTTTCTTCTATTATCCGTTTTTTTGGCTTGCTCCTGTTTTTCTTCCGGTATCCATTTTCTTAAAATATTGTTTAGTTTCATGATTTCAATAGGCTTGGCCAGAAAATCGTTCATGTGATTTTGCAGGAATATTTCCCGCATGCCGGATACAGCATTAGCAGTCAATGCAATGATCGGTACCTCTTGATAGTAATTGCTGTCATCTTCCAGCGCCCGTATAGCGGCGGTGGCTTCTATCCCATCCATTTCGGGCATGGCATGATCCATAAAGATAATATCATAACGGTTGTTCTTAACCAGCTCAATAGATTCCATGCCGGATTTACAGGTGTCTATCTGCATTTTGTACTGGCTCATCAGCCCTTCGGCTACCGTTAGGTTGGTGCTTAAATCGTCTACGATAAGAACCCTTGCCAAAGGGGCGATAAAGCCGGCATGAGATTTCTCGCTGGAATAATAGTTTTCCATGTCGGAGGTGTCATTTAAGATATTGGCAATAACTGGCGAATAAGCGGGCATGGTAATGACCCGCGCATTTTTCACTAAAAGAGTATCCGCAAACTCCGTTATGACAACCAGCTTGGAGGTTGATTCCAGTTGAGCCAGCCGGCTTTCGGTTTCATAGAGAACGGAAGAAATAAAAATGAAGGGAAAGGTCTCTTTTTCCAGCGCATTGTAAAATTCCTGACGGGAGACTGTCAGCACACAACGTACGCCCAGGTCATTCAATGTATCGGCAAGTGATTTGGCGTAAATCAAACGCGGCTCATAAAGCAATACGGATTTTTTTCTCGGTTTTTCTACCTTGGCCAACTTTTCAAAGCTTTCAACTTTTTGCGGTACAGTAACGGTAAAGGTGCTGCCTGCCCCATATTCGCTTTCTACCCACACATCCCCGCCCATCGCACAGCAAAGTCGTTTCACAATAGCCAAGCCCAGGCCCGTTCCTTCTCTTCCTTGCATTTTTTGCGTATTGACCCTAAAAAAGGTTTCAAACAGGTTTGCTATATTTTCCTCTTTAATGCCCATGCCGCTGTCTGAAACCGCGGCCGTTAGAACGACATTATCTTCATGTATCTCGCATGTCACCTTAAAGGAAATAAAACCCTCGTCCGTATATTTAACGGCATTGCTTAGCAGATTTAAAAATATTTCTTTCACCCTGATTTCGTCTCCTATCAGGAGGTTTGGTATGTTGCTGTCTACATTGACCGTGAGCATGATAAGCTTTTCCTTGATCCTCATGCGGGTAAGGCTGATAACATCGTTGATAAGCGAAGAAAATTCATACGCTGCCGGACTTATTTCCAGCTTGCCTGCCTCTATTTTGGAAAAATCCAGTATATCATTGATAATTGCCAGCATATTCGTGCCCGCTTGTTTAGCGAGCGCCGCGTATTCGCAAGCCTTTTTTGAAATATCTTCCTGTAAAATAAGTTCGTTCATGCCAATGATGGTATTTAGGGGCGTACGTATTTCGTGGCTCATCTGCGCTAAAAAGGAGCTTTTGGCCCTAGAAGCCTCATCTGCTGCTTCCAGTGCTGCCTTATGATCCGTAATATCCCGGGAAATGGCCAATAAACCGATGGTCTCACCGTTTTGAATTAAGGGGCTTCTAATAGTTTCAAAAAGTTTTTGGGTATTATCCGGAGCAATAACAAGTTCTTCTACCATAATAGCAGTATTATTGTTTAGAACCTTTTTGTCTATTTCTATAAATCGCTGCGCCATTTTTTCGTCGTGCCCGAATATTTCCATATCTCCTTTGCCGATGATTTCCGCTTCGCTTAAACCCAAAAAATGTTCCATGCTTTGATTACAGTTGGTATAGGTACAGTTTGGATCCTTACAGAAAAGCAAATCTGGTATGGAATTATATATGGTGGAAATGGTTGCTACCTGCATTTCCAAATTTGTCTTATTGCGAGCGTTGTTTACAAGTAAGACGATCATAATGATAAGCAGTACCACCAGAATGGTGGCGGAAATATACAGGTAAACTAAGCGCTCAATGGCGTATTTTATGGAATAGTCATAAACGCGGACTGTCCAGTCTTTTTCTATTCTATCTATGTGCAGATACCTTTGGGCCTTGGAAATAATGGAGCATAATATGGTTTCGTTTATATGAAAACCAAAAAACGATTCTTCTATGGGTGAGGTAAAATAGATATTGACTTTATAATCAGGGGACTCCCGAAAATGTGTTAATGTAAGCAGACCATACTCCGACAACATGAGCAGGTCTATATGGCCGCCTTCTAGGGCAGCTACAGCTTCATCCTGGTCGTTAAATCTTACGGTTTTACTGTTGTTTGGAAACCAATTATCAAAAATCTCTTCATAAGCAGAATCCTTCACAACGCCCACAGATACATTTATTAACTGGTACGGATCCAAATACGGTAACCCTGTTTTAGATATGAGCGCAAATCTGGTGGTGGCATAGGGCGTGTCGGACCATAGAAAACTGTCTTTACGGGCTTCGGTATATTGCAGCTCTGAGACCATAGCAGCCTCGCCGGTTCTGAGCATTTCCAGTATCTCTTGCCAAGACGTATCCTTTTTATGGGTAACCAGGTTGAAGGATATTCCGGTAACAGCGCTTATTTCTGCTAAAATATCCGGCGCCATGCCTTGGAATTCTTTTTCCTGCTCATTATAAAAAGAGATAGGATAATTATCGTGCTGCAAAGCCAGGTTTACTTTAGCGCCGCTTTCCTTTAGACTGGCAAGATAAGCTTGTTCTTCGCCGGTTAAAGACCTGTTAAACTTATCTTTCGCGTAGAGACTGTTACCTTCCTTATAAAGCTCTGTAAGCTTGTCTATACCTCCTGCGGCCAGGTATTTGTTTACCACCGAGATGACCGGCGCCAGCTCCGGATTGGCGGTAGTGAGCGAAACCTGGCTGTATGCCATGCTAAAAAGCTCTTTTGCATGGATAAAGGTAAACCGATCATAATAATGCGCGAATACCGCGTCATCTATAAAAGCATCTATGGAGCCGTATTTTAGCCTGCCAACCATTTCAAAAGAAGATTTTGAATTTATAATTGTAAAGTTTAATGAGGGATAAGCGTACATAATGGTTTGGGCAGCCGGGGAGCCTTCTAAAAAGCCTACCCGGAGGTTATTGAGATCGTATTCAGTTTCAAATTTTTGGTTATCCGCCGAGGTAAAAACAGCCAGGGAGCGCCCGGCGATCGGGTTGGTCATAAAATAACGCTTCGCCTGCTCCGGCGTATAGTTAAAATCTCCCGTGAAATCTATGCGCATGCTGTCAATGCCGTTTTGCAAGGACTCCCAATTATAGAGCACTTGTTCAAACGGTATGTCAAAAAGATCGGAAAGCAATGCAAGAAACATCACTGTAAACCCTACCGAAGAGCCATCCTGCATTTTGAACACTTCGGTTGAGGGTTCGCTGCCATAATAAAAGGTATGCCGCGTGGCCTTTAAGGCTTCAATAGCGGCTATTTCTTCTTCCGTTACGCCCGGGATATCCCGGTAGGAACTGATGGAATCAATATCAAAGGAGGCTGGCGATAATGCCGCACAGCCCGTAAAGTCAAGCAGAACAAAGTTTAGCAGAATAAACAGCGCAAGCAGCAGTTTTATCCTTGCTTTCACCCAACTCCTCCTCCCGCAAATTCTTTTTCATGTTCCAGAAAAACACGGATCAACGCTGGGTCAAAATATGTTCCACTGTAACTTTTTATTATCTCCACTGCTTCTTCATGGGGTTTCATTTCCCTATAGGGGCGGTTGCTGGTAAGAGCGTCGTAAACATCGATAATAGCCATCAACCTGCCCTGTAAAGGGATTTTCTGGCCTTTCAGCCCCAAAGGGTAGCCGGTTCCGTCCCATTTTTCGTGATGGTTGCCGACCAAAACCTCCGCATGATGCAATAGGGTGCTGTCTGCAAGGTTGCCCTTCATTTGCTGAATCACTTTAACCCCAAAATCCACATGATTTTTTACGACCTCTGCTTCCTCCTGGGTCAGTTTATCGGGTTTATTTAAAATAGCGTCCTTTACCGCTATTTTTCCTATGTCATGCAGTTGCGCCGACAAAAGAAAATTATCAAAATCCCAACACGAAATATCTTCGCGGTAAAGCCCATCCTTTAATAAGGCGGCTACAAATATTTTTAAGTACCGCTGTATCCTTTCCGTTTTGCCGCCTTCCGTGTCGCTCCTGCTATCTACGATATTGGCTACCGCTTGGGAGAACGAGTGCCCCGGAAGGCGTAAAGAGTTCACGGCCGTGTATACGATATCTACATCAGAAGTTTGTGTGGCAATGTTTTTAAAGTCTTGTTCATGCAGAAGAAAAACTTCTTCCAGATGGGGGTCAAAATGTGTTCCCATGCCGGAGCTGATAATTTCCACCGATTCTTCGTGAGAATACGCTTTTTTATAGGGTCGGTCGTTGGTGAGCGCATCATAAACATCGACAATAGCCATGAGCCGGCCTGCCAGCGGAATTCTATCGCCTTTCAGCCCGAAGGGGTAACCGCTACCATCCCATTTTTCATGATGGCTGCCGGCCAACACTTTCGCATACTCTAAGAAATCGTTTTCTGTGGTGCTTTCCTCTATTTTTTTTATAATATTCACACCCATGATCGTGTGCAATTTTATTTCTTCAAATTCTTCCTTCGTAAGCTTGGCCGGTTTCATCAAGATACTGTCTTTTATCGATATTTTACCTACATCATGAAGTTGGGACGACATGATGAGCAGGTCTATATCCAAGTTTGTAAGCTCCTCGGTATAAATATTATGCTTTAGCAATAGATTAACCAGCAATCTTAAATAACGTTGCGTTCTTTCAATATGCCCGCCGGTTACATTATCACGACATTC
>Ga0082212_10009359_pt1 | contig 12640 bp, 9 predicted proteins | sample TergutNt197P3_FD_71548 | JGI IMG/M metagenome (GOLD analysis project Ga0082212, IMG submission 71548) | Neocapritermes taracua P3 segment gut microbial communities from Petit-Saut dam, French Guiana - Nt197 P3 | ecosystem: Host-associated > Arthropoda: Insects > Digestive system > Gut ... | reverse complement strand
TTAAGGAGTGGTGCAGAATATACTCCAGGGTGTTGTCGGCAAACTCCCGGACAATGCCGCCCTGGGCCGCGAAAAGATTTTGCTGCAATTGTGAAGGCGTGAGCCGGCCGGCCTTGGCGAGTACATTCCCCTCCCACATGAACTGAATCTGGCAGGCGGCCCTGTTCATCAGCCGTTGTCTGAAAAATTCCAGGGGCCCCCCGACCAGCGCATAGACCGGAGAAGCCTGGGCCGGATTCGGGTTGAGTTCGACATTCATGGCGTGCAAGGCCGTGAGGGCCAGGGTAAGGGGCGCCTGCACCGCTTTCTGGTTGTTCTCGTTCGGCATGGCCTCCTTGACCGCGCTGAAGGCGGAGTCATTGCTCAGGGTGTAAGGAACGAGGGCGCGCAAGGAATCAAGAAAGGCCTGAACCTCCTTGGCCAGCAGCCGGGCTTTCAGGTCCCGCTCCCGCGCTTCGCTGTCCACTTGCTCGGTGAGGTCATCATACAGACCCTTCGCGCCGGTTTTCAGCCGCTCCATGACGGGCAGCACTTCATTTTCAGGATTATCCCTGGCGGCCAGGCGCAAGGCTCGCGCAAAAATCGCCAAATCGTCCATCCAGACGGGTGCGGGGTCAAGGTGCCGGCGAACAGCTTGCAGTTCATCGTCCATGCGCAGGAGCAGGACGTAATAGGGATTCTGAACCGTACTCATCAGGGAGACGATCTCGTTCCTGGCCGGCAGAGTCGCCAGTTCGGCGGTTTTCTCGGCGAAGTCAAGGGCGAAGCGCTGCCAAGCGCGGTGATATTCCGTCGCGTACCAGCGGAGAAATTCACTTGTCGAAATTTTCAGCGCGTTATCGGCCAGGAGCAGGTTCAAATTATCCAGATAGTCCAGGGTAACGGACAGCCCTTCTTTGGTGTAAACGGAATCGAGCGTTACGTCGCGCAGAAACCTGTTCTGGAAACCGACCCAGAATTCCTCCCCCCATATTGGCTGGAGCGTTGACAACGTGCCCGCCCGGTGCACGATCCAGCTGAGCGAATGGAGTTTTATTTCCGGAAGCTGTGCCAAGGAGGAGCTCATGGTCCGCAACGACAGCTTCAATCTGTCCGGGCTATACCATGAATAGACGCCGCGGGCCACGCTGTAAGCCATGGACGGGGCAAGCTGCGGAAAGTCGCCAAGGCCGAGGCCCTGGAGAAGGCCCTGGGGCATGGCGGGAATTTGCAGCATCTCTTCAAAGCTTTTGCCTTGATCCGCCGCAACCAGAAGATCGTAACGCCACACCAGGTCCGATATCAGAATAAAGAATTCCCGGTCATCCGTATCCGCCGTGAGGCGGCTGCGTCTTATGGAAAGGTTCTCCATGGCCAGTTCGAGGATGTCACGGTAGAAGGACTCATTGAGCGCATCATTGTAGGCGCGTAATGCGCCCTTCGCGTGATTAAAACCCATGGCAGGAAGGATTCTGTGGCCGGTTTCTTCCTCAAGCCGCTCCTGGTCCCGAAACCGTTGCTCGAAATCCAAGAGGCGGTTGGCCATAACCGCGTTTGCCGGCGTGTTTTCGGGGTGGCTCATGCTGTCCAGCAGGCGGGCTGGGTGACTCATGCGGTCCAGCAGACGGGCGTTGTGCTGGTAAGAGAGGCAAAACAGCACGCTCAGGCCGAAGGTGACGAGCAGCATCACCCCGTAAGCCATTGTCCGCACGGAGGAGCGCCAGCGCAGGTATTCGGCGATGGGCCGGTGAAGGCTCCGGTCCGCCGGCAGCACTTTATCAAAAAAGTCGTAGAGGAAGACGCCTCCGGCATTTTCCCGGATGCGGAAAATGCGCCGTCCCAAGGCGCCCAGCGCGGGGAACGCGCGGCTGTCCTCCTGTTGGCCGCGCAGCGCGCTGGAGAGGAAGATGCCGCGCAGTAGCGGGGTTTCCTGATACGGGTTGGCCGCAAAGACTTCTTCCGCATAGACGTGGAGCGCGGGCATCATGGCCCGAAGCTCCTCCCAGGCGAGGATGCGGTGCGGGGAGGGAGCATCACCGGCGCCGGGGTTCTCAGCATACAGCCAGAAGCTTTTCAGGCGTTCTCCCAAGGTGTGGAGCGCATTTCTGATTTGCGCGTCAACCGGCAGGAGGCTTTTTTCTTCCGGAGATTGGATGAGAACACCCAGGCTGTGCTTTTTGCCCGCTTCCGGCAGATTTTCCAAAAGTCTGGCCATCCCGGCGGGCAGGTCTATCTTGGTAACCATCAGGTAAACAGGGAAGTTCGCGCCCAGGATGCGCATGATTTCGTCAAGCCGGCGGCGCAGGCAGCGCGCTTCGGACAAGAGATGTTCCCCCTGGCCATGGAGCGTATCCGCGGCCACGGTGATCACCAGGCCGTTTAAGGGTTCCTGGCGCCGGTACCGGGCCAGTTTGGTGAGGAACTCGCGCCATTCGGCGCTGTCCTCGGCTTCGTTCAGGGGCACGGCGTAGCGGCCGGCCGTATCCATGACCACGGCCTCACGGAAAAAATGCCAGTCGCAGTTGCGCGTGTTCACGCCCTCGTCTTCCGGGCCGATGTCCGTTTGCATGGCGCTAAGGCCGGAATGCCTGATGGACGATGATTTGCCCGCGCCGGTCTTGCCCATGATCATGTACCAGGGCAGCGCATAGAGGGGATTGCCTCTTCGCCCGAGGTAGGACTCGCGCATGATGGCTACGGCCCTGTTCCAGCGGTTTTCGAGCAGGCGGCCGCCCGGCGCGTCGCCTGGAAGGCCGTCGGAATCCAAGGTCACTATCTTCTGAATTTGCAGACGGCGGCGGCGGCGGGTGGATATCCTGCGCGCCAGGACGATTCCGAGCAACAAGGCGAAAACCAGGACAGCACCGGCCAGGACGGCGCTTTGGGGCCAATTCAACCGGATGGAGAGCAGATACAACCCGCCGATGACGATGGCTAAGGCAAGCGTCCAGACCAGGAGGCGGAGAAATGTTTTCAGTATGCTTTTCATGACAGAGCGCTTCCCTGCAAAAATATTCGGAGCAAGCGATCAAGCCGTGTTTGGCAGACGTAATAAAGTAATAAGGTCAAAACCGGCGGGACGCTCCAGAGTGCCAAATCCAAGGGGTCGAAGCGTCGGATCAGGTCGGCCCTGCTCCAGAGCGGCTTTCGTGCCTCCGCTTTTTCGGCGGGCTCGAAAAAGAACGGCGCGGCGCGGCGGTGCACAGCCGGGACGAAGCGGCCTATCTTGTCCAATCTGTTTCTGACGGCTTCGGGGTCGTCATAAAACATACCGGTGAAACCCTGCGCGAGGCAGAGCGCATAAATTTCCAGAACGGCGCAGAGCGGATTTTGCGCCTCGCCGCTATTCCGGAGCGGCGGCTCGTCCGCGTCCCAAACCTCGTGGCCAATGGGGGCCTCTGTATCGGCCTGTTCAAGCAGCGAGTCCAACAAGCGGTAAAAATCCTCCCCGGCCGTTGCCGTGCCGTGCCTCGCAATTTGGAGTGGCTTTTGCATCCAGTCCATCCGGCCGGGCCAGGCAGGGGAAGAGAGCAAAATCTCGTCAATGAAAGCGCAGACGGCGAAATCCGCCGCTTCAACCAGAACGGCCGATAGGCCGGCCTGGGTGGCGGCCCGGCCCGCCCGGTCCAAAAGCGCGAGCAGGCGCTCTCGAAGCGCTTCAGCCTCTGCCAGAGCCTCACCGTCAGGCCCGGATTGCGCCATCTCTTCCCATTTGCCGGAAGAGACGGCCAAGAGGGTCGTGACGAGGGCTTCGTTGAAAAAATCAGTTCTCATAACTTACCGTCCCATGGCCACCAGGCGCATTTCCGCGCCCTCGGGCGCCCCGTCCCAAAAAAGGCTGATTTTTCCCTGTTCCACTACATGCTGCCACAGCGGGTGGGCGGTATCCACACTGTACCAGGCGGAATCCGAACGCTTCATGAATCCCGGCGGAGCGGAGGGGATCCTGATCAGCGGGATGCCGGATACCGCTTTGGCGATGATGAGGTTCAAGCGGTCACGCGCCCCAAGTTTGGCTAAACGCGGCAATTCCTCGGCCATGGTTTCCGTTAGCGCATCGGCGCGCACCCAGAGCCAGTAACGGCACGAGGTCGAAATGAAATTTTCCGGGATATCGGCGGCGAAATAGGGCGGCTCCGGCAAGAGGTGCAGGATTTTGGACTCATCAAGGCCGAGATTCGCCAGGAGCTTGGCGATCAGTTCGCAAAGAGGCGCGAAGCAGGCCCTCTGATCCTCATGATTGTAGTCCGGAACGCCGTCCGGATCAGCGGAGGTGCGGCCGAGGCAGTCCATATCGTCATAAAAGGTGGAAAGCTCGCCCGCGAGGGCGCGCAGCGCGCCGTGGATGTGCCAGGGGTGTATGTTCGGCGCGGATTGAAGATGGGCCAAGGCCGGAATGTGCCGGTTAAGGATGCCGAGAGCGGTAAAGTTGAGCGTGAAACGCATGTCGGGAGCCTCGGCGCTGACCGTTGTCTTATAACCGGCCAGGCGCCCGGCGCAGGATAGCGCCGCGTCCCGGACTTCCCGGACCATGGCCGCCAGGTGAGGGCTCGCATCCAGGCAAAGGAGAGGGGGCAGAAAGAGCGGGTCAAACTCGATATGCTCTCCCACGCGCCGCAACACGGCCAGAGGGAGGCATTCAAAGTCCGCATAGCGTTCAAGATCCGCATCCCGGATAAGGATGGGCGCGTACTTGAGGCGCTGCACGGGCGACGGCGGGGAGGCGCCGTATATATCCGGCATGGCCTCGGGTTCTTCGGCATAGACGAACCGTGTCCCGGCGAACTCGCCCGTTGATTCCGGGGCGGCGTTGGCGCCGCCGCTTTTGGGCAGCGCAAGGCCGAGATGGAGCGTTCCCGGTTTGTCCGGCGCCGGCCAGTCGCTTCTAAGGGCCAACGGAGCCAGGGAGGCGTCATACGGCACGTTGACCACGGCTCCGCTGGGAAAGACGGCTTCGAGCCGGGCCACTGAAACGGCGTTGTCTGAAGCGGTCCCGGAGAAGGTAAGCCGGCGCACACCCCAGAAATAAGAGAGGCCATATCGGCGCAACAGGTCGATCTGTCCAGCCGTTGCCTCGTCCGCAGCCTGAAGATGCTGGGGGTGTAAAAAGAGCCCCTGGCTCCAAAGTACAGGCCTGTGTCCTTTCACTATGGGTCTCCTAATCCTTAATCGGGGCTTCGCCCTCTTCCGCCATGGCGCGGGCAGTGAGGCGCAACGCGATATCCAGCGTTCCGGCGCTATATACTGTTGTTTTCCAGAAGAGCGAACCGGTTGTTGTCACCTGGGGTTTGATCTCCCAAACTTTGGCGGAATTTTCCGGCGTGGAGTCGAAATATCCGCACACAATGCCGACAAAGGTCGCATTTTCTGCCCTGTCCAGTTTTAAAGCGGTTTCTTCAAAGGGTTGCATGAACAGGCGGGCAACGTCTTTGACGGAGTTGTCGAAAAATTCGGCTTTTAGCAGCGTCTCAATACCCTCCGGCGTTTTGGCGAGGCTCAGAAAGGCGTCAGGTTTGTCGAATTGATATACGCAGACCTGGATGCTGTGCGCCTTGGAATCGTAAAAATTAAGATCCCTGTCCGTGCTGATGCGCAACCCTATGGCCTGTTCGCCGCGAGGCCAGAGAACCAGGTTCACATCTTCCGATTGCAGCATGGGTTGCGGCGCCACGGAAGCGCCGCAGGCGGCCAGAAAAACGCAAATGAGCACGGCAAGCGGAAAGAGTGCGAGCGGAACCAGGTTTGGTCGCTCTGTGGACAGGCCGCCAATTTTTGTGGTATATCTATCCATCATGCCTAATCGTTTCATGCTCCTGGCGGCCTTTGCCTTTTGCGCAACATTCCTTGGTGCGGCGGGTGACGCGTGCGGGCAGATGACCATCAGGGAAGTTCCCCTGAACAGCACCGCGGCCTGGAAAAAACATGTCGCCATGTTGCAGGACAACCACTCCCCGAAAACAATTCCTCCGTTGCGTCTCTCCGTTCATCCGTCGCCTCTCTCCGCAGCCGCGGTTCCGGCTGTTTCCGTATCGCGGACAACGCTCCCGGCCGACGATGTGCCCCTTAAGTGGCGTGACCGCATCAGGCGCGCGAGCAGGCGGCATGGGGTGGCGGAGGCCCTGCTGGCGGCCGTTCTGAAGGCTGAATCCAATTTCAACCCAGACGCCGTGTCGCCCAAAGGCGCCTTGGGGGTCATGCAGATAATGCCGGCCACCGGTGAGAAACTCGGCCTGCGGAATTTTTTTGACCCCGAGGAGAACCTTGATGCGGGCGCCGCCTATCTCGCTTCTCTCCTGCGCGCCTTCCCCTCCCCGGAACTCGCTCTGGCGGCCTACAACGCCGGACCTGACGCCGTCCGGCGGCACGGCGGTCTGCCTCCCTATGAAGAAACGCGAAGCTATGTGACACGCGTACTCACCTTGTTCAACCGGTACAGCGACCGGCTCCGCTAGGGCACCGGGGCAACTGTATTTCTATTCTTATCCCCGTCTCGGTAGATGTTATCTGAGCTTTTGCGCCCCGGGCCACGCTCATGGACTTGGTATGGACGAGCAGGCGCAGGTTCCTTGACTTGGACACGATCAGGTCCAATTTCGTAACTTGCGGCATTGTGACCGGAAACGAGTGATTTTCAATGTCCGATATCCATGGCGCCCCCAGCGCCACGACAAAGGTGGGCTCGTCAGCCAGATAATAGCCATGCGCTTTTTCGATAATGAAGCCTTCTTTTTGCGCGGCGACATAGTCCAGTTCCAATATCAATGTATCCCCGCCATCGTCGGAACTTTGGTCGATCAGCACCGCGAGGCAGCGGTTCAGTTCCGGGTCCGCGGCGGGCCGTTCAACGAGCGGTTCCGGCTCCTGGCTTGGTTCCGGTTCCGCTGGAACCGGCGGCAGGGCCGGGACGAGCGGCTTCGGCTCCTGGCCAAGCCGCGCCTCCTGGCGGTGATCGACAATCCTTTCGCCGGTTTTCACCGGCTCGCCGGTCAACCGGACATACGCGAACGTCAGGCCGATGAGCCAGCATAACAGCAGAACAAGCTGTGGTTTCCTCGAATACAGAATGATCATGGCGCAATTACCCCACGATCCCGTTCGCCGGGCGTTTGTCTTTCGAGTCTGCCTTCCAAGGACAAGGTAAAATTGACGCCCATGTATTTGAAGTGCGGCTGGGCCCGCAAGGCGACGGCATACCAGCTGGCCTCATTCTCAATTTCTCTGACATCCACCTGGGCCAGGCGCAAGGGGCGCCTGCTGCGGGTAAGCGCGTCGGGCGTATCCATGGCCGTGACATACTGGTTTATCCATTTGTTCAACTCTCGGGCGAGTTCGTTCTTTTCCCGCCAAGCCCCTATGTTCTCCCGCTGCAGCACCTTTATATAGTGGGCGAGCCTGTTCATGAGCATCATGTAGGGAAACTGCGTGGACAGGCGGAAGCTGATTTCCGCGGAGGCGCCCTCCTCTGTCCTGGGGAATGTTTTGGGTTTCAAGGCGGAGTTGGCGGAAAAATAGACCGCTTCGTGCGGCATTCTGCCTATGGCCAAGGGGATGAAACCCAGTTCGGCCAATTCGGACTCGCGGCGTTCAGTGATGACGGCCCGCGTCGGGATCTTGTCCTGTATCCCCCACATGGCTTCATGGCGGCAACAGGGAAGGTTCTCCACCAGTCCTCCCCCTTCCGGGCCGATTATGTTCACACACCAGCGGTACTTGGCGAAACTCTCGCCAAGCTTGGCCGCCAGGACAAAGGCCGTATTCCCCCAGCAGAAAGCGTCCTCGTGGACCGTTTCCTCGGTAAAATCAAATGATGACCTGAAAGGCTCGCCGTCCTCACCATAGGGAAGGCGCAGAAGAAAGCCCGGCAACGTCAGGCCGACATACCGCGCGTTGGGGTTTTCGCGGAAGCTGTTCCAGCGGGCATAGCGCGGGGCGTCAAAAATGCCGGGCAGATCCGTTATATCGGGCAGGCCGCGCCATTCCTCCAATCCGAAAAACTCTTTGCCGGCGGCCGCAAAAAAAGGCGCATGGGCCATTGAGGCCACGGAAGCGGCATATTGCAGCAACTGCATATCCTGAGGATGCGGCGTAAACGTATAATCCGCGATGACGGCCGCGACCGGGACACCGCCGAACTGGCCGAATTCCGCGGTGTATATGTGCCGGTACAGCCCGGAGGTCACCACTTCCGGGGAATCCTGAAAGTCCCGCAAGAGGTCGTCCTTTGATACGTTGATGTATTCCAGTTGGATATTCTGGCTGAAATCCAGCCTGTCCGCCAGGAATTTCAGACCGCGCCAGGTGGACTCCAGGGCCAGGAAATCAGGATGATGCAGAATGGCGTTGACCTGCTCGGAAATTTTGCCGTCAATAAGGGATATCAGATAATCCGTCAGGGCCGGGGAGGCGTTCGCGGCCTCCTGGCCGGACAGCCGCATCATGGCCCGCAAACCATTGATGATGGCCGCAGGCTCCGGGGGATGATCCGTGGTCCGGGCCGTGGCGAGCATGTCATCCAGAACGGTCATCAGGCCTCAACCCAGGGCGGCGGCGGGAGAAAGACGCACAATGCGCCGCCGCACATCGCGCAGTTCCCGCTCGTAGCGGGCTTCACTCAGAGTGAAGGCGTCGCGCGCGGCCATCAGTGTTTCAAGGGTGAGATGATGATCCCAATTATCCAGATCTCGGGTCGTTATCTCCTCCAGCAAGACTTCGGCCAAGGCCTGGGCCGCTTCGGTTTGGCCGCTTCCCCTCAACAGGCGTAACTGGTGCACGCGCAGGCGCAAGGTTAACGCCGGTGAGGCTGTTTTGGCCGCCTCGAGCGCGGCCAGGGCTTCGGCGAGTTTGTTTTGGGCCATCAACTCCCTGGCTGAGGCCAAGGCAGTTTCGCAAGGGGCGTCGCTGGACGTGCGCGGGCCACTCTCCCTTGAGGCGCCCGAGGCCGCCTCTCGCAGCCAGATGATCGTCCCGGGTGAGGCCAGGGGTGTGCCGTCGGTAAATGACAGTTTTTCCAGACCTGGAAGGCGGGAAAAAAACCTGGCGCTCTCATCCAGAACGCGGCCCGCCGCATCGGCAAATTGCGGGCCGAGGGCGAACAGAGCCTTGTGCACTGTTTCCTGGGCGTCCAGGCAAAAGGGGGCGGCGGTAAAAAAATCCTCGGCCTCGAAGGCCGCTTCCAGAGCTTGGCCCGCTTCCAGTTTTCGGCGGGCCCGGGCCAGCACATCCATATCGGGAACGGGCAAAAGCGTTTGCCCGTCTTCGGAAGCGGGAAGCGCGGCAATGCCTCCCCAGATGATCAGCCGCGATAACTGCCACAGTGAGGCGTTGCCGGGCTCGGCCCGGCGGGCTGAGGCGAGGTAGGCCAGTCCCGAGGCGACGAAATGGCGGCGAAGGACAAGGGGATCATCAGTTTCAGGAAGAGCGGGAGCTACCTGGGCAGCCTTGGCTTGCCCGGAAGACAGTGGCGGGTTTTCTTTGGGCGCCTCTTGCGCCACGGCCACTTGCGGCGCTGGTGGTTCCGCCGCCGGCGGCTCCGGCGCTGGCGGTTCCGCCGATGGCGGTTTGTCTGTCGGCCGCTCATCCTGGATAAGGGGCAGCCGCTGGACGGCGGCGGTCAGGTCGCGCAAAGGCGAAGCGTCGGGCATAAGCGAGGAAACAAGCTCGTCCAGTTTGGCCAGCCCGTCCAGCAACTCTTTTTGTCGCTCGGTGGGTATAGGTGAACTTTGACCGGCGGCGTCCTGGAGAAAGCCATAGGTGCGTTCATGCCACCAGTCGATGGCGTTTATTCGGCCGCGCAGGCGTTTGAGCGCGGGCCAACCCGTTTCCCAAAAAGTTTCCAAAAATCCGGCCAGTACATGCAGGCCGTCCAGCATTCCCGCAAGGCCCCTGTTCTGCCACAGGGCTACGCCCAAATAAGCCGCGATCTGCAGGTCCTTCGATTTTTCGGAAAGGATGATCACCGCGTTTTTTTCGATGGCCGGCCAAGAAATGGCCGCTCCCTGCCCCGAAAAACTAAGTTTTTCGATCTCTTCAAGCACGGCGGCATATTCCGGCTCATAGCGCGCATCGCCGCCGGCCTGGGTTTCTCCAGGTACCGGGCACGAACCTAGCGTTTCAAAGGATATCTCCGCCATTGAAGCCTCCGGGAGTCCGGTCCCGTCCAGCCGTAAGCATATTCGGGCGGCATTACTTAAGGTAATGCCGCCCCCAAAAAATTTGGTTTTTATGGACAGTTATTTTATAGCATAGATAGGCCCCGCCCGCAAGGCAAATACTTATAGCGTGTCGCCTGCGAGTTTGTAACTATGTGAAATTATTGTTTAATTTGTTACGCCTAAATTTTTATAAATAATGAATTAAATCAATAAGTTATATTATTGAGGGGCGACAAGCTCTAGGGATGACGGTTCTGCTTTTAGAGGTTAACTAACTATAATTTAAAAGAATATGCCGACTTGGCTCAGTGGCCGTGCTCCGCGGGCTGCGCGTCGGCTGGCAAATTTGGATAAAAAGGCTCTCCGGGAAAGGGCGGAGGTGAAGGGGGGCCTGAGAAAAACCTCAAATTTTGTGGTAGAATAGCCGAAGAGGGCTGATTTAATGGGCTGTTTCGCCTTTATCGTAATGTTCATCCTTATGATTGTCGGCACCATCCAGTGGAACGAGGGCGGTTTGTGGATTCCCGCGATCTGCTGGACATTGGCCGCCATTGCGGGAGCTTTTAGCGCGGCGCTTTTCAGCTACCCCGGGAAACCTCCTGACGAAGCCAACGACCCCCCGCTCGATTAAAATCACCAAAAAGCCAGACACTCCCTGCCGGGGTAATCCGCGGCCAGCACGTCCAGACCCAGGGCGTTTAAAGAAGATCAAATGGCCTATCATCAGGGACAGGTTGCCGCAACCCTCCAGGCGATTTTTGTTGGCCGTAGGTTTTTTTTTGACAGGCTGTAAAAAAAGTCCTAAAATACTTTTATTTGCTGTTGATGGACAATATACAACAATTATGCAAAGATTAGCGGGATATCTCCTGCCTACTAAATCCCGGCAAAACTCCTTGACATTTTTCATTAATAGGGGCCTAATTAGGGAACTTGCGATTATTTTAAAGATTTCTTCAATAAGACGATGCAGAGGTATAAAGTCATGATCCGGTATATTGACAGCAAGAAGATGGGGCGCGGTAGGCATGGCTGGCTGGACAGCCATTTCCATTTTTCATTCGCCGAATACCACAATCCTTCAAATATGCAGTTCGGTGTTCTACGCGTGATCAACGACGACATGGTGCAGCCAGGTACCGGCTTCGATACCCATCCTCATAAGGATATGGAAATCATTTCCTATGTTATCCAGGGGGAATTGACCCATGCGGACAGCATGGGGAATAAACATACCCTGACGCGGGGTCAGGTGCAGTATATGAGCGCCGGAACAGGCGTGACTCATAGTGAGCATAACCTGGGCAGAGACCTGCTGCGTTTCCTCCAAATTTGGATTCTGCCGGACAAAAAAGGAGTTACGCCCAATTATGGCGATTTCCGCTTTGTCTTTGCCGATAGGGAAAACAGGTGGCTGCCCATAGCCACCAGCCTAGGCAACAGCCACGCCAGGGCGCCTATCAAAATTCATGCGGATATCAACGTTTATGCCGCCGTGGCCAGCTCAGGAGACCTCTTGGAGTTTCCGGTTCTACCCGGGCGCCAAGCGTATTTGGTCATGATCGAAGACCAGGCGACCATCAACGGCACTGCGATGCACACCCGGGATGCCCTGGAAATTGTAGAGGAAAGCATCCAGGTGGAACCGGAAGGAAGCGCCCATATGCTGATCATAGAAATGGCGAAAGGGGCCTGAACGGCCTATAACTGCTGGCGCCACTTTTGGGGGCGGGTCATGCTGATTACTCTAACAATATAAGGAAAATCGGGATGATGCTCAACAGGTCCTTTAAGGGAAAAGGGAATATTATTTTGACGGCAATCCTGATTGTCGTTATTAACGCTCAGATCGTTTTTCTGTCGAAAAGCTTTGTGGAGTTCAGCGATTCCCTTATCCAGGAAAAACTGGTTGCCGACATCAACGGACTAAAACTCCACCTGGATGATGGCCGGGCATATTCAAAAACGGCGGCCGTTTCCATGGCTATCAACCCGGAGGCCATCAGAGCCATCGGACAGCGCGATACCGAGGAATTACTGCGGCTGTTTACCCCTACCCATGACCTGTTCCGCGTAAACTATTATACCATCACCGACCGTGACGGAATCGTGCTGGCCCGGACGCATGAGCCGGAAAACCACGGCGATTCGGTCTCGAATCAGCAAAACGTAAGGGACGCGCTTGAAGGAAAGATATCGACCTATTTAGAGAAAGGGACAGCGGTGAGGGTGTCCGCCCGCACCGGAGCGCCGGTCTATGACGCGGACGGCACGCTGATCGGCGTAATCTCGGCGGGCGTCCGGTTTGACACAACAGAGGCGGTCAATGACCTAAAGGCCCTCTTTAATGCCGAAGTCACTGTCTTTTTAGGCGACGAGCGGATTGCCACGACCATCATCCGGGATGGGCAAAGCATCGTAGGCACGGTGCTCGATCCGAAGATCGCGGACATTGTGATCCATAACAAGCAGGAATACATAGGCAACACCGACATCCTCGGCGAGCGGTA
>Ga0082212_10009358_pt1 | contig 12641 bp, 9 predicted proteins | sample TergutNt197P3_FD_71548 | JGI IMG/M metagenome (GOLD analysis project Ga0082212, IMG submission 71548) | Neocapritermes taracua P3 segment gut microbial communities from Petit-Saut dam, French Guiana - Nt197 P3 | ecosystem: Host-associated > Arthropoda: Insects > Digestive system > Gut ... | reverse complement strand
AGGAAAAGAGCGTACCATGCCCGCCTCAAAGACGGCGATCAACGGAAATGCAACGCCAAAATGAAACGAAATGGAAAAAATCAGGGCGATTCATCTCGAAAAATGTGATTTGTAGAGGTGCCCACAAGTGACAACAAGCCTGGAAATGGACGACAAACATCCGGTCAGCCATACACGCCGCCGGTTGTTTCACCGAGATCATCTGTTGAAACAAACCCGCAACCAGCTTTTGCCAAGTATCCCGGTGCTGTTGATTTGGCCACAGAAATGCGCAAGAGTGGATTTGGCAATAATTATTCCAGTTCTTTTGATTATTTGGACTTTGTTATCTATGGTATATCGACACTCAAGAAAGATTTGGAGGAGGCCAAGGAAGAATTAGGAAGGACTCAGTTTAACAGGGAGGCAAAACAAGCAGAAGTCGATGCAGTCAAAAGGAAAATCGATGCAAAACGAGCGGAAATTCGCCAAAAAGTATTTTTTCTTGGCTCCGAAAAGTATTCAGTATCTGAAGTAGAGGATAATGGCGATGATAGTAGGTTTACGATGACTTTTATCCCTCCCACCCCAATGGGTATAATATTCACAATCCCAGAAGGAATAGCAAAAGAAGTTGTGCTACCCATACAAGGAGTTCAAGTGGATAAGATGGTTGCTGCTCCACCGATTATTACTTGGGGATCAAGAATTAGTCTTCGCGTAATTGGAAGTGCCGATAGTCTTAACGAACTTGTGAGCAATAAAGAGAATTATCGAGTTTATATGTGGTTCAACAATTTTCGATTTGGAGATGCAGAAAGTTACTCTGCTAATGCTGATAATCTAAACCCCCTTGCCGATGTGCTGAAAATTGAAATTGTCAAAGTGAATTGATTTGGCAATCATTGAATAAAGATTGCCGCATGGACGGGTTTTCGACGTGGTGAATTGGGCAGTCTCACGGTGCGGAGTTTCGATTGGAACGTTCCGACGCCGACCGTTACGGTACAGGCGATGTATTCCAAGCGACGGCAAACCACATCTTCTCGACAATATCACGAATCAAAAAGGTTTGCATCGCTTGTCACTTTGAAAAAATGACCGACCTGAATGCGAATGTTCTACTGCGTTGGCTTCAAACCCAAACTGATGAAGGCATGGGTGCCCGAACGCGAAATTCCTATCGTGAGTCGATCAATACGTTCTGCAATTGGGCGGTCGATGTGGCAGGTTGTCTTCATTACAACCCTGTCAAAAAGGTGCCCAAGTTAAAGGAAGCGGTGGATGTTCGGCATGAACGTCGCGCTTTGACCGGCGAGGAAATTGCCAAACTGCTCAAGGCGGCGGAAGAACGACCGTTGCACAATGCGACGGAAATTCGGCGAGGCAAACGTAAGGATACGGCCAAAGCCGAAATCCATGACCTGACAAAACAAGAAGCCGAACGTTTGGGCTTGGAGCGAAAACTCATTTACGCAACCTTGCTCTACACCGGCCTTCGCAAAAACGAACTGGCCTCCATCACTTTCGGTCAGGTTGTTCTCGACGACAAAATTCCTCATATCTCTCTGAAGGCGGATAGCGCAAAGTCCCGTAAGGCGGCCAAACTACCGTTGCATCCCGAACTGCTCAGACTGCTGAAGGATTGGGTTACCGTCAAAAAACCTGACGACAAGTCGTTGCCAAAATTGAAACTGTTTCATGTGCCGAACGGCCTCGATAAAATTCTGAACCGTGATCTTGCCTTTGCCGGAATCGAAAAGCGCGACGCAATGGATCGTGTGATCGACGTTCATGCACTGCGGCACACCCATGCGACCATTCTTGCGAAACAGGGTGTGCCCATTACCGTTGTCCAACAAGCCATGCGGCACGCCGACCTTCGCATGACCATGCGATACACGCACACCGAACTCGAAAGCGTCTCCGACGGCGTCGGCAAGTTTCCTGATTACTTGAAACCCAATGATGAAGACGAGGAAGGTCTGGCAGGTGCGGTTGTGCCTTGTTGATGATTGAACGCTTTTCGGAGTCCCAAGCCCGACGATGCTGTAAGCGTCGCCGGGCTTTTTGCGTATATGCACAAGTACAAAATGACAATACTCCACCATCGCCACCATCGCCCCCGGAGTCGCCAATTCCGGGGGCGTCGCTATATACGTTAAATGAAAACAAAACATCCCTTTTTCGCAGGAAAAATAGAACAATTTGTTCCCATTTGAGGTATATTTGAGCTAACTTATTGAGAAATATCGTCACGCCGCTTCCTCATGGCGTATTATGCAACGCAACCTTCCGTTGCGCATTAAAAATTGCTTTCGTTATTTTCGTTGAACCGCTCTCTCAATATTATATAGCGAGCGTTTCTTGTCAATCTTGTTTCGATCAAAATGATGAAACTTATGCGTCAGCGATGTATCGACCGATAACTGCTCAACAAATTTTCGCTATTCTATCAAATTGATTTTTCCGTTGCGCTCGCTGATGTGTTCGGTTACGTTCGGTTACGTTCGGTTGCGTTCGTTTTTTGTTATTGTACCAGACGATATGACGGCTTGAGTTACCATAAAGGCATACAAAGGTGTGATTGTAATACTTTGTTTGGTCACACTGAAAAAAACCGCTCGTCAGGCCGACTTGGGTTTGGCCTGACGCAACCCTCCGCCGGGAAAAAAGAAGGCCACACGAGGCAAAGAGCGCGGCCACAAAGGGAAAGGTCAGAAACTGAGTGACGTTTGTCGGCTTAAATGAAAACGGTTGCCAATCTTGTGGAGCAATGATACGGCTTTAGGCTTTTCTTACTTCTGCGGAAATATCAAACTTGGCAATTCCGCAGGCGGAGAAATCCAGATAGCCTGTTGACGGTGAAAAGAAATCATCTTTTTCTTTCCTGATGAAATGTTGCTTTTCTTTCTTTGCCGAAGCATTTTCGTGATAAAAAACTATTTTTGCTACATCGTAATCCATTTCCAAAGAGACTTCGTGACATTTTCGTTCAAAAGATAGCGTTGGTTTCTTACCAGATTTATCAAAAATCGCGGAATGGCGTTCGAAATCCTGCATAAAATCGGCAAGACAAAGAACCGCTGATAAAGGGTCTTTGGCAAAACTCACCTGCAATGATGGTCGGCCCGGGCACACGTCCCCATTTCTCTCTTGACCGTCTTTCTTTTCACCACGATAGACTTTCATGAGATCATGCATACAAATCGCAACGGCAGCCCATTCAATAACAAACTGACGCAGAAACCATGTATGGTTTTTTTCCTGGGGAAAATCGCGTAAAACGTCATTGAGAAGTAAAAAAGTGAACGCCCCCGGAAGCCCGTGTGTCTTCCGAAATCCTTCATCAATCCCTTTTTCCACAACATGATCCCAGGGAATGGGCTGTCCCGGCCCTTTGGATTGATAGCCGTTGAGTACGACGTACAATAACCGATGTCGAAAATTCTCCGTAGTGATATCCTTTCCGTCATAATGGAGGGCAACCGCATTTTTCGTGTGAGGAAGCGATTTAGAAAGACGCTGGACGTATTGCCAGGGATAACCAATGTCATGAAACATCGCGGCGACATAAGCCGTTTCCGTGAAAAGCAGTTCCCAAAGACGATAAAGTGGATGAGCAAATCTTTTCTCATCATTGACTGTCAGTATTTTATCTTCCTGATTGACCAGTAAGCCTTTCTGTTTTAGCAGGAAGAAGTCATAAGGTTGTTTTCCGTGGATTTTTTGCGTATTCCATTTGACAAGGTATTCTCTCAGGTAGTAACTCTCTTCATTAAACAACACGGCATCGACGCAATGTTGCAAAAGTGTCTTCTTGCCAATCTTGAAGGGTTCCTTACCATTCCACCCTCGCAGCATTTTATACACGGTGTAGGCCGTCAGAGGTTGGTGAACGAGATGGTCTCGCTGGAATTTTTGCCAACCCACCATGGAAAGCCAATCGTCGGCAATCATTTCGGAATAAAAGAGATCGAATGCGGGAAAAACATCGGCGGCATACGAAATGGAAAACTGTGCGAGCGGTATCAGCTTTCTGTGGTATTTGTGATCGACTCGTTTTTCGATTTCTTCAAGAGCCTCGGCCAATGATTTTGGAGTGTCTTCCTCTTTGTACTCCTGATATTTTCTTGGGTCTATTCCGACATAAGGAACAAAGGCTTTGGGAGGAACAAACCCGGTCATTCCGTTTTTAAAGTCGTCAAAAGAAAATTCCATAACAGTCACCTGATATTATTATGGCTTGACACGCATCAAAACTTCAAACAATTTGTAAATGCTCCAGCATCTTATTGATCTCGCCATCAAAACCATCCAAAATATCATTGCCTACGATATCAAGAAAACCAACATCCATTGTATTAAATTCTCTTTCATTAAAAAATCTTTCGGCATTATTTATTGATTTATCTACATCATCATCCAATACATCAATGGCAACAATAGCAGCCCCCGGGCCTTCTGTTGTCAATGGAGAGTCGATACGATTCACACCATCTTCAACCGGATTTTCAGAATTAAAGTCATCAGGATTCGCAATGATAATAGGGTGGCCAAAATTGATTTCTGCGGAAATACCTGTTAATTTTCGAATTCTATTTCGATAGTCAAAGAGTATGCGGTAATCATCAGGTGTTGCTTTTTGCTGGGTATAATGCAAAAATGCAGGCGAATCAATACCTTTTTTTAACAAGGAGAGAATGTAAGCAGTGTCTGCAACCATATCCGTAAAACGGCATGAAATCGCCTCTTTATCTTTTTCCGTTAGTAAAGCCATTTCGTCAACGGTAATTTGACTATTGAAAAGAAAATTATAATATGCAATCGGCATTGCAAAATCAATACTATAATTGCGGTTGAGGATATCGATCAGACAATCAAAAAAGGATTCAGGTCGATATTCCTTGCTTGCTGTTGAATTGATAGAATCGTCTTCTAAGTAAGCACCTTCATATTTGAATCCAGGAGAATAAAAATCGTTCTTGTATCGGATTTTGGATTTCTTTGCAATGAATTCCAAGAAAGCATTGACTGGTGCCTTGTAAGAATACCTCTCGATACCTGAACGATTATGTGTAACAAATGGAAATAGTACGTACATATCGTCTTGAGTAAATGGATCGAGAATAGAAAGTAACTCTTTCATCGTGAAATGTAAGAGATTGAACATTCCAAAAAGTTTTTGGATTCCCGGACTGTTTTCTCCTTTATTATACTTTTCCCATGTATTTTTCCATGACTGATCCTGATTAAAGTAATTTCGGACTTCCGATAAGTTACGTTGAAGTTCCGCACAAAGTTGCTTTGCCCAATGAATTTGCAAATGGACGTAACAGTTCCTGGTTCTTAACGTTTTATCATTCTCGAATATTTTTTCTCGTTCTTCGATGATTTTCTGTTGTTCCTCGTAATATTTTTTTTGTTCATCCTCATTGATATATGCCATATTTGATGCTAAATGAGCATAAGGCAATAGGAATTCACGATGAAATAAGAAAAACTTTCCTATTGTGTAATTGTCACGTTTGTGTTTTCTAAGTGTTGTAGCGACAAATTTTTTGGTTGGTGTGCTATGGCCACTGAGTGGTTGGTCGGCAATCACGTCTTTTGGCACCTTATTAATCACAAGTGCCTGATATTGATAACGATTCAAAATTTGATCAGCTTCTACGCGTGCATCATGGGTATCAGGGTAAAGAAGTGTGTCATCACAATAATACTTGGAGCATCTTTCAAACAAATTAAAATCATTGTCATTATCTTTATCGTTATCGCCTTTATCTTTTGAATCACAATAATATCCACACTCACAGAGGCGTTGAAAAAAAGTTTTGTCGAACAGATTTTCGGAACCTGGCATCCATCCAGAGCAATAATAACTTGCTGTTTGCCATTTTTTTGTCAAAATGTCGTGCGTGGATTTCATTTCGTCAACACTTGCTTCAAGGTCACGTACATCCAAACTGGACACCGTAACAAACTTTCCAATGACAGGCCCCATGTCGGTAAGCCATTCCCGCAGTTTTGATACATAACTCGAACACCCCGGAGAGTTGTCAATGATGATGGCTGTAGGCGGATTTATTATCGCATCGCGTGTTTTATGGAAATTGTTACAAACATGTTTCGTCATCTGAAGAAGCCACCGCGCATACAGTTCGTTGTACAGAATTCCGGATGATGTTTCTGAGTCAGGCGGACTGGTGGTATATTCAGAACCGTAAACGTTGACGCAACCATTTTTGAGGAAGAGTGTATTGGACTTGGAACTTTTCGCCGATTCCCATTCCATTGAAGGTGACCTATGATCGTCCAAGTAATTTTTGAAATCCGTGAAAAAATTGGCGGGGTCACCTTTGCGGTCTATTACTGAATGAAATATATTTATTGGATAAAGAAACGAACCGATGCTTTTGGTGAGCGATGTTCCAGTGATATCTGCGTCAATGACAAGCGTATGATACTTTTTATCCAAAAGATTTTGTGCAAGTTTCAATGATATGAGCGATTTTCCGCTCCCGCCTTTGCAACTGGTAACAGAAATTATAACAAGCGGTGTATTTTTTGTACTCATATCTGAAAAGAAGTTATGCAAAAGAAACAAAATAGGCTAATTCCAATTGAATTTCAATGTTATAAAAACTATAATGCTTGTCAAGTATAATGAAGATTAATAACTAATATAAAATGTCAACGTAAGTGAAATAAGGAAAAATACCAAGATTAATTAAAAAAAACAAACGAAGTGTTTTGTATAAAATATTGAATATGTTGCAAAAAAATAAATTGTAAAAAACGGTTTTTTAATTAATATAGAAATACTGCTCATACCACTTGACAGAACAATATAGAAATAGTCTATTTTTGTTATTATTATGCTCTGGATTAACTGGACTTGATTAAGTCATGTCACTTTTATAATATTTAACACACGGAGGGTCGATAGTATTATGGAGATCAACCATGATACAATGCTACGAGAAAAGCTAAATTGCAAGGATTAAACGATGGACATGGAAGTCCCCGGAGTGCCGTACTTTCTGAAACGGTACGCTTCTCATTTGGATCGCTGGTCGAAAGGCTTGACGAGTGTAGTGAAGTGCGCTGATTATATTGTGTCGATCAGCCGTAAAGGTCCGGCTTTACTTGAGCTTCTCATGGACCATGGTTTCTTTGACCAAGAGACAAAAAACGAAATCCGTGAGAAAATGGTTTCAGAGTTTGCGATATTCAAACTGCCCGGATTCGATCATCTGGGACGTAAGGGAAGATTTCTCTTGGTTGATGATTCTCTGATTTTCGGTTCCACTTTTTTGAAGATGATTAATTTCATCGGCCTGTGTCACCCGGGTGCCGAGGTTATTGGTGCCCCCTTTGCTGTTGTCGAGCAGTCGCAACGATTTGCACAATCCCATGTTCAGATTTACGGTCTGTTATTGCGTGAAACAGAAGAACATCGGTACTTTCGTTGCTGGACGCAGGCAATGCTTACTCGTAATAAGCCGTTGCTGACGACACTTCCTATTATTGAAGCCACGTTGCCAAGCTTGGATAATTGGGAACAGGTAAAGCATTCCATGCAGGTTTTCGCCGATGCAATCGACGGAGAATTCGTTGAAGTAAAACACAAAGTTGGATTGTATCAAGAAAATAGTCACTCAATTAAATTACGGGATTTTCATTCGGGATTGGTGACGATACCGACATGGGAACTACATTCCGACAAGGAAAGTGAGCCCTACAATGCGTTTGCCGGATTGAAATTCTATTATGAAAAACTGCCGCAAAACAATTCAGGATTTCTACGTATAACGCCAAGTTGTCACCTGACATTTTCTCTGATTCCTGATAAAGGAGACTCAAACCAGTGGCTGGATATGCTCAACGGTTTGGATGAGAGACTTGCACGTGTTGCATTACAAAGACTTGAGTGCCCCGCCGACTTCGCAAAAGAAGACATCCAAAATTTAATCAAAAATTCGTGTTGCTTGAGTCATCGAAAATCCGATGCGAAAGTCTATTACTCGAAATATCCATCGAGAATTGCGGAACATTTGGCGAATTTTCATAATTACCTGGCGGCATTTCAGCTTTTGAGGTATTACCGCGAGAAACTTTGTGATGCGTTTGGTTTTGATGTTTCAAAATCTCCATTGAAACCCAGTAGGGATTCATTGCGACTTCTTACTGGGAATAAAAACCTTGATGATAATATCACAACACTTGACGATTATCTCAATGCCCCGGATGATTCACCGAAATCCCCACTCCCTGCAAAATGTGTGAAACCGAAATATGTTGGAACGCATGGATGTCGGGAACAATTTTTCGATCACATCCCTGCTCTTGATGTTGATAAATTCTTACGCAATCTTTTTAATTTACGAAAACGTCTTTGTAATTTAGAACTGGATAAAAACAGTGATATTGTCAAAAAATTTAAAACCATTTTTGCATTCGATTACTTAATATGGCGACAGCACTGGGACTTGGACGTGTTGAGCCGTGATCCTGCACAAAACAATTTCAAAGATCGATTAAAATTCGGTATTAATTACGAAATGACACGGTCTATTGTCAAGTATCAGGCTAATGCAAGTATGGATGAGCGTGATTTCGACAGGTTCCTCAGTAAACTTTTTGAGCGAAATATCGATACGTCTTGTCTTGTTCCCAGCTACTTTTCCAACGAACAGAACTATCTTCCAAGTATCGTGGACTGTTTGGAAAAATGGCAGGAAAAGGCGGATCATTCCATGCAGGATAAACGTTATTCAGCCGTTCTCCATGTGGCGAGGTACTTTCGCGCCGGAGAAGGAATTCCTCAAACAGTGCAACAATTTTTTGCTGAAAATATGGTCAATCGATTGTTTTCTGAGACAGGACAATTCAAGAAGCTGAACGAAAAGAAAGATGAAAATTTATGGCAACTTTGGGAAATTGATCCGGAAGATGAAATCAGAGTGCTTAATATCCCATATATCCCTCTCTATGAGGATGATGAAGACCCGTCTTTAGACACCGAACGATTATATTTATGGGAAGAAGAGCTTAAACGAGCAATTAAGATTTCTGTATTACCAAAAGGAGAGTATGTTAGTTGATCAAATAGAATCGACAAAGTTCAACACTGATATGAGCAAGAGATGTTTCAATGAAGTGTGCGGCCACAAAGGGAAAAGCCCAAAGAGCGAACGCCAAGTGGTTGTCGGCAAAAATCATTGGTTTTTTGGATGCTTTTAAACCATGTGTTATAAAAGAGTTACAACGTCATAATATCGAGAAACCATCGCCTTTTGGGTGACAACCAAAAGGGCATCGATTGCAAACAGGCTTTGATTTACAAATTAAATATTCAGAAGAATGGATGACTGATCTGGAAAACGGTCTTTAGAAGTGCATGAGATTGCGTTCGTATTCGCGTTCTTGAACCCTTGCAAGGCAAAAGAGAACGTGTCAGTGAACGTCTTTTTTGTTCACGCCGCAAGTATAAACAACGAAAATAGTTACAAAAAGTCTTCGACAGACTGGCAGCCAAAAGGTCATCGGTTCGAGCCCGTTATCCTCCATTTCGACTTTAGGTCAATTCGGCGTTATATAAGTCTTTAACGGTTTTGGGTTTATATAAAAACTCCAAGCCGTTTTTCTTTTGGTATTTCTGCTTCACTTCCCGCACGAAAACCAAAAAACTTGCAAAATCGCGCAAATACACGCAAACTCGCGCAGACACGACAGAGAACGAGGCAGTGAACGGGTTCTGACAGTAAACAAGATGTAATATTTCCGACAGGAAAAATGTTCTCTCCTGTTCACTGCTACGTTCTCGTTGGATCGCCATAACATATTATTACTAATGGATTTGTGAAAATGACTCTTGAGAGTTACTGCTCACTCGATTTACTGTCAGCACTTGATAGCGCACATCAATCTGAGTCAGGATTGCCCTTCATCATTGTTTTCCAGGCATATCAGCCTCCGGCTTATATGGTATAATTTGGGGAGAGACCCATTACTTCACAATTTCGCCCTTAACATAAGGAACGATCAATGACCAAAAAGATTTCCACGACTGCGTGCCGCCTTGTTGCGGCGATGACCTTCCTGACTCTCTGCTTGCTCCCCACCTTCATATCTGTTTCCATCGGACAAGACACCAACACCCGCAAAGCGGGAGACAGTCTGGAGTTGGCCACCGAAGGGATAAAATACACCTTTCACTGGTGTCCGGCAGGTGAATTTATGATGGGTAGTCCCAAAGGCGAGGCAAATCGAAATGACGACAACGAAACTCAACATCAGGTGACGTTGACTCGCGGATTTTGGATACTTGAGTCGGCAGTCACACAAGAGATGTGGGAGAGTGTCATGGGAAAGAATCCGAGTAAGTTCAAGGGGGAAAAATTCCCGGCGGAGACGGTGTCGTGGAGAGATTGTCAGGAATTTGTCGGAGGATTGAATGACTTGAAAGTTGCACCGACAGGTTTCAAGTTTGCTTTGCCGACGGAGGCACAGTGGGAGTATGCTTGCCGGGCGGGAACGACGACGGCGTTCTATTTCGGGGGCGCATTGAACGCGAGGAATGCGAACTTTGAGGGAAAAACGACCACAGAAGTCGGTTCTTTTCCGGCGAATGCGTGGGGGGTACGTGATATGCACGGCAATGTATGGGAATGGTGCCTTGATGGGTATAGCGGCGATTATGCCAGCGGTGCCGTAACAGACCCTTTGGGAGTCTCACCAAACCAGTCGCGATATGTTGTCCGCGGCGGAAGTTATTACGATCAATCGTGGTTCAGTCGGTCTGCGAGTCGGGACTACTACTCTCCGACTCGCCGGGAGAACCACATTGGTTTTCGCCTGGCTCTGATATCAAGTGAGGAATAATAGCGCATCAGCCTACGGAACCGAAGGTTACAGGTTCGAATCCTGTGGGGTGTACTTTTAAGTCTTTGATAGAGAAAGACTTGTGACGATCAAGAAGCATATTCTGAAAGGCCGAAATATGCTAAGGCGACCCGTTCTGTAGCGGCACGCTTTTCCGTGCTTTTCCCAGATGTTCTATTTCGTGAGGTTGGGAGATTTTCGTAGTAAATATTCTTGCGGCATCTGACGGGACATACGCATCGGTTTCTTGGCCGGACGCGGGTTTTGCCGAAAAAAACTGCCCGCCATTTTGTCGTCGCCACGTTTGCGCCGAGCGGCGGACTTTCGGTTGGCTTGGCTCTTTTCCCGGCCTCGTTCTCTGTTGGTCTGTGTGGGAGTTTTTTAGTGTTACAAAAAACTTATGTGTATAAACAGCTACCATTTCGGCAAGAGGAACGATTGAGTAACTCATTTCACACCTGCTCTTTTGATTAAATTGAGGATTTCACTGGGATCGTCCGGTAAGTCATCACAACAGAGTTCCATTGAACGGCGGCGTATCGTTTCCAGATATTCCAACCGCTTTTCCTGTGGCAATTCGGGATATTTTTTGTCCATCGCTTCCTTGACAAACAGGTATTCATCGTCTATCGAAGTCTGAAACATGGCAGGATCGTCCGAGCCAAACACCACCGAAATACCACCATTGCTGTCCGGGGGACACATCGCAAACAACGGGTGGTCTTCCACCTTTGCCAAACGTCCGATCCGGAAATTAGAAGCCGGACAGACTTCCACCACGACATTCTTTTTGATGATTTCCTGCTTAACAAAGTCGCGCAAAAATGGATAACACTTTTCCAATGTTTCGCGGAGTTCATTCGTCAGTTTGTAAGGTCGTCCAACTTCTTTCCGGGTAAAAAACTTTTGCATAATTCTGGCGGCTTTTGGTAACGGTTTGCCTTCTCTGTCAATTTGCGGCAGTTTGAAATACGGATTGTAACGATATTGCCCAGCCGTTACATCCAATGCCAAAACACCGACATATTCTGCAATCTTTGCGCGGTCAAAACGCCAACGGTAAGCATCTTTCAGATCGTTAAGAATAATTTCGTCAATTGGTTCCACAAACGATTTATCTCCGCTATTTAATTTATCAAATCTTTTGCCATAAATTGTCTCAGCAATTTCTTCGCCAAAACGTTTAATTCTTTCAATCTCTGGAACCCCTTGAATGTATTCACGGTGAAGTAACACCCAGACTAAATCATCAAGTAATTCGTCGGCTGGCATTTCAGAAGGAATACGTCCAGGGACACCAAGGGCAAAACCATGACCAATACCGTCGAGACGCGGAAAATAATGGGTAGGTTCCCAGATGCGGCGTAATCCTTGAATGGAACTCGTGAAATGCTCTCCCGCGTGACAATTGTATCTCATTCTCGGAATTTGCATTCCATTACTTACGTTCTCGATTTTTTTCAACCGATCTTCGAGTTCCTGAAACATCAGAGCAAAAATCCAATTTGGTTTCAAATCCTCATTGCCAGCAACATCAATACGCCCGAAAAAGTACCGGAAAGCCGGTTTTTTCTTAAATAGAGACGCAATCAGTTCTACGCGATGCCAAAGCGACTTGAAACGAAAAGCCTTACGAGGCTTTGATTCAACTCCTTGTTCCTTTCGGATGAAATGTATTGGAAACGTAAAGCAACATTTTAATCCCTTCTGTTCTTCGATGTCTCTTTTATACGTTGCCAAATGATTTTGTAATTCAATTTCCAACCATCTTTCTG
>Ga0082212_10009357_pt1 | contig 12641 bp, 6 predicted proteins | sample TergutNt197P3_FD_71548 | JGI IMG/M metagenome (GOLD analysis project Ga0082212, IMG submission 71548) | Neocapritermes taracua P3 segment gut microbial communities from Petit-Saut dam, French Guiana - Nt197 P3 | ecosystem: Host-associated > Arthropoda: Insects > Digestive system > Gut ... | reverse complement strand
TCGAAAAACATATGTTCAGTCCGGCACAATCCGATTCCTTTAGCTCCGAAACCGCGCGCCACTTTAGCATCCAAAGGCGTATCGGCATTGGTGCGAACAGACATGCGGGTAAATTTTTCGGAGAGTTCCATGATGGCGCCAAAATCGCCGCTCAAATCGGGATCCTGGGTTTTCACTTTTCCTTCGTACACTTCGCCTGTAGAGCCGTTGAGCGAAATCCAGTCGCCCTCTTTAAATTCTTGCCCGTCGACAATCATGGTGCGCGTTTTATAATTGATTTTCAGCGAACCGGCGCCCGACACGCAACATTTCCCCATTCCGCGGGCTACCACTGCGGCGTGCGAAGTCATTCCTCCACGCGCCGTTAGAATTCCCTTCGCCACGTGCATTCCCTCCAAATCTTCGGGAGACGTCTCCTGACGAACCAAAATAGTTTTATCGAAACGCAGAGCTTCGTCGGCAAAAAATACAATCTGCCCGGATGCCGCGCCCGGCGAAGCCGGCAGTCCTTTGGCCAGCGCCTTGGTACTTTTCAGCGCATTGGTATCGAAGACGGGATGCAACAGCTCATCCAACTTGTTGGGCTCGATGCGGAGCAGGGCTGTTTTTTCGTCTATCATTCCTTCGCGGAGCATATCAACAGCTATTTTCACCATGGCCGCGCCTGTTCGCTTACCGTTGCGGGTTTGCAAGAGCCATAACTTCCCTTCCTGAATGGTAAACTCAAGGTCTTGCATGTCGCGGTTATGGTTTTCCAGTTTTTTCTGCGTATCGAAAAGTTGCTTGTAGATTTCGGGCATGGCTTCCTCCAGCGACGGATAACGCGAAGCGCGATCCTCTTCGGACACTCCTTGCGACTGCGCCCACCGTAGCGAACCTTCCAAAGTGATTTGCTGCGGTGTGCGGATTCCGGCAACCACATCTTCACCCTGTGCGTTCAGCAGATATTCGCCGTTGAAGAGGTTTTCGCCTGTTCCTGCATCGCGCGTAAAAGCGACACCTGTTCCGGAGGTCAATCCCATGTTGCCGAAAACCATTGCCTGCACATTGACGGCGGTTCCCCATTCGTCGGGTATCTGGTTCAGGCGGCGATAGAAGATGGCGCGCTCGTTGTTCCAACTGTTGAAAACAGCAGCGACGGCACCCCAAAGTTGTTCCCACGGATCGGTGGGAAAAATTTTTCCGGTGACTTTATATACCGCTTCTTTAAAGCGTTTTACCAATTCTTTGAGATCGTCGGTAGTGAATTGTGTGTCAAGCTGGATGCCTTTTTCTTCCTTCATCTCTTCGATGATTTCCTCGAACGGGTCGATTTCTTCTTTGCTGCGCGGTTTCATGTCGAGCACCACGTCGCCAAACATCTGGACAAAACGGCGGTACGAATCCCAGGCAAAACGGTCGTTGTTAGTTTTGCGGGCGATTCCTTCCACGGCTTCGTCGTTCATGCCGAGGTTCAACACGGTGTCCATCATTCCGGGCATAGAAGCGCGTGCACCCGAACGAACCGAGACCAGACAAGGATTGCTCTTGTCGCCCCACAGGGTGCCGGTCTGTTGTTCAATCAGTTTAACGGCTTGTTCAACTTCCCCTTTTATTAAGTCAAAAGTGTATTCTTTCCCTTTTTCGTTGTAGAGCGTGCATACTTCCGTAGTAATGGTAAATCCGGGAGGTACCGGAACGCCTATTAAGTTCATTTCTGCCAAATTTGCTCCTTTCCCGCCGAGCAGTTCTTTCATGTTTGCTTTTCCTTCGGCTTTTCCTGCGCCAAAAGTGTAAACGTACTTTGCCATACTTTTATCGTTTATATTTAAAATTGTTTCTTATTGTTCAGTGATCGTTTGATTTTCTAAATTTTTGAAAAACGGCAAAGATATTAAAAGAAATAAAAAACCTTTACAATAATGAACTGCAATCTCATTTTTTGTAACAATTTTAAAGGATAAAATTAAAATTGTAAATTGAAACCCTTTTGCAGAGGCACATAGTGCCTGCGGGTTTATAGCCGTGTTCGGAAGCGCACGGCTACAAACGCTCATTCGCGGAGCGATTCAACTCTCAATTTTCAATTAATACGAGCCTTTTCAAAACATAGGGCTTTAAAAGCCGGTTGCCAATCGTTTTTTTGTTTTTGAAATATTGCAGGGTCGCCGTGTGCCATAAAAAAAGCCGCCCTTGCGAGGGCAGCTTACAGAATAAAATCTAAAATATCTTACAATTCTTTAATTTTGATATTGCGGAACCAAACGTCGTCGCCATGATCCTGCAATCCTATATAACCTTCGCGGTTTGCTCCACCGCAATTGTTTAATAATTCGAATGCCAAAGGCCATGATTTCAGGCTGAATTTGCTTGCCTGTAACATTTCAGTCCACTGCGGAGTCCACAAGTGATATTCAAGTACGTTTTCGCCATTTTGAGCATGCAAAACGGTTCCTTTAAATACAGTGATGGTTGTGTTGTTCCACTCACCAAAAGGTTTTGCATTTTGCGGCTTGGCGGGAATCATATCATACAACGAAGAAGACTTGCGGTTCCCGTCTTTTCCCATTTTGGCGTCCACATGGTTTTCGTTGTCCAACACTTGGCTTTCGGGAGAAGAGATATAAATCGGCTCCATTCTAAATCTTCCGTTGGCGTTTCTAGCTCCTCCTATTTCCTGCGCCAAGTAGAAGATACCGGAATTTGCTCCCTTCGAAACTTTCCAGTCAATGGATACTTCGAAGTTTTTAAATTTATGCGCAAAGATAATGTCGCCGCCATCGGCTTCCTGCGCTTCTCCACCTCCCGATCCGGAGAATTTCAGGGTATTCTCTTCGATGACCCATTTTCCCGGCAGATGCTCTTTTCCGTAACCGCGCCAGCCTTTCGTGCAGGAGCCGTCGAACAAAATAATATACCCGTCTTTGTCAACAGGAAAAGCGCTGAGATTCACCTGCGGATTTTCAATAATCGTATGAGCAGGGATTGTATCTGTTTCGGATATGCCTTTTTTGGCAACGTCTACATAAGTAGTTTTTGCACCGGGAGCATAAAGTTCTCCCTCAGTTTCAGCAACAGTTTTTACTTTTCCTCCGCCACATGAACATAAAACGGCAAGTGAAAAAATTAAAGTAATTGAAAGTAAATTTTTCATTGTTATCAAAATTTTTAAGGTGATAATAGTTTTTACTTGTGACACAAAAGTATCAAAAATGTTAACTGGTACAATTTTTTCCATCAATATTTAACTTCCTGTTTTCATAAATTTTAAATCGCTTTACAAATAAGCGTTTTTTTCTGGAAATTTATTTCGTTGTACTATCGGGATGTTAATATTTATTGTTCTTATAACAGTTTTGTTACTCAGCCGCCCCTTTGTGCACCGAAAAAATTTCTTCTATTATGTCCTTATATTTTTCGGCTATTGCATTGCGTCTCAGTTTCAGTGTGGGCGAAAGTTCTCCTGTCGCAGGAGTCCACTCTTCGTAAACCAACCTGAAACGTTTTATCTCTTCGAATTGGCCAAGTGTTTTATTAACCACAGCCACTTCGCTTTGAATCTGTCTGAGCACTTCGGGAATTTGAATCAGTTCTTTGTTGTCGCGAAAGAATATTTTGTTTTCGGAACACCAATCGTGCAGAAGCGTGAAATTGGGCGATATGAGCGCCGAAACAAATTTTTCGTTTTCACCGATAACCATGGCCTGCTCTATAAAATCCGACGTTTTCAGTTTGTTTTCGATGGGTTGGGGCGCCACATATTTTCCACCTGATAGTTTGAAAATCTCTTTTTTGCGGTCGGTTATTTTCAGGTATTTTTCCTCTTCGAGCAACCCGATGTCGCCTGTGTGAAACCAGCCTTCGTCGTCGATCACTTCGCTGGTCATTTCGGGCGCTTTGTAATATCCTTTCATAATTCCGTCGCCGCGGCACAATATTTCTCCGTCGTCGGCAAATTTCACTTCGTAGCCATTCAGTATCGGACCTACGGTTCCCACTTTCATTTCTTCACAGGCGGGATTGCTCACAGCTATGACAGGCGATGTTTCCGATAATCCGTATCCTTCGAGGCAGCATATTTTCGCCATTCCCAGCAAGCGCGTAATCTGCGGCGCCAGGGAAGCGCCTCCCGAAACTATGTATTGTATGTTCCCGCCGGTGGCTTCGCGCCATTTGGAATAGACCAGCTTGTCGGCGATTTTTATTTTCAACGTCAACCAGAGATTATATTTTTTATAATATTCGAAATTATGCGTCAGCCGTATCGCCCAAAAATAGATGCTTTTGCGGATTCCCGACAATTCTTTTCCCTTTGCCAGAAAGCCGTCGTGAATGCGCTCCAGCAGGCGGGGCACCGAGTTGAACATATGGGGTTTTATCTCTTTGATGGCGCTCATTATCTGCCCAAGGTTGCCCACGTGATAAACCGCCATTCCCTTATATTGAAAATGGTAATTTACGCTCCGCTCATAGATATGGCACAGCGGAAGAAAACAGATTGTTTTGTGTCCGTATCCCAGATTGTGCATTTTGGCGTGTTCCGTGAAATTCGAAACCAGATTGCGGTGCGTGAGCATCACGCCTTTGGGTACGCCGGTTGTTCCCGACGTGTATATAATGGTAGCCACATCATCGGGCTGAATGGATGCTTTAATCTCTTCGAGTTGGCTGCTCAATTTCTCTTCGTTGCCGGCTCCAAGCTGTAACAAATCGTCGAAATGCCGCAAGCCGGGCGCATTTTCAAATGTAAAAATCTCTCTGATGGTCGGTATTTTATCGATTAAAGGTTTCAGCTTCTCATACAATTTGGCGTTGCCCACCAGCAAATACTCCACATCCGAGTGTTCGAGGATAAACTCATATTCTTCGACACTGATGGTGGGATAAATGGGCACATGAATAACGCCTGCCATGGCAAAAGCCATATCGGCGATGTTCCATTCGGGGCAGTTGTTGGTTAACGTTACAAACTTATCTCCCTTTTTCAGTCCCATGCTCATCATGGCAAAAGCCATCTGGTGCGCTTTTCTGTGGTATTCTTCAGTAGAATAAGCGTACCATTCGTTATCTTTTTTACCGCCAATGGCCTCATCTAAGGGAAACATCCTCAATGCTCTTTCCAAAATATCGAAAGTCCGTGTTACCTTGTATTCCATAATCCAAAAAAAATCAAAACAATGAAAGGCTCAATTTCAGGCGTCGTCAGTTCCGCATTCATGTTTTTGCTCACTCGAACGGTTCATATATTTTTCGTACAAGCTGTTTTTTACGGACGCGAAAATAATTATTCCCACCAAAACGACAAAACAAAACGGCGCCACGGGAGGTATTCCATCGCTTAAGCCGCTTCCATATGAATGTAATCCCGACATGAAATAGTTGACGCCAAAATAGGTTATCAACACCGAGGAAAATCCCAAAATCATCGACATATTAAAATTGAATTTTCCGCGCAAAGGCTTGATAAGTCGCAGGTGCGTAATGAAAGTGTAAACCAGAATGGTAATCAACGCCCAAGTTTCCTTGGGATCCCATCCCCAGTAGCGCCCCCAACTCACATTGGCCCACACGGCGCCGAAAAATGTTCCCAACGTGAGGCAGCACAATCCTGTCAGGGCAGCCATTTCGTTTACCACCGTCAGTTGATCGATCATCAGGGTTATTTTTGTTCCGTTTTTTTCGTTTCTGATAATCATCAGAATCATCGTCAGAATGCCTATAAAAGCACCAAGTCCAAGGAAGCCGTAGCTTCCGGTAATTACGGCAACATGAACGGCGAGCCAGTAGGATTTCAACACCGGAACCAGTGTCGTAATTTCGGGATTCATCCAGTTGAGGTACGCCATAAAGAGCGAAAGTCCGGCAAGCATCGACGCAATGGCTACAATCATCGGATATTTTCGCCCGAAAAGAAAACCGGCCAGCATCGCAGCCCACGACATGTAAACCATCGATTCGAACCCGTTGCTCCACGGTGCATGCCCTGCAATGTACCATCGCAGCGCCAAACCTGCCGTATGCGCCAAAAATAAAATGCCTGTAAAACCATAAAAAATATATCTCACCATTATCGATATATCTTTCATCCTGAAAAGATTAACCAGCAAAATTATCAACAGCAGAAATCCCGAAATGAGATACGGCCGGTAAATCCGTTCGAAAATATTCACCTGATTGTAGAAAATTTCGGCTTTGTTTTTTGCCTTTGTGGGGAGGAATGTTGCGCCATACCTATTCTGGAATGTCTCGATGTCGGCAACAATTTGCAGCAACTTATCAACATTTTGCGTCAGGATATTCTCCTTTAACAACAGAAAACTGTTTTGCAACATTTGACCATCGGCTTCAGGCAAGTCCGCGTGTTCCGTTTTCGGTGTCAGCCAAGGTGCTTCCACGTCGGCCGTCGGGAAAATGGAAAACATATCGCCGTTTATAACCATCGAAAGGATATTCACTTTTTCGTCGAGATAGATAAACTCTTTGTCGATTTTGCTTCGCAGCGATGGCGCTTTTGCATACGCCGACTTCACTTCATCGCCGATTTTATACCTTCCGCCCTCGTCAAAAAGCGCACTGGCAGAGATATACAAATTTTTTGCACCCATATATTCGGCCAGCGTTTTATTGGAGATTTTTATAACCGGTTGATTTTCCCAAATTTCGGGATAGGCGGCGATGCTGAGCAAAACTTCGCTCGCCGGTATTCCTGCGATTGTCTGTTTGCGGCTCAGCTTGCGCACCACTTCGCCCGCCAAAGTAGAAACGGGCTTTATGCGCCCATCGCTGCTATGTACCCACAATCTCTCAAACTGCCTGACAACCTCCTTGTCAATTCGCGGAATTTTTTCGCCTGCATTTGCGTTGTCGGCATGGGAAACCGACGGCGATAAAATCAGAAAAACGGCAACAGTTGCTTTTACCGACGCCGTTTTCATCTGTTTTGCCAGCGAGCGAAAATAGGATTTCGGACTTATCAGCGAAACGACAATTCCCACTAAAAGAAGAAAATAACCCAGATAGGTAACCGCCGTTCCCCAGGAATCGTGGTTCACCGAAAGAATAGAGCCTTTTTCATCAGTATCATAGGACGACTGGAAAAACCGGTAGCCGCCATAAGCGAGTGTATTGTTCATAAAAATACTGAAATTCAGCTTTTTATTCTTATTCTTATCGTCGAGCGTAACCTCTGAAGTAAAGGAAGAGGGCGACTCTGAACCCGGGTATCTTTCGAGTTTGAAATCGTTCAGCGTAAGCGAAAAGGGCAAAACGTGCGTGTTGGCGCCGTATGCCAGAAAAATATCTTCGCCCTGCCAGTCAACTTTTATAGCGTCGGGGGCTGCATCAAGGGGGGCAAACAACGTGATGTTTTTTTCCCTGATTCCGTCCGATAAATTTATCAGTACGGCATTAAGTCCGGTTTGCCCATCTACACCCTGCATGGCTGTGATGGTCGCCGCCGGATGAAATTCGCGAATCAGGAAACGACATTCTCTCCAATCGTAAATACGCATGGGTTGGGCGTTAACCGTATCGCCAGGCAGGATGGTTTCTGTTTCGGCGGTTCCCATCTCCGATTGCGTGATGGTATCGGCGACAACCATAAGCAACTGTCCGTTTTTTTCAAAAAAACAAATTGCCGATGGCGCATCCGCCTCAAAACCGACAGAGAAACCCGATTGTTCCGATAAGCCTTTTTTCTCGATCAGGATGTTTTGCATTCCTTTCGCATCGGGGATAGAGTAAACGATGTCGATAACCGGTTTCCCGTCCGCATCTGGCATGGTAGTCATATATGCATTATACATAAAAGCCTGCGAACGTATCGACAGTTTTCCACGCCGTGTCGTCAATTTTTCTCTTATGCGCCGCGGTGTGGCTTCCGACAGGGCAATTTTTTTTCTTATTTTCCCGACATCAGAGGAAGCATAAAAATAGTTATCGGATAGCAAAAAAGTATTGGAGGTTTGTCCTTCGCGCAAATGCATGATTCCTTCGAAACCGGCAAAATGTGTTATAGCAGCGCCTGCGAGAATTACCGGAAATGCGATGTGCAAAACGAATGCAGGGAGATGTTTCGCCCTATACATTTTTTTGTTGACAATGGAAAAGATAAGGTTCAGGCACAACAAAACCCACAAAGAGGAAAACCACCACGATTGATACACCATGATCCTCGCCGCGACAGTTCCGTATCTCGATTCAAGAAGCGTTGCCACGGACATGGCGAGTATCAGGACGCACAAGAGCATGCCTGAAATTTTCATGGAACCAAAATATTTGATGAATTTATTCATGGGAAAAACCCTCGACCCAAGAACGCGCTTTTTCGATGGCTGTCGCCAGACCGTTAGCATTTTTCCCGCCAGCGGTGGCAAAAAACGGTTGGCCGCCACCGCCGCCATTAATCTCTTTGGCGGCTTCGCGGACAATGGCAACCGCGCTCATTCCCTGTTCCACCAAATCGTCGGAGAGCATAATGGTCAGCGAAGGCTTTCCCTCGTTGATGCTACCGACAACAAAAAACAGACGCTCATTCACAATGTTACGAATCTGGAACGCCAGATTTTTTATCATATCGGGTGCAGCTTCTATGTTCAGTTGCACCACTTTAATATTGTTAATACTCTCTGCATTGGCAAGGAGTCTGTCGCGAAGGCCGACTATTTTCTCGCGCATAAAATCCTCTATTTCTTTTTTCAAATCGGCATTTTCATTTATTGTTTTCTTGATGGCGCTCATCAGATTGGGCGTGTTGTTAAACAGCTCGCGCACAGCCTCCACCATATCCTGCTGCATGTCCATGGCTTCTTCCACTCTCTGGGCCGTTATGGCTTCGATGCGGCGTATTCCCGCAGCAATCGACGATTCGCCGACAATGCGAAACATGCCGATTTGCCCCGTTGCCGACACATGCGTTCCTCCGCAAAGTTCCACGGAACTCCCGAACTGCACCACGCGCACCATTTCGCCATATTTCTCGCCGAACAATGCCATGGCGCCCATTGCCCGCGCTTGGGAAACAGGAATTTCGCGCATGTCGTCTACAAAGCAATTTTTGCGTATCCTATTATTGACAATATGTTCCACCCTGCGTATCTCCTCTTTTGTCATCTTCTGAAAATGTGAAAAGTCGAAACGCAAACCTTCGGGGCCTACATATGAACCTTTTTGCTCGACATGGTTTCCGAGTGTTTCGCGCAAAGCTTCGTGCAGCAGGTGCGTTGCCGAGTGGTTGCACGAAGTAGCCAAGCGATTTTTCAGGTTGATGGCCGCAACGAATGTTCTGGTCACATCTTCGGGCAGGCTGGCGGCAATATGAACGGAGAGGTTATTCTCCTTTTTTGTATCCAATATTTCGATGGTTGCGGCGCCAGAACTCAATGTTCCGCTGTCGCCAACCTGTCCGCCCATTTCGGCATAAAAAGGCGTGGCGGAAAGCACTATCTGGAAAAACTCTTTGTTTTTCTGTTTCACTTTACGGTAACGAAGAATCTGCGTGTCCACAACCGTACAATCGTATCCCACAAAAATGGTATCGCCTTCGCGCACCACCACCCAGTCGTCAGTTTCCGTGGTTGCCGCATTCCGCGAGCGATTTTTCTGCTGCTCCATTTCTGCATTGAACTGATCAACATTTACCGTAAGTCCGTTTTCGCGGGCTATAAGCTGCGTCAAATCGAGCGAGAACCCGAAGGTATCATACAGCGTGAAAGCGTCTTTCCCCGATATTTCGATTTTTTTTTCGGCTTTGGCTTTTTCGGTGAGCTGGTCGAGGAGCCTGATTCCTGTTTCCAACGTGCGCAAAAACGATTCTTCTTCTTCACGGATCACCTTTTCAATCAATGTTTGCTGAGCCGCCAATTCGGGGAAAAGTTCTCCCATGGTATCTTTCAGGGTTTCAACCAATTTACAAATAAACGGCTCGCGAAATTCCAGAAAAGTGTAACCGTAGCGCACAGCGCGGCGCAAAATACGCCGAATCACATATCCTGCTTTGTTGTTGGACGGAAGTTGCCCGTCGGCAATGGCAAAGGAAACGGCGCGCAAATGGTCGGCAATTACGCGCATAGCAACGTCAACCTGCCGATTTTGGCCATATTTTTTGTTGCTGAGCTTTCCTATTTCAGAAATAACAGGTTGGAAAATATCCGTATCGTAATTGGATTTTTTTTTCTGCACCACCATGCAAAGGCGCTCGAAACCCATGCCCGTATCAACATGTTTGGCCGGCAACTCTTCCAGATTCCCGTTGGCTTTGCGGTTATATTGAATGAAAACCAGATTCCATATTTCTATCACCTGAGGATGGTCGCTGTTGACCAGCTCCCGCCCAGGAACTTTCGCCCGTTCGTCGTCGTCGCGTATATCGATATGCACCTCGGAACAAGGGCCGCAGGGGCCGCTGTCGCCCATTTCCCAGAAATTATCTTTTTTGCTGCCGTTGAGGATTCTGTCGGCGGGCAGAAATTTTGCCCACAACTGCGCTGCTTCGTTGTCGCGTTCCAAATTCTCGGACATGTCGCCTTCGAAAACCGTGGCGTACAACCTGTCGGGCGTAATGCCCAAACAGCCTGTCAACAGTTCCCAAGCCCACTCGATGGCCTCTTTTTTAAAGTAATCGCCGAAAGACCAGTTTCCCAGCATTTCGAACATGGTGTGGTGATAGGTGTCCAATCCAACCTCTTCTAAATCATTATGTTTTCCTGAAACCCGAAGACATTTTTGAGTGTCGGCAACCCTTTTCCTCTTCGCGGGTTCATTGCCCAGAAAAATATCCTTAAATTGGTTCATCCCTGCATTGGTGAACATCAGCGTGGAATCGTTTTTTACAACCATGGGCGCTGACGGAACAATGTGGTGTCCTTTCTCAGAAAAGAAATTAAGAAATTTGTACCGTATCTCATTAGAATTCAGTGGCATTACTCTATTCATTTAAGAAAATTCAATTGTTAAAAAATATTAAAGAAACGCAATTATCATTCAATCTATCATATTGTTACTAAATTTGTGATGGCAAAATTGCTCCATTTGACAGATAAAAGGTGCAAAGTTAGTCGAAAAAACATTAATTTATCAAAGATAAAGACATATTCTCATGGGCAAAAAGAAGTATCGTTTTAATGCTGAAACTCTTACATACGAACAACACGGGGTGTCATTTAAGGAAAAATTAACTAAAATCCTTACTTGGGTGTCCAGTAGTTTGGTATTTTCCGTCATAATTATATTTTTAATTGTCAATAACTACGAGACGCCGAAGGCAAAATCGGTCATGCACGAAAACCAGCGTATGGCCTCCCAGATTAAGCTGATGAAAAAAGATATGGAAGATATTGATAGGGCACTTGAAGATATACAGCAACGCGATGACAATATCTACCGCGTTATTTTTGAATCGGAACCCATTCCCTCTTCGGTCAGGAAAGCGGGTTTTGGCGGCGTCAACAAATATGCACACTTGGAGAACATGAGCAACAGCGATTTGATTATTTCTACAGCCCGCAAACTGGATGTTCTTTCGAAACAGGTTTATGTTCAATCGCAATCGTACGACGAGTTGCTGGGACTGGCTCTGAGCAAGGAAAAAATGCTGGCATCGATACCCGCCATTCAGCCCATCTCGAATAAAGACTTAAAACGCACTTCTTCAGGTTGGGGATACCGCATTCATCCTATCTATAAAGTCAACAAGTTTCACTACGGAATGGATTTTACGGCCAGTGAAGGCACCGAGATTTATGTTACCGGCGACGGCACAGTTCAGGATGTTGTTGACACCCGCTCGGGTTTCGGCAAACATGTTGTTGTATCGCACGGCTACGGCTACGCCACATTATACGCCCATCTTTACAAATTCAACGTCAGGCCCGGCCAAAAGGTGAAACGCGGCGAAGTAATCGGCTACACGGGAAATACAGGGACATCATCGGCGCCTCACCTGCATTATGAAGTTCACAAAAACGGATCGCCTGTAAACCCCCAACATTACTACCATCTCGACGATCTCACTCCCGAAGAGTATGAGAAAATGATCGCCATTTCGTCGAACATGGGACAAACTTTCGACTAACAGGAACGCGAAAATCGGTGCCTCTTTAGATTTTTATTCTCTTTTTTTGAATATCCCTGAAATGTTTTTGCATTTTAGTTTAAATTTGCTGCATGTAAATGAGTTGAACTTTTCTCCGACAGAAAAACGGAAATGGGAATTTCCTTTTTGGAAGGCGAATTATTGAAAACATACTCAATTTTAATCAACAAACGATGCCATACAAAGAGCCCAAGATAGAAAAAGCCTACTATACGATCAGCGAAGTTGCGCAAATGTTCGACGTAAACGCTTCGTTGATACGCCATTGGGACAGGGAGTTTCCATCGTTGAAACCTGCAAAGAATAAAAAAGGCAATCGCCTTTTCACGCCATCGGCCGTGGAGCATTTCCGGCTGATATACCACTTGGTGAAAGAACGAGGAATGACGCTGAAAGGCGCCCAGCAACTGCTGGCGAAGAACAAAGACGGCGCTACCAAATCCTTCGAAGTGACAAAGATGCTGACACAAATAAAAGATCAGCTTATCGGGATAAGCAACGAGCTGGACAACGATCAGGAAAGAACACAAAATGAAGCATAGTTTATACATTTCGGACATTGTAAAATTAA
>Ga0082212_10009356_pt1 | contig 12643 bp, 12 predicted proteins | sample TergutNt197P3_FD_71548 | JGI IMG/M metagenome (GOLD analysis project Ga0082212, IMG submission 71548) | Neocapritermes taracua P3 segment gut microbial communities from Petit-Saut dam, French Guiana - Nt197 P3 | ecosystem: Host-associated > Arthropoda: Insects > Digestive system > Gut ... | reverse complement strand
ATCCAGGGAACTGACAATGTCCTCGATGAACGCGCAGACAATAGCTGAAGAGTTTAAAGCCGGAAAGCCGGATATTGAACCGCTGTATTTTAGCAGAGACTGGTCTGCCACGAACGAGTCCGAAGCATTTTACACGGTTTTACTGGAAAAAGGTGATGAATCGGCGTCAATGCGAAACGCTTATGTAAATGTATATAAAGACGGCGAGGCAGCATCCATCTTCTCCATTCATGTGAAGGAGTTCGTAGGATAATGGCGAGGGTACCGAAGAAAAAAGGTTCATTTGGGACAACGATGGGCGTATCGTCCATCATAGCCATTCTTGTTATCCTTGTGCTTGTCGTATTCTCCGCCTTATCGATCACTACTTCAAAGGCCGACCTTACTCTTTCGCAAAAAACATCGAATGGCGTCATAGCATTTTACGAAGCGGACGCAACAGCTGAAGATATGATGGCAGAAGTCGCTGACGCGCTCAAATCCAATAATCTGAAAGGATTGCCGGGGGATTATACTGTTTCCGGAACAAGCAACGGCACTTTGATCACATACACAGTTTCCGTCGATGAAAACCGCAACCTGAACGTCTCGCTGCTTGCGGACGAAGGCGGCAATCTTACGCGAGAACTATGGCAGGTAGTTCCCGCGAAAGAGTGGGTACCGGACAACAATATGAACCTGTTTATACCCAATGCACCCTGAGTTTCTTGAAAGGACAACGAAATGACAGACTTATTACTTGAAAATGTTCTGAGAGAAGCGGCTGACAAAGGCGCTTCGGATCTTTTTTTGGTATCCGGAAAACCCTTTTCCATGAAATTGGGCGGAGAGATCGTCGAACTCCATGAAAACCGGTTAATGCCGAATGACACTATGGAATATATTCAGGAAATATATATGCTTGCGTCCAACCGCGACATTAACCGCGTGGAGGAAAACGGCGACGATGACTTTTCGTTTTCGCTCGCCGGCGCCGCGAGATTCAGAGTCAGCGCTTTCAAACAGCGCGGAACGCTCGCCGCTGTTATCAGGGTTGTGGCCTTTGATTTGCCGGATCCTGCTTCTCTCGATATCCCGCAGGTAGCCCTTGATCAGGTTCAGAGGAAAAAAGGACTGGTCCTCGTTACGGGGCCTACGGGCAGCGGAAAATCCACAACTCTCGCGTGCATGATCGATCAAATCAACAAAACGAGAAACTCTCATATAATAACAATCGAAGACCCTATAGAGTTCCTGCACAGACACAATATAAGCATCGTTAGCCAGCGTGAAGTATCACTTGATACACGAAACTATGCTGTTGCGCTCAGAGCTGCCCTGCGTCAAGCGCCAAATGTCATCCTGCTCGGCGAGCTTCGCGATTCCGAAACGATTGAGATCGCTATGACAGCGGCCGAAACAGGCCATCTCGTCCTTTCCACTCTCCACACTGTCGGCTCTGCCAATACGATCGACCGTATTATTGACGCGTTTCCCGCAAATCAGCAAGGACAGATCCGTGTTCAGTTGGCCATGGTACTCGGCGCGGTTATCAGCCAGCAGCTTGTTCCAAAAATATCAGGCGGCGTGCTTCCCGCCTTTGAAGTAATGACTGTAAACGACGCCATCCGCAATATGATCCGGGAAAGCAAAATACATCAGATTGACGGCGTCATCACGTCATCCGCTGCCGAAGGTATGATCACGATGGACGGCTCGCTGCTCAAGCTCTATAAAGAAGGCCAAATCACGGACATGAGCGCGATCGCGTTTTCGACGCAGGCTGAGCTGATGAAGAAGAGGCTTGCCGCGGGAATGTGACGCGTGCTTTTTCGCTAATCTCTGCGCAGAGAAAAATCCTGCGCATCCTATGACCTTTGTGATAAGATATCAGTCATCCCGCTAACGTGGCTCAATGGTAGAGCAGCGCATTCGTAATGCGCAGGTTGTGGGTTCGATTCCCACCGTTAGCTCCAAAACCTCGGAAATTCAGCGCCTCCGAGGTTTTCTTTTTCAACATTCTCGCTCCTCATTTTCTCTGGCTTTTTTATGCTTTCGGGAATTCCTCTATAGTTTTATTTTCGTATTTATGTGTGTATGTGTAGTACGATGAATGCGGAGCCTTCGCAGCTTGCTGCTGTAAGTTTAAATAGCGGGATTCAGGAGGTCAATGCTCCTGGATTTCTTAACGGGTTAGCACCCGGATTGAAGCGATGTGATATAGTAATAGTGGTTTTTAGTGTGATGCAATTTAGATTTGAAAAGATAGATAGATTGATTGATAGATAAAAAATGGCAATACGTAAACTTCGAAGTCCAATGCAATATATTCAAGGCGAAGACGCTTTAGCGAACATTTCTGAATATCTTAATGTTTATGGCGGCAAGGCATTTTTTATTGTAAGCAATGGGGGTTCCCTACGTTATACCGGCAAATTAAAAGACCTGTGTGAGGATACTATCGGAGAAGCCCATATAGAGATTTGCAGCGGTAAAGTAACTGAGACTGAAATACAAAGACTCTGCGGTATCGTCAAGGACAAAAAGTGTTCAGTTGTATGTGGTATGGGCGCGGGAAGCATTATTGATATAGCTAAAGCGGTTGCGTATTATTCAGAGCTGCCAATTTTCATTATCCCGACAGCGGCGTCTTCAGACGCGCCATGCAGCGCCTTGAGCATAATATACAAAGAGAACGACGAGTTTGAGAAAATCCTGTATCTAAATGAAAGTCCAAATCTTGTGTTATCCGATACTTCGATAATTATCGATGCGGATCCGGTATTATTGGCAGCCGGTATGGGCGACGCCTATGCTACGTATTTTGAAGCAAGAGCCGTCCGCAGATCCGGAAAAAATAATCCTGCTCACGGGAAGCCTACAGAGGCCGCGTTCGCGATAGCGCAAAAATGCCGCGAGGTATTATTGCGTGACGGAACAGAAGCACTTTTATCAGCCCGCGCGAAAACTTTAACGACTGCTTTCGAGAATATAGTTGAAGCGAATATTTACTTAAGCGGCGTCGGATTTGAAAGCGGAGGCCTTGGAGCGGCGCATGCGATACAGAAAGGCATGACATATTTTCCGCCGCTCGATAAGTATTACCATGGACAAAAAGTAGCCTTTTGTTTACTCGTACAACTTGTTTTGGAAAATGCCCCTGTGGATGAGCTGGAAGAGACGATTGGCTTTTATACTGAAATAGGGCTGCCTTTCACTTTTGAAGATTTTAATGTGCCTGATATAACTGACGAAGTGATTGAAAAAATCGCGGAAAACTCTGTACGTCCTGGGATGTCAAGCCATAATATGCCGTTTGAAGTATCAGCGCAAAGTATCTTTGCAGCTATTAAGGGCGCGGATGCTATCGGAAGGAAATACCGATAAATCCAATAAGTATTCGCGGCTGTCGAAAAATCGGATGCCGTCTGCGTGGGGCGTTATATCATCCCTGTCGTAAACGAATCCCAGCTTTTCAATCACTCTTGCTGAAGCGATGTTTTCTTTCGCGTGGCCGCCTGCGACTTTTTTGACGCCTGGGTTAGCGGCCTGAGTATGAGCCTTTCGGTTTCGATTATTATAGAGTCTTGTTGCTTTGAACGGGGTATCTTGTTTGGTAACGCAAAACCGAATTTCTCACATAAAGCGCTAATGTCATGTATATCTTTTTCTTTCGGTTCGTATCCTGTTTTAAACCGGAGTATGAAGCTTGGATCAACGCATTTAACCGCTTGACCGTCAATGACGCCTGTCCCGGTCAGCGAGCCGAAAGGGTATTCAACACCGTAAATGCCGTCAATCCATACGGTTATGCCATTTTCTGTGAACTTATTATATAAATCTAAAACACTTTTCGAAATCATATCTTGTCTATCGGTATACATCCTCCTTTGTATCAGATAAACAGTGACATATCTGATTCCTCGGCATGGGACAGCATCGCCGCCGCGCCGCCGATTTTCACGCCGTCGATCAGCTCTTCGGCTTTGATTCCCATTACATCCATACTCATGGAACAAGCCACCAGTTCCACTCCGGCGTCACGCGCCATGGCGATCATATCCTCCAAGCTTTCCACATTTTTCTTGTCCATGATAGAGCGGATCATTTTGGCGCCGATCCCGCCCATGTTCATCTTTGACAAACCGAGTTTCCTTGAACCTCTCGGCATCATCCCCGCGAACATCCGAGACATAAAATCCTTCTTGGCTTTTACCTTCTCAGGTTTGCGCAAAATATTCAATCCCCAAAAGGTGAAAAACATGCTGGTTTTCCTGCCCAGAGCGGCCGAGGCGTTTGCCATGACAAAAGAAGCGATGGCTTTATCGAGATCACCGGAAAACACGATGAAGTTTTTTCCGTTACCCGCGGAAACGGGGCTTTCGTTTTGCGCCTCGCCAGACTTCTGTATCTTTACAGTGTAGATACCCTTGCTGCTTGTCATGCCCATAAGCGCATGGCCGGTCCTGCGGCAGAAACCTTCGGCATCGCCGGCAAAGCTCGGGTCTGTTGCGTTGATCTCAATAATCTCACCGCATTGCGCTTCTTTCAAGGCGGCGCCGAGCTTTACTATCGGGCCAGGGCATTGAAGTCCGCAAGCGTCTACCGTAATAGTTTTCATATCGCTGTTCTCCTTTATTTCCACCTGCTGGATTTCAGGGTTTATACAAATCATATCTTCTAATACTGTCTTTCCGAATACAGAATGATAGAGTCTGTATCCGCCGCTCAGATTGAAGGCGTCGAATCCGTTTTGCGAAAGGATTCTGGCGGCGATATAACCGCGCAGCCCTATTTGACAGATAACATACACTTTTTTACTTTTATCAAGCTCGCCCAGACGTTCACGAAGCTCATCAAGAGGTATGTTGATAAACCCGTCAATATGTCCGTTCGCGTATTCGAAGTCCATTCTGGTATCCAATAAAGTAACGCTTCCATCTCTTGGCAGATTCTCAACATCGTGCCAATGGAAATGCCGAACCCTGCCGGCAAGCAGGTTTTCAATGACAAACCCGGCCATATTCACAGGGTCCTTCGCAGACGAATAAGGCGGAGCATAGCATAATTCCAATTCAGTAAGATCGCGCGCTGTCATACCGGCGCGGATCGCGGCGGCAAACACATCACAGCGTTTGTCCGAACCTTCGAAGCCTACGATTTGCGCGCCGAGGATCCTGCCCGTGCCCTTCTCAAATATCGTCTTGATCGACATGCTGACCGCGCCGGGATAATAACCCGCGTGGCTGGTCGAATAGGTGAAGGATTTGTCGTAATCGAGACCAGCTTGTTTCGCTGTTTTTTCATTCATTCCTGTCGAGGCGGCTGTTAAATCAAACACTTTAAGGATCGCCGAACCCTGCGTGCCTTTATATATTGACGGGATGCCGCAGATATTGTCCGCCGCGATGCGCCCCTGCTTATTAGCCGGACCCGCGAGAGGGATCATGGCCTTTTGCCCGCTGACGAAATCGACGACTTCCACAGCGTCGCCCACAGCGTAGATAAACTCGTCCGAGGTTTGCATATGCTCATTGACTACAATTCCGCCACGCTCTCCTAAGGTCAATCCGGCAGATTTGGCAAGGGAGTTTTCCGGGCGCACCCCTACAGCCATGATCAGCATATCGGTACGGATGCTGCCTTCGTCCAAAGCGATATTAAGGCCGCTTTCATCTTCCGCGATTTCTTTGATAGCATTGCTCAAAATCAGCTTAACGCCTTTTTGCTCCATGTGTTTGTGAACATCGCAAGCCATGTCGTAGTCAAGAGACGCAATGACCTGGTCGGTCAACTCTACGAGTGAAACAGACAGCCCGGCGGATACAAGATTCTCTGCCATTTCGACGCCGATGAATCCACCGCCGCACACTACAGCGCTTTTGGGTTTGCTCGCTTGAATAAAATCCGTAATATTATACATGTCAGGAATGTTCCGCAGTGTAAAAACACGTTCGGATTCAATACCGGGGATCCCTGGCCTTACCGGTTCCGCGCCCGGCGACAGGATAAGGGTGTCATAACTCTCTGCATACGTTTCGCCTGTCCGGAGATTTTTTACCGAGACAGTTTTTTCCTGCCGGTTAATCGCGACGGCTTCGCTGAACACCCGCACATCCACACGAAAACGCGCGTTGAAGCTCTCCGGCGTCTGCAGCGTTAAAACGGCTTTGTCCCTGATTTCGCCGCCTATGTAGTATGGCAAACCGCAGTTGGCGAAAGAGATGTATTCGCCGCGCTCTAGCATAATAATCTCAGACTGTTCATCCAATCTGCGCAAGCGGGCCGCCGCTGTAGCGCCTCCGGCGACCCCGCCTATAATCAGTATTTTGCTCATCGGAATTGTCCTCCATATCTTTGGATCGTACTAAATCTCTTGCTCATATCTTAGATTATTATATCTCATATCAGCACATCCTCTGTTATTTACTAAACCTGTCTCCTGCAGCCGTATCTGCTTTCCTGCAGAGACTTTGTAGGAGACGTGAGAAAGTAGATCATGATTACCATACCTGCAACGGGAATCAGCGCGAACAGATAATACGCCACGCTCCTGCCTGTATCATGCAGACGCCGTATGGTCATCGCTAAACTTGGAATGGCGTTGATCAGCGGCCAGATCACTAAAAAAACAACAGGTACAACAGGATCAACAAATGCGAAAGGATTTACAATCCCGACAATGGCTCCTCGCGTTGACAGATACATAAAAATAAACAGGAATATAAAGGCGATAATATTCACCAAAGCGACCCACCAATAACCGCTTACAGAAGTGCGGTCGTAAAAATTCAGCCCGTTTTTCCAATATGATCTGTACGCCTTAATCAATTTTCTACAACTGCATTATTTTAATTACATTTTTTTGTTTTGTTTTACCCTACAGCGACAGGCCCCCAGGTCTCGTCTTCGTAGTCGAAATCATAAACCGCACCGGAAGAGCCGACCGTGTAGAGCATTTCCCACAAAATAATGCCTTCCTCTTCAGCCAATCCGATCCATATGTCGCGGCAAATACCCTCTCCCGGCAAATCTGTAGTACCGCCCACAGCGTAGTATAACATTCCGGCTCTGAAAAAGTCAGGATTCTGCCCTGAGTTCATAATGCAGTAATCAAGCAATTCGCTGTCGCTGAGAGCCCAGGGATTGAATCCCGCAGGTTCTTCCTCATTGTAATAAAAATCATACTCATCTATTCCTCTGCCATCCCAATCCGAATACAGCGGATCCCCGCCGATTAAGGACAGGGTCAGGATCCTGCCGTCGGTGACAGTGAAGATGTAGTAGCCGTCGATAGTGTGAGGGATGCCCGGGTCGTCAGAAAACTCTGCGCTGTCCAAAGTCAAATACAGGTTTATTACAAACGCGCCTTCCTCCACGCCATCGGCCTCGTTCACGTAAAAGCCTCCTCTGTACATGACCATCCCCATGCCGGCGGGACTGTAGCCTGTACCAAAATCGTAGGCAGCGCTTCCGTCATATCCGAAACGCAAATGGCCTTCAATCGCCGGGGCCATATCCCCAGGTTCCAGTATGGCGGACCAGCTTGTTCCGTAGAACACATCTTCGTAGCCGCCATCGAAAGAAGTCTGCCAAAAACTATAGGTTTCAATCGGTGTACCGGGCCAGCCCATATGCATCAGGGCCTGGCCGCCGGTCAGCTTGAGATCAAGCATGCCGTCTCCCGCCTCAAAACTATAGGTTCCGACAATCTTCTGGCGTTCATCCCAGTATGCCAAGTCTTCGTCGGAAGGGTCTTCGCCAAGCTCCGCGATCCACCAGGTGAGGCCCAGGTCAAAGGACATGGTGCCGGACGTCATTTCTCCGCTGCTCTCAATGACAACTTCGTATGTGCCCTGATACATTTCATAGATTTCATAATATGAATTCTCAGGACCTTCAAAATCGTTCAGGCCTCCGGCGTTGAATTCCACTTCACCGTTCCCGGTGAAACTCAGGGTGCTGTAAAGTGTGCCGCCCCATTGATCGTCTATGAAACATTCAAACAGCCCCCAGGAAAGCCAGTCAAGAGCATCGTCCGAAGCTGTCTCCTCTTCCGCCGGCGCTGGCTGTCCGCTATCGATGACAATATCCTGCACAATTTTATCTCCGCCGCACGCGGAATAGCTGAGCATCAATGCCAGCGTCAATACCAGAGGAAGAATCCTTTTCGAAATGTTCTTCATAAAAATCCTTTCAAATTTCTCTGTGGCAATTTAGTTTATGCAGGCGAAAATGCGCCGCCTGCAAGACACACAAGCCACAAGAACCGTCCGTATTTTGTATGGTTATTCAGCTACTTGTCCGCTAATAAATCCCGCATCAAGCTGCAAACGTCAAGGAAATAGTCCTGGCCGCCCGTCAATCCCTTTTTCAAGCCGCCATCCTTGATTCCGCCGAACATCTCATTCTGCGCTTTGACCGCATTACGACTCACGCCCAAAACCTGGACGTCCGACTTGGGCTGCTCACGTTTTACCTGAACGATATTATTTTTGACATGTATAGTCGGGACGGTATTCATATATGAGTCAAATGCTATCGTTTTCCCGAACAGCCCCTTGCTGACTTTATACTGCCTCGGCCATACTATCCCGCTCTGCTGCATCAGGGAAAATAAAGCGTCAATATCGATAGCTTCGCGCAACTCAAATTTTTCTACAGATTTAAACAGATTACTTTTGTCCGCCATGATATACTCTCCTTTAGATAACAGAAAAAATCCTACTATGATTAATATACCCTAAATCCTGAGAAAAAAACTATCTTCTTAAAAACAATATTCTTGGCTTTTTAAAGCGGTGATGGAATTGCCCTAAGACGCTTAACAAAAACCCTTCTTATTGGTATAGTTAACACGGCAGGATGTCAGGGCAGTTTGCCGGATGATAAATAATTAGCTGGAAAGGTAATATTAGCGGGGCGCTCATATATGACTGATTCAAGGCAAATAATTGAACAAACGCTGCGTTTGGGAGCGCTCAACTATCTTCCTAAAGAAGTAGTGATTGAGCGCGCGGATGGAGCCTTTGTCTTTGATCCGGAGGGTAAAAAGTACTTTGATATGCTATCCGCATATTCTGCTCTGAATTTCGGGCACCGTCATCCGGAAATCGTGGCAGCCGCTATAGATCAACTCAGCAAAGTTACCTTGACTTCGCGCGCTTTTCACAACGCGGTTTTAGGTGATTTCTTCGAAGCGCTTTGCGGGATTACCGGCAAGAGCATGATCCTGCCCATGAACACAGGCGCGGAAGCCGTAGAGACGGCCCTTAAAACAGCCCGCCGCTGGGGCGCGGAAAAAAAGCATATACCCGATGGCTTGCAGGAAATAATAGTCTGTGAAAATAATTTTCATGGCCGCACTATAAGCATCATATCCATGAGTACCGATCCTTCGGCGCGCCGGGGCTTCGGGCCGTTTACGCCGGGATTTAAAGTAATCAAATACGGCGATGAAGCCGCGCTCGCCGATGCTGTCACCGACAATACCGCAGCCTTTCTGGCAGAACCCATCCAGGGCGAGGCCGGAGTTATCATTCCCAAACCGGGATATCTGAAAGCGGTCCGCGAAATCTGCACTAAGAAAAATATTTTGTTTATTGCGGACGAGGTGCAAACAGGCCTTGCCCGTACCGGTAAGATGTTTGCGTGCGATCATGAAGGGGTTAAGCCGGATATATATGTGCTCGGTAAAGCTCTGGGCGGCGGCATCATGCCGGTATCCGCGATTGCGGTTGACAAGGATATACTGGGAGTGTTCGATCCCGGCTCCCATGGCTCGACATTCGGCGGCAATCCTCTTGCCTGCGCCGTGGCTATCAAGGCCCTTGAGATACTGGTACGTGATCGTTACGCGGATATGGCAGCGGAAAAAGGCGCTTACTTCATGGACAGGCTTCGAAAAATCAAAAATGATGAAATCCTGGATGTTCGGGGGAAAGGATTGCTTGTGGGTGTAGAGTTCTCCGAAGCCGCTGAACCCTATGTGAAAAAGTTGATAGAAGCCGGAGTTTTAGCCAAAGAAACCCATGAAAACACTATACGATTTGCCCCGCCCATCATCATCGGCGATGATGATCTCCAAGAAGCCTGCGCAATCATAGAGGCAGTTCTGACGAAAAAATAGAACTCACTGTCAAGTACCATACAATGTTTTCTACAATTGGAGGTTTTTCTTAATAGTTAAGATATTTTTGTTGCCTTCGCGCCGGTATTCCACGGAATCCATGATGCTCTTTACCATGAAAATACCAAGGCCTCCAAGCTCGCGCTCATCCGCGGTAAGACTTGTATCCGGGGTATCCGCGGTAAGCGGGTCGTACTCTATGCCGCTGTCTTCAAATTCTATTGTGATATTATCGTCGGCTGTAACCCGAACTGTGGCGCCGCCGACTTCAGGATGATACGCGTAGCGGGCTATGTTTGAGAACACTTCATCCACGGCAATCCAGATCTGGTTTTTGATCTTCACCGGGCAATCGCCTATACTCCGGTTTACGAAATCCAAAACCGTGTTCATATTCTCGAGTTTTGCTTCAATGATAAGTTCGTCCATTTCGTTCCCGCTTACAATATAGTTATGATTTTGTTTTTGCCTTCACTGTATTCATGACGTATTTCTTTAGCGTTACCTTTCACCATCATAACAGATAAATCGTCTTCCGCGGTTTCCAGCGCGTTGGAATTCCTGCCTTCGTAAGAAACTGACAGCTCATATGTGCCGAGTTTTTCCGAAAAATTGAGGTTGAGAACACAAGCGCCGTACTTAGGAGTAACGATATTAATAACAAGTTCTTCCGCGAGCAACTGTAATTTGTTAGCCGTCCGTTTCTCTATCGCGTGCCGAAAACAAAAATTTTCAACCCCGCTGAGCATTTCTACGAAATCAAAATCCCGGCTGTGAACTTCATAATCAAATGAGCGAATGTTATAAATAAACTCTTTCGTCTTCGGTCTTTTCGGGTTTTCGAAAATTTCCTCGGGGGAGCCGTCTTCGTATATGCCGCCTTCGTCCATATAAAAGACGCGATTGGATACATCGCGGGCAAAATCCATTTCATGGGTAACAACAAGCATCGTCATGCCGGATTTCGCAAGGTTGCGCATGACAGCCATGACTTCGCTTACCATAGTAGGATCCAGCGCGCTGGTTGGTTCGTCAAACAGGATTACTTCCGGCATCATCGCCAAACAACGGGCGATTGCAACGCGTTGTTTCTGCCCGCCGGAAAGCTGCCGCGGATAGTGATGCGCCCTTTCTGCCAGGCCAACCATCTTTAGCAATTCCGCCGCTTTTTCATCGGCCTCCTGCGGCGGCATTTTCAGCAGTTTTATCGGGCCCGCTGTGAGGTTGCCAACAGCGTCTAAATGGCTGAACAACCCGAAGTTTTGGAATACCATGCCCATTTTCCGGCGGCATTCATCCATATTCGCTTTTGTAATCTTTTCGCCGTTATAGAAAACCTCTCCTTGCGTCGGCGGATCCAGAAAATTTATCGCGCGAAGCAGGGTGCTCTTACCTGTACCGGACGGGCCGATAATCGAGATGACCTCGCCCTGCTCAATATCAACATTAATATCTTTGAGAATTATGTTTTCGCCAAACCTCTTTTCGAGATTTCTAACGGAAATAATACTCATACCGTCTCTCCTCCGTTAACTTTTTTGATTATTAATTTGAATACCTGCACACAGACTGCCGTTACGATCAAGTAAATCACAGCGACAAAAAGCAGCGGGAAATATGCGTCGTAGGTTCTGCTGCGTATGATATCGCCGGCGCGGGTCAGGTCCTGGATCGCTATATACCCGACGATGGCGGTTGCTTTTACGAGTTCTACAAAGCCGTTAGTATATGCCGGCATGGCGCGGCGTACGGCTTGCGGCAGCGTGACGGTCGTAAACGCCTTGAACGCGGAAAACCCGATACTTCGCGCCGCTTCGATTTCCACAGGGTCAACTGTTTCGATCGCGCCCTTAAGGTTTTGTGCGACAGCCGCTCCCGTAACTATTGTAAAAGCGACGATCGCGATAAGAATATTGGATATCTTTGTACTGCCGAAAATGATGTAATACGTTATCATCAGGAGCACTACCACAGGAGTGCCGTAAATAAGAGCGCAATAAATATCACCGATTTTACGGGCTATTTTGTTTTTTCTGAGCAGGAGATAGCAGACAAAGCAACCGAGTATCGTGCCGAAAATCTGCGCGAAGAAAGCAATCGTCATCGTAACGCCAAGGCCGTCTACAATCATCTTCCAGCGGTTGTCGGTAATAAGATTGCGTTCTACCGCCGTTTTGAGCCAGCCTATAAAACCTCCCTCGCTTATGCTTTCATCCACGTTTCCGGCAGCGCCCGCGGAACCCGAATCGCTCACGCCCGCCGCCGATTCTTTCAGAGTGAGGATGCCTATCAGGTCATCATAGATGGAATCGGTAAATAGAATACTCTTTTTGCGTTCTTCGGTAATTGTGACGGCGTCAATGCCCAGGTCAGCCTTCTCGCTTACAACATACGGAATGAGGCCGCCGAAGTCTGCTCTCGCAAATTCTATGTCCATTCTTTCCTGGGCGGCGAACCGAATGGCGAGTTCTACACTATAGCCTTTTAGCTGGTTATTTGCCCCGACATACGAAAACGGTATGGTCCCTCCCGTTG
>Ga0082212_10009355_pt1 | contig 12643 bp, 12 predicted proteins | sample TergutNt197P3_FD_71548 | JGI IMG/M metagenome (GOLD analysis project Ga0082212, IMG submission 71548) | Neocapritermes taracua P3 segment gut microbial communities from Petit-Saut dam, French Guiana - Nt197 P3 | ecosystem: Host-associated > Arthropoda: Insects > Digestive system > Gut ... | reverse complement strand
TGTTCATCAGGGGACATTATGAAAAAAGCAATACTTTTGGTTTTATTGACGGTGTCTACAGCATCGTCTTTTCTCTTTGGCCAGCGGATACGGGCTATGGACTTTAGAAACAGGCCCATTGCAGAGATTTTGATGGTATTGGCTGACAGTTCAGGCGCTTCGATAATAATAGACGAAACAATAACAGGCCAGGCTACATTTCATTTTACAGACAGTTATTTTGAAGACGCCCTTAAACGCTTTGCCGAGGCATGCCATCTGCATGTACAGGAAAGGGAAGGGGTGTGGTACATATCCCGGGTATTAATAACTTCCAGTGAACAGGGAGTCAGCGTTAACGCTGAAGATACCGAACTGGAACATCTTGTTAAAGCGCTTTCCAGAGCATGTGAAGTAACAATACTGTATGACCAGCTGCCAAGGATGCAATTAACTGTTTTTACCAAAGACCAAAAACTTCAGGAAGTTTTGGAAATTCTGATACGCAGACTGCCGGAGTACACTGTCTTAAACGAGAACGGGGCGTGGTATTTACGGCGGCAGACTGAAAGTCCATCATCCTCATCTGCAGCAAGATTAAGCAGTTCTTCGATAAGAAAGGATGGTGACAGGTATACGATTAACCTGGCTCGAGGCAATTTTTCTGCTGTTGTAGCGCTTTTATTCAGAACCGGAGAAAGGGAATATTCACTTTTAAATCGGACAGAATCAACTTTGGAAAACCTTTATTTTAGCGGGAAGAGTTTTGAAGAACTATTGCATTTGGTTTGCGAACAAGGTAACAGTGATTTTGCAATAACTGATAACATCTACTATATTTTCGAGATACAACGCAGGGATGTGCTGAAAAAATTCAAGGAAACCAGGGTCATCGAATTGCAAAACCTTTCGGTGGCGGAATTGAACGGGCTCCTGCCTTCCGATTACAGCGGTTCGTCATTTATTAAAATATCGGCTCAAACCAATTCGATTTATTTAACAGGATCGCCGGAAGAAATTGACCCGATTGAAGCGTTTATTGCCATGGCCGATGACGAAGCAGCCGGACAAAAACTAAAGCGTTTTGATTTGGAGTATCTTAAGGTAGAAGATTTTTTAAAATTGCTGCCAAAAAATCTGGCGGATATGGCGCCAAAGCAGGTGCCTGGCGTAAATGCAATTTTATTGGCAGTAAAAGGAACGTCGGATAAACAGATGTTGGATTTTATCGACGTTGTAGACAAGCCTGCGGCAGGATTCCCGATTAAGCTGCGGTATATTACAAGCGACGAACTTTTAGGTAATTTGCCGCCTTCGGTAACAAAAGAAGAAATTGTTGTAACGATGGATCAGAGCTTAATTTTCTTTACCGGAAGCGAAAGCAGACGGCGTTTGTTTACGGAAGATTTGCAATTGGTAGATCAGCCAAAGCCTCAAATACGGTACCAGATACTTGTTATTCAATATCAAAAAAGCAACAACCTTCAATGGGAAAGTCAGGCAACGGTAAACCCGCAAGGCTCTGAACATATTGCGGGAAGTTTTGCCAATCTTCTGAATGTACATTTTGATGTAATTTCGGAACTGGGACACAATTTTGCTTTGACTCTTAATGCTCAGCTTGGGGATGATAGGGCAAGGATACTGGCTGATACAACGCTTAATGGCTTAAGCGGGCAGGAAATCAAGTTTGAAAATACAACCACTTTCCGGTATTTGGATGTGGCGCTGGATCCGGAAACCGGAAAAGCTCTTTATACGGGAACGACCAGAGAAATTAATTCCGGTTTAAATCTTGGTATTAGCGGATGGGTATCCGGCGACGGGATGATAACCATGAAGGTACAGGCTGTAGTTTCCAAACGCGATGAAGCATCCGCAAATTCAACAAACCCGCCTCCGACAAGCTCACGAACTGTGAATACCCAGGTAAGAACCAGGTCGGGGAGCCCCATTGTAATTGGCGGCCTTATGCAAATGGAAAAAACCACCGGTGTAAAGCGGGTGCCGATTTTAGGATATATTCCATTAATTGGCCTTTTGTTTCAGAGCCGTATTGAATCGGAAATTACTACAGAAATGGTAATTTATATTGTCCCTTTTTTACATGGAGAAGTTTTCGAAGGAAATTATGACAAACGTATTGAAGGGTATTACAGGCGCTGGATCGAAGGGACAAAGTTATGACAAGCCTGGCAGGATTTGTTTTTACATCATCTTATGGTTCCCAGTATGAACGGGCTTTTATGTTAAGCCGTGGGGCAGTAAAACTTTCCGAAACTGAAAGGGAAATCTGTATAGGTGTGGTAGAAGACAGCGCTCCTGAATTGCAGCATTTTCTTAAAGGTTTTCATTTACCCAAAAAAGTACAGTTTAAAACAGTGGAAAAAGCGGAATTTGCAGCTTTTATCGGGAGTACTACAGAATACGAAGGAGAAAACGACCGGCAAAAAAACAGCGGATTTGTGCTGGAGACGGTAGAACAAGATGCCCCGGTAATTAATCTTATTAACGGGTTTTGTATTGATGCACTAAAAATGGGCGCATCGGATATACACCTGGAAGCCCAGCGCGAGTCGGTTCAGGTAAGATACAGGATTGACGGAGTGCTTCGTCTTGTTAAGCGGCTTGAACCGGGGATATTCCAGCAGCTGTCCAACCGGATAAAGGTAATGGCGGGACTTAATACACTGGAACTGCGCCTGCCGCAGGACGGACGAATGACAGTTATTATAGAAGGAAAAAGAAGGGATATGCGGGTGTCAATTGTACCCGTTGCCGATGGCGAGTCGATTGTATTAAGGCTATTTCAGGAAGCAGAAGAAGTTTTTTCTCTTGATGATCTTGGTTTTCATGCTGAAGATTTAAAGGCATTGCGGCAGGCAGTTAAGCTGCCCTATGGGCTTGTTATGTTCTCCGGGCCAACAGGCAGCGGAAAGACAACAACACTGCATGCATTGCTTTCGGAATTACCGTCGTTAGAGCGGAAAATAATTACTATAGAAGACCCTGTTGAGCAGTATGTACCCGGGATTAATCAAATACAGGTTAATGAAGCCATAAATTTGAATTTTGACGGGATGCTGCGGCGTGTCCTTCGGCAGGATCCTGACATAATTATGGTCGGTGAAATCCGGGATGATGCAACAGCTGAATTGGCGCTTCGTTCTGCTCTGACAGGGCATCTAATACTATCTACGCTGCATACAAATGACAGCGCAGGGATTATTCCACGGCTTACCGATATGGGAATTGCACCGTATTTAACTGCAGCGTCATTACGGTATTGTTCGGCACAGCGCCTTGTAAGACGATTATGTAAAAAATGCAATGGCAAGGGATGTGATTTTTGCGGCAGTTCAGGATACCGCGGCAGGACTGTTGTTGGAGAAGTATTTTCTGTTGACGAAGAAATTCGATCTTTGATAGAGAAAGAGAAATCAGCAGATGAAATTCGGAAAGTGCTGATAAAGAAAGGCATGAAAACCCTGTATGAGCGCGGTATTGAAAAGGTAAAAAATGGCATTACTACAAAAGAGGAATTGGAACGGGAGGCACTGCTCTAATGTCCTACTACCAGTGTACCGTCTGTAATGCGGCGGGAAAAAAACACGAAATTCTTATGCAGGCCGGCAGCGTTGCAGAACTACTGGAGGGTTATGCAGGAAAGGACGACTTTTTACTTTCTTATAGGGAAACCAATCCGGCAGCAATGCGGGAAAAGAGTTTTAATAAAAAAAAGAAACATTTTTCCAGGGAACTTGTAAGGGAATTTACTGGAATTATGGCGGCATTGCTTACATCGGGAAACACAGTGGCTTCATCGCTGGAATTATGTGCAGGCATGGGTGGTTCTTCCAGGGGGAAACTTTCGGAATTGTGTGCTTTTCTGTTGGAAGGTATCCGAAAAGGGGAACATTTTTCCGGATGCCTATTGCGGTGTGCGCCGTCTTTTTCGCCTTTGTATGTTGCGTTGACAGAAATCGGAGAAAAAACAGGAAATACGGCAGAGGTCTTTAAAAGGCTTAATAACTATCTTGCTACATCAAAGAAAATACGGACAAAAGTAAGCGGAACTCTTTTTTATCCGGTGTTTGTATTGGTTTCGGCTGTTGTTGGGTCGGTGTTAATATTGCTTTTTGTGATGCCCCGTATGGCAGAAATTTTTGCTGTATTTAATGCTGGGGGAAATTCTGTAGATATGGGAGGTATGTATACCTCTGTATACCTTTTGGTATCCATGGTTTTAAGCGTGAGCCTGGGGGTTGTTTCATTAATGACGCTGCACCGTTATTCAAAAAAGGCAGCGGCTGCACTGGATAGTCTGCTATTGCGGCTTCCTTTTGCCGGGGTTTTTCTTACAGCACTGGAAAGCCTGGATTTTTGTTTCGCGTTGGAACTGTGTTCCCGGACAGGGATGAATATCGCTGTTTCGCTGGGGGAGGCGCAAAATGTACTGCGAAACAGTGCATACGCCCAGGCGGTGGGAGAAGTAAAGGAAGCAGCGGCAGCAGGGGGCAGTCTATCTCAGGCTTTTTTATCGCGCCCGGTGTTTCCTGCGGTAATTGGACAGTGGATTGCAGTTGGTGAGCAGACAGGAAGGGCAGAGATGGTATTTACCCATTTAAAAAACTTTTTTGAAGAAACAGTTGATTCTTTTACGGAGCGTTTTTTAAGCAGCCTGGAACCTGTGTTAATGCTGTTAACAGGACTGGTAGTACTGCTCCTGGTGCTTCAATTTGTCCTGCCGTTGTTCTCGTTGTATGGAACAGTATTTTAAAAAGGAGGTTAAGTGTGAAACGAAAAAATATTATAAGAAGAAATAATGAAGAAGGCTGGACTTTTATGGAAACTCTGGTTGTTATAGCAATTGTGCTTATCCTTTCCGGTACTGTTGGTTATAGAGTGGTGCGGAATATACCCCAATCCCGTATAGCCGCTGCAAAAAGCCAGATAGATTCGTTTATGGCTGCGCTGGAATCTTATTACATAGACTGCGGGGCATACCCAACCGAAGACCAGGGGCTGGAAGCGCTGTGGGCAAAGCCGGATGGCGTATCGGAATCCTGGGCAGGGCCGTATGTCTTAAGAAAAATACCGCTTGATCCATGGAAAAACCCCTATCACTACCGTGTACCGGGAGAAAATGGGTTTCCCTATGGGATTGTTTCCTACGGCGAAGACGGTAAAGAAGGCGGCGAAGGAAATAATGCGGATATAACAAGCTGGGATTATTAATCAAGGATAATTTTTCGGTGAAAAAGAACGAAGGCTATGTACTTTTAAGGTCTCTTTTGACAATAGCGGTAATCCTTGTCTGTGCAGCTGCGTTTTTTTCCACTCTTGCTGTTGCAATAAGGCAAAGCGGACACCTTGGAAGCCGTATAAATGAAGAATTTTCTTTCCGCCGTGAAAAAATTATGGAAAGGGTTAGATGAAAGACGAAGCAGGTTTTACCATTATGGAAACGCTCTGTGCAATTACCCTGCTCTTAATCTGTGCAGGAGCGGCAGGAGGGCTTGTATTCAATACGCGGCGCATTACCGGCAATGTCAGGGAACGCGCCATCAGGCAATACCGGCGGCTACAAATAGAAAGATTAATCCGGGAAGCGGCAGAAGAGGTTTCGGTACCATATTGGGAAGAAGATGAAAAAGGAATACGTACCGCCCGTGAAACAATAGAAAAAGCCCTGACAGAAGCGGGGTACAGAATTGGTTTTGAACTTGAAACCATAAAAGACGGTGCAGGAAGAATACGGGGGGTTAACTGCCGTTGTTTGGTTGATGGGTATGAATATGAAGGAGCCGGTCTTTTTGCTTCTGTTCCTTTACAGGGGATAAACCGATGAAGGCTTTAACTCTGGTAGTGCTGATTATGTTCCTTGGTGTAATTGCAGGGGCTGCAATATTTGAAAGCTCGGCAGTTATGAAAAATTTTGACAGGAATCGTTCTGATTTTGGGGAACGGGAAAAAACCAGGGAACTGCTTGATGCGATGGTTCGCAGTTTTGGAAACCTTGTGGATACGGATGCTGATTATGATGAGAATTCAATATTGGAAAGCATTCGCAGTTTATATTCTTCATATAACCTGACTATCAGGGATATTTCCAGCGGCTGTAATCTTAACTTTCTTCCCGATGATGTTCTTTCCGACCCGGCAATGGCAGGTTTTCTTTTTACAGGCGGGAATGCAGACGAATTTATCCGTTTTAGGCGCTACTGCGGCTTTGTTACAGAAATTTCTGAATGGCAGAGTTTTCTTAAGGAAGAAGCTTTAAATGCGGTGGTTTGTAACGGCTGGTTTTCTGCCTTACATGTTGATTCTGAAACAGGCCGCATGCTGGCTGCTTCTTATGGCAAAACGGGGGAAGAACTATATCCGCTTATGAACGATTTTCCGCTTATCAATGTTAATACCATGGATACATCCCTTATTGCTCCATTAATTTCCCGCCGTTCGTGGCGTATTAATGGCGCCGCTGCAAAAGCTACCGCTTTAAAAAACAGGCTGGAATCAGGGCCTGTAACCGAAGGCGAATTGACAAGTTTGCTTGGATTAGCCGAAAACCATGAAATTTACAAATACCTTGGAGTACGAACTGCATTTTGGAAGCTTTCCTTTAAAAATGGCCGTTACAAAATGGATGCAATTGTTGCAGCTATCCCTGAAAAAGGAGTCAAAACCATTTTACATTATTCACTTATCGAAGGGAGGTTGAGCCGTGAGGCCTGATTTATATCAGGAACTGTTTATTCCCCGTCCGGAATATTCGGTGTTTCCGATGGTACTTCCCCCTCTTTCCAAAAAGGAACGTGAACAGGCGGTAGTAAACCGGCTAAGGGGTTTATATCCCGGGAACCTGGATGACAAATATATTGTAGTGCTGCCCAATGGCAGGCGCGGCAACTATCTGGCTTTGGTTTTTTCTGATTCTTTGCGGGAAGATCCATTAAGTATTTCTACTTTGGCTGCAGGTAAGTTGTGCAAAAAGGGCAGACAAAACTGCGTCATAGTTTGGGGCGGCTGGGTTGAATACCTTATTGTGGATGAAGGAAAAATAATATCCAGCATGGTTACTCTTGCAGAAGAACAGCTTTCTGATCAATTGGCCAGCCAGGCAGCTGACTGGTTTGGTTTAGACGAAAATCTTCCAATAGATGCTATTGAAGAAAAAAATAACATTATAAAAGTTTTTTGTACTGCTACCGATCTTCCTGCCGAAGAAGCTATCGTAATTGGGGATTTTATTTTCCGTTACATAGTATTAGAAAAAGCCCTTTTAACAATCTCCCGTTCTTCCTGGTCTTGTTTTCCGGAGCGGCTGCCTCAGGTAAAGCGCAGGCGGTTGGTGTTTGCAATTGCAACATGTGTTACAGCAGTTGTTTTTGCATTGTGCTTTAGAAATTGGTATGGGCAACAGGAAGCAGCAAGGGCGGCCAGGAGGGAAACCGAAAGGCTTATTGCACTGGAGGCTGCAGAACGGAAAGCCAAAGAAGAAAAGCTTGCTGCCTTAACGATGGCCTGGGAAGAACAATTGGCAGAACAGCGCGTCGGAGTATACACAGTTATAGAAACGCTGGCTTCCTGTTTAAGCCCCGCTATACGCCTTTCTTCGGCAACATTAAAAGAAGACGGCAGTTTCCGGCTGGATGGTGTTTCTATTAATGCTATAGCAGCCCTGAATGATCTGCAGTTCCACCCGGAAATAAAAAATACCGCCATTGGAACCATTGTATGGGATGGAAGACAGGAACGGTTTACCGTTGATGGAACAGTAACGCAGCGCCCCTTGCTTCCTGAAGACAACCTGAATTTGGATGAAAAAATCTCTTGGTATGAAACAACACTTGCCTCGTATACAAGAAATGAACCCATGCCGGAAACGGCTGCGGCTGCTGCGTATCTGATACAGAGTTTGCTTGAGCGGAACCGCCTGAATATAACACGTTTTCGCTATTTAGATGCAGATAACGGATGGATTATCGAAAGCGCTGTAAGCGGAACAGGTATACAGGCAGTGCGTACTATAAAAGAAGCCGACGATGCGCTTTCGATGAGGGTAACATCTCTGGAAACACGTAACCGCCAGGATGGGCTTGATGCAGTAATTACCTTTTTTGTTTGGGGCCCCGGTCTAAAAAACAGCAGCCGTGACTATGAGGCGCACCCGTCGCTTACAAGAATCGCTGCTTTGTATGGTGTTTTGCCCGGCCTTTTTTCTGCAGTATCAGTGCAAACCCAGCAGCAAACAGAGACCGGATTACCAGCAGCGCCTCCTCCGGTATCTACTCTGCCAAGTTTATTGGAATATGTAGGGTTTATCGGAATATTTGACGATCGCCGTTTTATTTATGTTAAGGATACAAGATCCGGTGAACTATACCGGCTTGTAGAAGGAGAAGGAAGTTATAGTTACAGGATTAATAGTGCGGGGCTTATTACCGCAACTCTTGGAGGGTCTTCGAGCCCGGTTGAAGTAAGGAGAAACGATGGATTTTAGGTTTTCCATAACTTTTTTTTCTATTATATTCCTGCTTCTTCCTGTTTCCTGTTCATCGGTAAAGGGAGCAAAACGTATTTCCGGGGAAGCCGTAATGTACGGTATGGTATACAACAATGAAAATATGCCTGTTTCCAATGCAGAAGTAATTGTAGACGGGAAGAGTATTGGCATTACTGATGCACAGGGACGTTTTATTCTGACTTCGAAACAACGAAAAGAATTTACGATTGCCCTTGTAAAGCCGGGATATGAGACCGTAGAAGGAAGCTTCCGGTTTGAACCTATGGATGTAATCCACATGGTTATGGTAAATGCAGATCAGCTTGTAAAATTGGCAGAAGCTGCCATGGACGAAGGGCGCTATAGAGAAGTTATTGCATTCTGTGATCGTGCGCTGGATTTAAACCTGGAAAGGGCCGACGCATATTACATTAAAGCCATAAGTTTGATCCGGTTAAAAGAATACGGCCGCGCCCGGTATATTCTGGAAGAACTGGAAAAACAGCTTGGGGAACGTGAATATATACGCCGGATTCTGGAGGAATTGCCGCTATGAAAGCAAAAACCGTAAATGACAAGGTGGTTAAGAAAAAAATACAAGTAGAGCAAACACCGTTGGTATTAAATACCAGGGAACGGTTTTTAAAAAACTTAACAGCTGTTTTGCGTTCCCCATATACGCTGTTAGTGCTGGTTATCCTCTGTTTGGTGCTGGCAATACTTTGTCTTTTTTCAATGTATCGTTTAAACGAAAAATTGAATGTGCAGGTTACGGAAGAAACAGAACAAACAGAACAAAATAATGAGTATCTGGAAATGATGGAAAAACGCCTTATAGAATGGGGAGAGGAAGCTGAACAAAATGTTCTTGCAGTCCTTTCCGGTTCTTCTGATGAAAGCCTAAGAGCGATCCGCTCCCTTGATATTAATATCATGGCTTTACTGGATGCGCAAAGAAGGCGGACACTGGAAAGTTTTTATAAAGAAGATGTTTTAACGGCAGAAAGAAGGGAAGCTGCAGTTGCTTTTGCAGCAGGCCGTTATGTAACAGCAAACATACTTTATAGAGAAATTGCCGCGGCACATCCGGAAGATCAGGAAGCGAGGTTTTATCAGTACTATGCCCTCTTTTTAATTAATAAAATGGATCGGGACAATTACCGTTTAATCTGGAATGCGATGACCCTATTGGAAAGGCAGGGTTATACGCGTAAGGAACTTACTGAAACACTTGAGTTTATAGCTAACGAAACAGAAACCGATGGAGAACCAAGTCCATGAAAAACGTGCTGTTAATTATATTTTTATCCGGAATCGCCAGCCTTGTTTTTGCAATTGAATTTACTGTTGCGCCGCTTTATTTTATTGACGAAACTTCTGAACGTGTTATGGCTCAAAATAATTTTCATGATCGCCTTCTTCGTGAATTAGGCAGCGCTGTAACCGGTACACAGTTGCGCTTTAGAAGCGCCGGTTCTTTCCGCTACAATCCGCCGCAGTCTGTGGGAGATGCAATAGTTTTTTGCAGGGATGAGCAGGTTAATTATCTTATTTATGGATTTATTGTCCGAAAAGATCAGACTATTCAGGGTGAATTACGGCTTTTGGATTATGAACGGCGGGAAGTAATAGCGCATTTTTTTGCCATGGACAGCAGGGACAGGGAAGATGAGCTTATAAAAAATTTGGCGGATAAATTGTTCCGGTTTGTAAAGGAAACATACAATATTATAGTTATCCCTGATCCGCCGGCCTTTACCCATATTCAATTCCCTGTAAGCCTGGGTTATTGGCAGCCGGTAGACAAAAACTGGATTAAGCTAATATTTGGACTTATCCGGATTGACGGAGGTATCCAGATTATTCCCAGTGATAATGTCTTTACTGCCAGGGGTTACGCTCATTATTTTTCGCTTGGTGTGGATATTTCTTACCGTCTGGGAGTAGGGAATTATTATCCGGCATGGGATCACGGTTTTACATTTAGTTTTCCACTTCTGTTACATCGGCAGCTAAATGAACGGCACGAGATATATACCGGTTTTGGGCTTATGTATTCTTTTGACATACTATACATTAAAAAACCGTATGAAGACCCTGTAACAGAAATTTACAGTTCCGGAGGGATTTTGGTTAGCGGAGGCTGGATTTTCCATTTCAAAGAAAGGTTTTTTATTTTTGCGGATTTACGCATGGAGTTGCGTTTATACAAGACGCCAATGTTAAGCCTTACTCCAAGTGTTGGAGTAATTTTCCGGCAATATACCCAGGAGGTGGTAAACAAATGGTAAAGAAAATGGTTTTAGCAATAAAAATGCTGTTCTTGGCAGCAGGGTTTCTTGTTCTGTTTTCTTGTAATCTGGGAATGGATTATGTCCTGGGTCGTACTACCAGAGATCCTTTCCCCGAAATACCGAATGTACGGTCTTTTAATGGAGATCGTTCCATTATTATCAGCTGGACATGGGACGAAGCGGCTGACGAGTATTATCTGTGGCGGGCTGTTAATGCCAATTATCCATTGCAATATATTTTAGTGTATAACGGGCCTCATACCGAGTACAAGGATAATTTTGATTTGCCCGATGTAAAGCAATTATACCTGTACCGGCTTGAAAAACGACGGGGGACAAAGCATTTTCGTGATCTTGATACTCCCGGCAAGGCAGGGCTTGGAGTGGTATCAAATATGGACAGGGACATTTATGAGCCAAACGACAGTCCGGGACAGGCAACACCATTAACTACAGTTACACTTGCAGCAAACAGCTGGTATTATAGTTCAAACGCTACAGACGGGATTTGTATCTATGATGAGGACTGGTATTATGTCAATATTCCAGCTCATTGCCGTGCAGGTATATTGTTGTACGATTTTAATGCGATTGGCGGGCAGAATGTTGATCATTTTGAAATGTATATATTACCAGATGGCAGGAATGTAAGATTAATTTCTGATACCGAAGAGTTTGTTGAAAACCACGAAAATTTTGAGGTTCGAAAATACATCTGTATCCGTCCTTTATATAGTACTTTTCAAACAGAAGAAAATCTGGAAAACGATGATGATCATCCACAGCCGCCGGGTACGTGCGGGGCATTTATCAGTTATACCATCAGGGTACATTCTGTTAAGCCCATTAATTAAAACAAGGAGTATATTATGAAGCAAAATACAAAACTCATTGCCGCATGCATTATAGCCATCCTGGCGGCTTGTCTTTCTCCATATAATGGTGGTAACGGAGGAAATGGAGGAACCGGCCTCCCGAATAATGGCGGAGGTTTTGATGCGTTATCTGAGTTGTTCCTGCCAATTAATGACGGAACTCAAAATACTACAAATTTTTTTACTAATGATCCAAAGTACCGAAACCCATCCGGGTATACATTATGGACATATTGCTCAGACGCAAGTGATTTTATTGAACGTACGGTAACCGTAAAAAAAACATTGGGGAATATCAGGGCCGGTTTTGGGTTGGTAATCTGTTCTAACCAGCGCCAGATTAATGGGCAAGCGCAAACTGTGTTTTTGACAGTAATGATAAACAATAACCAAGAATATGCGGTGGGCAAGGTTATAGGAGCTTCCTATACTTCGCTGCTGCCTTCGCTTTGGTATTACAGTAACAGAATCAATGAAGGCATAGGCTGGGAAAATGCTATCAAAATTGTAAAGGATAATTATGATTCGAATAAATACCACCTGTATATTAACGGTTATTGGGTTAATGACTTTAGTGATAATGAACAGCCGCAATGCAATGGACAGGGACGGAATGGCTATATTGTAGTTATAGCGCAAGATGATTTAAATGGGGGTGCGGTTGCAGTGAATTTTTCCGAGTAGCGTGTAATTCTTCGGTATATTCGCTATTATTGTGCTTTTTTTCAGTCTACTATACAAGTGTAGTGGTTTTTTTGTCAAAAATACTACAAAATAATTGAAATTACACTAATTATGTATTGATTAAGCAAGAATTGGATGTATGCTAAGAGAGTGAAGCAATACACCGGCATAGTGGCAGCATCGCTCCTCCTGGCATTCTCCCAATGCACACAAACAGGCCAGGCCAGCCTAAGCCTGGATGGGGGTCTGCAAAAGCCTCCGGCCGATATATCGTCAGCCTTCCTCCTCCCCGCCGCCTTTGG
>Ga0082212_10009354_pt1 | contig 12644 bp, 13 predicted proteins | sample TergutNt197P3_FD_71548 | JGI IMG/M metagenome (GOLD analysis project Ga0082212, IMG submission 71548) | Neocapritermes taracua P3 segment gut microbial communities from Petit-Saut dam, French Guiana - Nt197 P3 | ecosystem: Host-associated > Arthropoda: Insects > Digestive system > Gut ... | reverse complement strand
CGGGCCCCCCTGGCGGCCCGTGCCCTGGGCCCACCCCTGGGCCTTTCGGCCCTTCCGGTCCAACCCCCCCCCCCCGGCTCCGGCCGCCGGAACCGCCGACCCGGGAGCCCCGGCCCTTTGGGCCGGGGCCGCCCGCGACCTGGCCCATCTGGCCGGGCTGACCGCCCGTTGCCGGGCCTGCCCCCGGGGCCGGACCCGCTCCGGAGAACCAGCCCTCGGCCGGGGCTCGGAACGGCCCCGGCTGGTGCTGGTGGGCCCTGACCCGGGAATATATCAAGGCCCGGAAGCGGACCTCCTGGCAGCCATTCTGGAAAAAGGGCTTGAACTGGACCCGGCCGGCTTTTACACCACCTCGATCCTGAAATGTCCGGCCGGACCCGGGGAAAGCCCGGCCGAACTGGCCGAAGCCCTTGGGACCTGCCTGGCCGTGACCCTTGGGGAATTGGCCCTCCTGGCCCCCCGGGTGGTCCTGGCCCTGGGCGAAACGCCCGGGCGCGGCCTGACCGGCCAGCCCGAGACCCCCTTGGGCCTGTTGCGCGGCAAGGCCTATCGCCTGGAAGTCCCGCCCGGGGCCTGGCTCCGCGTTACCTTCAGCCTGGAGCAGCTCCTGGCCGAGCCGGACCTCAAACGGGAGGCCTGGAAGGCCGACTTCCTCAAAGTCAAAAGAGCCCTGGATAAACTCATATGCGACTGACGAACGCTCCGGCCGTCCTCATGGCCGCCCTTATGGCCGTCCTAATGACCGGTTGCGCCGCGGCCGGCCCGGCGCCCCGGCCCCCCGCCTTCTCCGCCCCTTCGGCCGGAGAGGGCGGGGTGGAGAAATGGAACCGCTATGTGGACCTGGCCCATGAGCTTGAGGCCCTGTTCCTGCCGGCCTTGAACGCCTATTTGGAGACCTTCGGCCAGGCCCCGGAGTATCAGGAACCCGCCCGGGGCAGCGGGCTGGTGGACAACTATTTCCTGGTGCTGATGGAAAAGCCGGAGGATTTCAGCCGGGGGCTGGACCAGGTCCGGGCCGTGGCGGACCAGGAGGAGGAACTGGGCCGGGCTGTCCAGGAGCTCCTGCCCTATGTTCAGGCTCTCTGGGCCGACCTGGAGCGTTGCCGGGACCTGCGCCTGGGGCCCCCGAAGGCGGAGGAACTCCCGGACCAGACCGGGGAATTGAGGGTCCGGCTGGACAGCCCGGAAGAGCTGCACGCCCGCATCTTCGCGGCCTACCAGGGGTTCGCGGCCACTTATGACCGCTTTCGCGAGACCCTGAACCGGGCCGGGCAGGAGCGGCGCCAAAAGGATATCCAGGCCCTCAGGAGCCAGGGCCTGATCATCCACCCGGTCCTTCTGGAGATTCTGGACGCCGGCCAGGGGCTGCAGGATTTTCTGAATGTCCGGCAAATCTCCGGGGCGCCGCCGGACGGCCTGACCCCGGAAGATCTGCGGCCCTTCCTGGACCGGCTGGAGAGCGCGGCCGAAGTTCTGGAAACGGCCCGCGCTTCGGGCGGCGACCGGGAAGGCCTGTCGGAGGAAGCCCTGGTCGAATTCGGCGACCAACTGCGGGTGGTCCGGGCCGAGGCCGCGGACCTGGCCGGGGAGAGGCGGAAAAGTTCGCCCGAATCCCTGGCCCGGGCCCTGGGCCGGCTGGTGGATATTTACAATCTTATGGAATGACCCGCCAAATCAGAGTGAATGGCGGATAAGGCCCCAGAGGCGGCTGGTTTCGGCCTCCTGGCGGGCGGCCTCGGCCGGGCCGCGTTCGTGGTCGTAGCCCAGAAGGTGGGTCAGGCCGTGGACCAGGTGGAAATACAACAGTTCGCCCGGGTCAAAGCCGGCCCAGCCGGGTTCCCCGGTTTCCCGCAGCACGGTTTCAGTCGAGACCACCACATCCCCCAGGGCCCGGGGCGCGCCGGGCGGCCTTGGGTCGCCCTCGCCTAAAGGGAAGGACAGGACATTGGCGGGCCGGTCGCGCCGGCGGTAGCGCCGGTTGAGGTCCCGCATCTCCCCGTCATCCACCAGGCTTACCGAAAGCTCGGCCCCGGCCAGGCCCAGTTCCCTAAGGAGCCGGCCCAGCCGCCGCTTCAAGGCGGTTTCATTAATGGGCAGGGCCTTTTGGCGGTTCGACAGATAAATGGGCATAGGCCGGCTCTTTGGTCTTGCCGCCCTCCGGCCAGGGCGCCTCGGCCGCGGGGGGGCCCGGGGCCTTTTTCCCGGGATAGGCCACCCGCTGGTGATAGATGCCGATGAGAATGGTGGTGAAGGTGCTGACGACCACGGCTATTTCCGAGGCCTTAAGATCGCATTCGTCCAATTGGCCGTCGCTGAAAGCCTGGTTGACCACGCTCTTGACCATGTTCTTTATCTTGACCGGGGTGCGTTCGGCCAGGGACCGGGTGGAGGCTTCGCAGATGTCGCCCAGCATCACCAGGCCCGCCTCCGGGCTGCGGGGCTTGGGCCCGGGGTAGCGGAAGTCGCCCTCGTTGACCTCGGGCTGGCCGGGATGATGGTGTTCCTTGGCCTTGTGGTAGAAAAACCCCATGAGGCTGACGCCGTGATGCTGTTCGATGATGTCGATGATGTTTTTGGGCAACTGGTTGGCCCGGGCCAAATCCGCGCCCTCCCGGACATGGCCGACCAGCACCAGGGCCGACATGGAGGGGGCCAGGGTGTCGTGGCGGTTTTCGCCCGACTGGTTTTCCACAAAATACAGGGGTTTTTTCATTTTCCCGATGTCGTGGTAATAGGCCCCGACCTTGGCCACGTAAGGGTTGGCCCCGATGGCCTCGGCCGCGGCCTCGACCATGGCCCCGACCGTGACCGAATGGTGATAGGTGCCGGGGGCTGAAAGCATCAGTTCCCGCAAAAGGGGCCGGTCGAGGTTACCCAGTTCCAGCATCTTAAGGTTGGTGTTGAAGCCGAAGGCCATCTCCGCCAGGGGGATGAAACCGCTGGTCAGGACGCCGGAAAAGAAACCGCAGGCGGCGGCGGCCAGAAAATTGTTGACCGTCTGGCCGCCCCAGACGGAATCGCTGTAAAGGGTCAGGCTCAGGAGAGTCAGGCAGTTGACCACCATGACCCAGAAGGAAGCCGGCACCAGGGCCTTGCGCTCCTTCATGTTCCTAAGGCAAAGGGCCGCGACTATGCCGCCGTTGACCATGTAGAGCAAGGCCATGAAGCGGCCTTCGCCGGGAATGACCACCGCGGAGGTCACCGCGACCAGGATAAGCATCAGGGTCGTCCGGCGCAGGTTGAAAAACACGCCCGTCAGCATGATCGCGGCCGGAAGGGGCAGGCCGAAGAAAATGGTGTGGTTGTCCACAAAATCAAATTCCCAGGACAGGGCGATGCCGAAGACCATGGCCATGCGGACCGTCAGGACCGTCAGCAAAACGACCAGGGCCATGAAGAGCTGCTCCCGGGGCGGCACCAGGATCAGGTGGCGCAGGTTATCCAGGCTGAGCAGGGTCAAAATGAGGTTGTAGAAGAGGAAAAGGGCCAGAAACAGGCCGGCAAAGCGGCTAAGCCAGTTTATTTCCCGCCTCTGGCCGGCCGAAAGGGCCTTGAGCTTCTCCATGGCCTCCTGGTCGATGACCGTGCCTTCATGGACAATGACCTGTCCCGGCCGGACGTCCACATAGATGTCCGGCACCCCGGCCGCGGCCTTCAATAGCCTGTCCTGGGTCAGGCGCTGGTCCGGCCTGAGATTGGGCTGGGCCAGGCCCTGGGCCAGGGTCAGGATCAGGTCCGTGTCCCGCTGGCCGTATTCCACGGCCAGCTTCCGGGCCTGGACATCCAACAGGCGGCCGAGTTCCCGCCGGCCCAGCAGGGCGTCCAGCCGGGGCTTTATGTATTCCGCGCCCGTGGAAACGCTTATGACCGTGACGGCCGAGGCCGCGCCCAGGAGGTTGAGCGCCGATTCATCCGGGATGCCGTGGCCCATTATCTCCACGGCCAGCCCCAGGGCCCTCTTTTCCAGGTTTTCGCTGAAATTCCTTTCAATAAGGTCCGGCCAGACCGGGGCCTCGTTTTGAAGGTTGAAGAGCCTTAGAAAATCGCTCTTAAAATCAGCCATGACCGCCGGGCGGTGCTCCGCGCCCTCCTGGCCGCCATCGGCCAAAAATTCCCTGATCTCCCGGAACAGTTCCCTGGCCTGTCTTTCCAGAAAGCCGGGCAGAAGGTCGTCCAGCATGAAAACCGGGAAGACCTGGCTTTCGGCTTCCAGCTTTTTCCGCTCCGTGGCCGCCCGGTCCAGGAACTGGAAACCGCGATCGGCCCGGATGGTGTGTTCGGCCACCTGGCCGACCTGGTAATCGATGGGCGCGGGGTAGGCCAAAAACACGGCCAGGAGGGACATCAGGCCCCACAGCCAGACCTGGACCTTCAAATCCCTGGTCTTGAGCCCTAATATGTGCCCGGGGCGGCAGGCCGGGCCGGCCTGGGGGGCGGCGGCCTTGGCCTTTTCAGGTTTCATGATCTGTCTCTCCGCTCATAGGCCTCTATGATGCGCCGCACCAGCCGGTGGCGGATGACGTCGGCCGGGGCGAAACGGCAGACGGCAACGCCTTCGATATCCTTCAAAAGGCCGGCCGCCTCGTTCAAGCCGGCCGCCTCCCCTCCCGGCAGATCGCTCTGGCTGGGGTCGCCGGTGACCACCGCCCGGGCTCCGGGACCCAGCCGGGTCAGGAACATCTTCATCTGCTCCCGGGTCGCGTTCTGGGCCTCGTCCAAAATGACAAAGGCGCCCGCCAGGGTCCGGCCGCGCATGAAGGCCAGGGGGGCGACTTCTATTATACGCCTTTCCGCCAGTTTTAGGTATTTTTCGTAAGGCAGCAAATCGTCCAGGGCGTCGTAGACGGGCCGAAGATAGGGGTTGATCTTCTCCGCCAGGTCTCCGGGCAAAAAACCCAGCTTTTCACCAGCCTCCACGGCCGGGCGGGTGATTATGATCCGCGAGACCCGCTCCTCGGCCAAACAGGCCACCGCCGCGGCCACGGCCAGATAGGTCTTGCCCGTGCCGGCCGGTCCCAGGCCGAAGACCAGGTCGTGGCCGGACATGGCCTCCACATAAAGGCGCTGGGCTTCCGTCCGGGCCGTCACCCGCCGGCTGGGGATCTCGAACAGGGGCTTGAGGTATTCATCCAGCTCGGCCTCGGGGTGGCGCAAGGCCAGATTGGCCAGGCATTCCGCCTCCCACTCGCCCGGGCCGGCCCCCTCCGCCGCCAGGCGGCCCAGGGCGGCCAGGACCCGCCGGGCCGCCCTCTCCCGGCCGGGGTCGGCGGCCTCGAAAATAAGGTCGTGGCCCCGCTGGCCTATGGAAAGGCCCAGGAGGCGGGCCACGACCTTGAGATTGGCCGAAGCCGGCCCGAAGCTCTCCCGGATGGCCGCGAGCGGGGACCGGGGCTCGCCGCCTGTTTTTTTCCTGGCTTTCACGGGGCCGCTTTTCGACTTCGCATCATAATAAAGGCGGAATAAGGAATTCCATAAGGGCCTTCTGGACGTGGAGACGGTTTTCCGCTTCGTCGAAAATGGCCGAGGCCGGGCTTTCCAGCACCTCTTCCGTCACCTCCTCGCCGGGGTGGGCCGGCAGGCAGTGCATGAAAATGGCCTTGGGGTCGGCCCGGGCCATGAGGCCGGAATCCACGATGAAGCCGCGAAAAGCCTTCTCCCGCTGGCTCTGCTCGGCTTCGTGCCCCATGCTGGCCCACACGTCGGTGTTGACGGCCAGGGCTCCCCGGACCGCCTCCCGGGGGTCGCGGGTCAAAACCACGTTCGGATTACGGGCCCGGGCTTTGGCCAGGCCCCGGGGGTCGGGTTCATAAGCTTCCGGGCAGGCCAGCGCGAGGGCGAAACCCAAATACCCGGCCGCCTCTATCCAGGAATTGGCCATGTTGTTCCCGTCGCCGATCCAGGCCACCTTCAGTTTTTCCACCGGGACCCCGGGGAACCTTTCCAGGGCGGTGAAGATGTCGGTCAGCACCTGGCAGGGGTGGCCCTCGTCGGTCAGGGCGTTGATGACCGGAATGGAGCTGAAGCCGGCCAGTTCGCTCAAAAAGCCCTGGGCATAGGTGCGGATGACCAGGGCGGCCAGGTAACGCGACAGCACCCGGGCCGAGTGGGAAACAGGCTCCCCGCGGGACATCTGGGTCTGGCTCTCGCTCAGCACCACGGCGTGGCCGCCCAGTTCGGTTATGCCGCATTCGAAACTGACCCTGGTGCGGGTGGAGTGCTTGTTGAAGATCATGCCCACCCCGCGCCCGGCCAGGTGCGGGCGCAGATAGCGGCCCGCGACCCGCTCGGCCTTCAGGAAGGCGGCCCGGTCAAAAACAAAAAGCAATTCTTCCCGGCTGAGGTCCTCGAAAGTTATGAAATGTCTGGTCATGTATCCACTCCCGCCCGGGCCTCGCTCAGGGATTCCTTCAAGGCCGGCAATAACAGGTCTATATCATCCCTGGTCACAATAAGCGGCGGGACGAAGCGGAGGACCCGGGGCGCGGCGGCGTTTATCACAAAGCCCCGCCCGTGCATCATCTCGACCACCGGGCCGGCCGGCATATCCAGTTCCAGGCCCAACAGAAGGCCCTGGCCCCTGACCTCCCTGGCCAGGAGGGGCATCTCCCCGGCCAGGCGTTCCAGGCCCTCCCGGAAATACCGGCCCACCCGTTCCGCTTCTTCGAGAAACCCCGGGGCCAGGATGGTTTCGACCATGAACAGGGCCAGGCTCATCACCAGCGGGGCGCCGCCCACGGTGGTGGAATGGCAGCCCGGGGTGAAATGGGCGGCCACCTCTTCCCGGGCCAGCGTGGCCCCGCAGGGGATCCCGCCGCCCAGGGCCTTGGCCAGGGTCAGGATATGGGGCTTGAGATCATAGTGCTGAAAGGCGAAGGGCCGGCCGGTGCGGCCCAGGCCGGTCTGGACCTCGTCGAGGATCAACAGGATATCCCTCTCTTCGCAAAGCCGGGCCACCCGGGGCAGGTAGTCCGGCGGCGGGGTCACGACCCCGCCCTCCCCCTGGATGGGTTCCAGCATCACGGCGCAGGTCCCGGCCGTCACGGCCCCGGCCAGGGCCTCGTAATCGCCGTAGGGCACATGGGTGAAGCCCGGGAGCAGGGGTTCAAAACCCGCCTTGACCTTGTCCTGCCCGGTGGCGCTGATGGTCCCGAAAGTCCGGCCGTGAAAGGAGCCCAGGGCGGTGATCACGCCGTGGCGGCCAGGGCCGTAACGGTCGAAGGAATATTTGCGGGCCAGCTTCAAGGCCGCCTCGTTGGCCTCGGCCCCGGAGTTGCCGAAAAAGGCCCGTTCCAGCCCCGAGCTTTCGGCCAGCCTGGCCGCCACCAGGGCCATAGGCTCGTTGTAAAAATAGTTGGAGACATGGACAAGGCGGCCGGCCTGCCCGGACAGGACCCGGGCCGCCCCCTCGTGGGCGTGCCCCAGGGCGCAGACGGCTATGCCGCCCAGGAAATCGAGGTATTCGCGGCCGTCCGCGTCCCACAGTTTCATCCCCCGGCCCCGGACGAAGGCCAGGTCATAGCGGCCCACGTTGCGCATCAGGTGTTTTTGGGCCAGGTCGATTATCCCCCGGTTGTTCATTTTTTATCCCCCGAACTTCCCGTCAGGCCACTATGGCCGTGCCGCAGCCCTGGTCGGTGAAAATCTCCAGCAAGAGGGCGTGGGGCCGCCGGCCGTCGACTATATACACCCCCCGGCAGCCGGCGGCCAGGGCCTCGGCCACCCCGTCCAGCTTGGGGATCATGCCCCCGGAAACGACGCCCTCGCGCTTGAGCTTGTCGATCTCCGCCAGGGACAGGTTCTCCAGGAGCCGCCCGTCCGGGTCCAGCACCCCTTCCACGTCGGTCAGGAGGATGAGTTTTTCAGCCTTCAAGGCCCCGGCCAGGGCCCCGGCCACCGAATCGGCGTTGATGTTCAGGGTTTCGCCCTCGGGGCCGAAACCCACCGGGGCGATGACCGGGATGACGTCGCTGGCGGCCAGGTGGTTCAAAAACCCGGTGTTGACCCGGACCGGCTCGCCCACCAGGCCGATATCCAGGGCCCCGGCCTCCCCCGGCTCCGCCCGGGACAGGCGCTTGCGCCGGGCCTCGACCAGCCGGGCGTCCTTGCCGGAAAGTCCCACGGCCAGGCCGCCTATCCGGTTTATGCGGCCCACTATTTCCTGGCCGACCTGGCCGGAGAGCACCATCTCCACCACGTCCATGGTGGCTTCATCGGTGAAGCGCTGGCCTTCGACGAAATGGCTCGGGATGTTCAGCCGCTTTAGGAGATCGTTGATCTGGGGGCCGCCGCCGTGCACCACCACGGGCCTTAAGCCCACGTATTTCAAAAGGGTCACGTCCTCGGCGAAACCCTGTTTAAGGGCCTCGTCCACCATCGCGTGGCCGCCGTATTTGATGACTATGACCGCGCCCTGGAAACGGCGGATATAGGGCAGGGCTTCAATGAGCACCGAGGCTTTATGGGTCATGGCCTAACCCCTTGCCGGCTAAAGTATGTAACGGGTCAGATCGGTGTCGTCCACCAGGTCCGACAGCCGGGTCTGGACATAGTCCGGGGTGACGGATATCCTGGCCGGCTTTATGTCCGGGGCCTCGAAGGATACTTCGTCGAGGAGTTTTTCCATAATGGTGGCCAGGCGCCGGGCCCCGATGTTCTCGTTTTTTTCATTGACCCGGCAGGCCAGTTCGGCCAGGGTCTCCACGGCCTCCGGCGAAAAATCCAGGTCCACCTCCTCGGTGGCCAACAGGGCCTGGTATTGGCGGGTCAGGGCGTTTTCCGGTTCGGTCAGGATGCGCACGAAGTCGTCCCGGGTCAGGGGGGACAATTCCACCCGGATGGGGAAGCGGCCCTGCAGTTCGGGTATGAGGTCGCTGGGCTTGGCCACGTGAAAGGCCCCGGCCGCGATGAAGAGGATGTGGTCGGTCTTGACCGGGCCGTACTTGGTGGGCACGGTGGAGCCTTCCACCAGGGGCAGAAGGTCGCGCTGCACCCCTTCCCGGCTCACATCCGGCCCGGAGCGGTGCTCCCGGCCGGCCACCTTGTCCAGTTCGTCTATGAAGACCAGGCCGTGCTGCTCCACCCGGGTCCTGGCCTCGGCCGTGACCTTGTCCATGTCCACCAGGCGGGCGGCCTCCTCGGCCACCAGGACCCCGAAGGCCTCCCTGACCGAAAGCCGCCTCGTTTGGGTCTTCCGGGGGAAGAACTGGCTCATGGCCTCGCTTAAGCTCTTTTCCATGTCCTCCAGGCCCATGCCGGTGAAAATGCGGGCCACCGGCAGGCCGGCGCCCCCCTCCCGGGTCTCCAGTTCCACCTCCCGGTCGTCCAGCCGGCCCTCGTGGAGCATGGCCCTGAATTTTTCCCGGGTGGTCTCCGGTTTTTCCTCCCGCCCGTCGCGGCCGCCGGGGAGAAGAAGATCCAGGAGCCTTTCCTCGGCCGCCTCGCCGGCCTTCTGGCTCAGGGCTTCCTTTTCCTCGGCCTGGACCATGTTCACGGCCAGGTCCATCAGTTCCCGGATCATGGATTCCACGTCCCGGCCCACATAGCCCACCTCGGTGTATTTGGAGGCCTCGACCTTGATGAAGGGCGAACGGGTCATCCGGGCCAGGCGGCGGGCGATCTCGGTCTTGCCGACCCCGGTGGGACCGATCATGATGATGTTCTTGGGCGATATCTCGTCCCGCATGGGGGCCGGGACCATCAGGCGCCGCCAGCGGTTGCGCAGGGCTATGGCCACGGCCCTCTTGGCCGCGCCCTGGCCGATGATGTAACGGTCCAGTTCGGCCACGATGCGCCGGGGGGTCAGTTCCGCGCTCTGGGCGGTGAATTCGCTCATGCCAGGGTTTCCAGGATCACGTTCCGGTTGGTGTAGATGCAGAGCCCGGCGGCTATGTCCATGGCCTCGGCGGCTATGTCGGCCGCGGACAGGTGCGGAGCCTGGCGGATCATGGCCCGGGCCGCGGCCAGGGCGTAGACGCCGCCGGAGCCGATGGCCAATAAGCCGTCGTCCGGCTCTATGACGTCGCCGGACCCGGACAAAAGGAGGCTGGACTGGCTGTCCACGGCCAGGAGCATGGCTTCCAGGCGCCTTAAGCTGCGGTCGGTGCGCCAGTCCTTGGCCAGTTCCACGGCCGAGCGCAAAAGCTGGCCGCTGTATTGGGACAGCTTGTCCTCGAAGCGCTCGAAGATGGTGAAGGCGTCGGCCGTGGCCCCGGCGAAACCGCAGATGATGCGGTCGTGGTGGAGGCGGCGGACCTTGCGGGCCGAATCCTTGATCACCGTGGGCCCCAGGGTCACCTGGCCGTCGCCGCAGACGGCCACCCGCCCCCCGTGGCGGACGGCGATGATGGTGGTGCCTTCAAAACCGCCTTTCACGGTCTTAACCCCAATTGGGCCACGGTCATCGACCCCACGACCAGGAACACGATGAACAAGAGGACCATCACGGTCAAAAGGTCCGCGCCGCCCTTCAATTTCATCCAGGCCAGGGCCCGGTCCGGGTCATGGGGATAACGCCGCATGGCCTGTTCCAGGCGGCGGTCCACGGCCTTCCAGTAGAACCAGCGCCCGGTCAGGGACAAAGCCAGGCTGAAACTTGCGACCACGGCCAGGCCCAGGGCCTCGCGGTCGAAGCCTATGGCCCCCCTGAGGCCGGTCAGAAACACCCAGGCTAAAAAGCCCTCCAGGTACATGCGCCGATAGATGAACCAGAGCGGCCCGATAAACAGCGGAGGCCAGGTGAAGGTGAGCCTGAAGCCTTTCGCGTCAAAAAGGCTGAAACTCTCCTCAAAGAGCAGATAACGGTTCCCCACCACGGCCGCCCGGGCTTCGGCCAGGGTCGTGGCCGGAGGAACGGGGGCGGTCTCCGGGGGGCGGTCAGTCGGGTCGGTCATGGTTCTCGTTCCGGGCCCGGGGATGGGCCGCCCGATAGGCCCGCCGCAGCCTTTCCAGGTCCAGGTGGGTGTAGCGCTGGGTGGCGGCCAGGGAACTGTGGCCCAGCATTTCGCCTATGGCCTTCAAATCGGCCCCGGCCGACAACAGGTGGGTGGCGAAACTGTGGCGCAGGCTGTGGGGGCTGAAGGCCCCGTCGAGGCCGGCCCGGGCCAGGCGGGCGGCCAGCACCCTGCGCACTTCGCGGTCGCCGAGGCGCCGGCCCCTCCGGCCCAGGAAGAGGGCTTGGAGGCCGTCAGTCCCGGCCAGAAGGCCCCGGACCGCCAAATAGCCGGCCAGGGCCTCGGCGGCCGGCCGCCCGAAGGGCGCCAGCCTGTCCTTGCCCCCCTTGCCCCGCCGCACCAGGGCCACGCGCCGGGCCAGGTCCAGGTCGCCCAGGTCCAGGCCCACCAGTTCCCCCACCCGGAGCCCGGCCGAATAGACCAGTTCCAAAAGGGCCTGGTCGCGCCGGGCCAGGGGCTCGTCCGCCCGGCCTCCGGTCTCGGGATCCAGCAATATATCCATTTCCCGCTCGGTCAGAAAGAGGGCCTGCCGGGCCGTCATCTTGGGGCCGGGCGTTTCGGCGGCCGGGTTGTATTCCCCTTCGCCCTCCTTCAGGCGCCAGCGGTAGAAGGCCCTCAGGGCGGCCAGGGCCCGGCCCAGGGAGGTGTTGGCCAGGCCCCGGCCTTTCAGTTCGAAGATATAGGCCCTGATATCGGATTTGCCCGCCGCGGCCAGGTCCAGGTCCCGGCCGGCCAGAAAATCCGCGAAGGCCCGCGCCTCCCGCCCGTAGGCCCTGACGGTCCGGGGGGAACGCCCCCTGATCCCGGCCAAATAGGCTAGAAATTCCTCGATAAGGGGCTCCGGCCTCACCTGGGCACTTCCGGGTTTCCGGCCGCGTCGGCCAGGACCGGATGGCGATGGGAATAGAGGCGGTCGTCCAGCACCAGTTGCCGGGCCAGCCGGCGGCCGGGGTTGACCACCACCGGGCCCAGGAGGTTGGCGGTCAGGCCCCTGGGGTTTCCGGCCGGAATGGTGACTATGACAAAGAGGGACAGTTCCCCGGGCCCTCCCAGTTCCTCGGCCACGGCCGGGGGAATGGCCGGGGCGTAATCGGGCGTGAAGGCCAGGGGATTGACCATGACCAGGGCCAGGTCCGGGTCATCGACGCACTGGAGCCAGTAAAAGGGGCTGTCGTCCTGATAGCGGATGATGACGTAGTTTTCCAGGCCGCCCAGGCCCAACAGCCCGCCCAGCACCCTGACCACGGACTCTTCCGTAAATTCCATTTCCCCGAAGCGCTTGGTTACTATCTTTATCATGTTCGGACCATCCGCTTTTCAGGGCCTGGCCAGGAGGCCGGCCAAAACCTCCAGGTCGCTCAGGGAGACCTCGGTGGACCTTCGGTTCTGCTCCTGGATGCGTTGAAAGACTTCTTCGCGGTGGACGGCCAGGGCGGCCGGGGCGGTGATGCCCAGCCGGACCTGCCGGCCCTTGACTTCCACCACCTGCACCTTGACCTCGTCGCCGATGGCCACGGTCTCGCCTATTTTACGGGTCAGGATCAGCAAACCGCACCTATTGCCCTTTTACTCCGGGCCATAATACACCAGATGGGCGGCCGGCACAACCGGGGCCGGCCCCGCCGCGGCCCAGGGATATCAATCACTCCCCGGCTGGCCCGGCCAGGGCCCGGCGGACCGCGTTCTTCAGCCCGG
>Ga0082212_10009353_pt1 | contig 12645 bp, 8 predicted proteins | sample TergutNt197P3_FD_71548 | JGI IMG/M metagenome (GOLD analysis project Ga0082212, IMG submission 71548) | Neocapritermes taracua P3 segment gut microbial communities from Petit-Saut dam, French Guiana - Nt197 P3 | ecosystem: Host-associated > Arthropoda: Insects > Digestive system > Gut ... | reverse complement strand
CTCGCGGATTTCAACGACTTGCGCGCTGCGGATTATGGCGTTTACCAGCATCAGGCCGGCAGAGCGTAAAATATCGACCTCGCCTTCCGTGTAATAGCGCTCCTTGACACAATCGTCAACACAAAACAGCCCCCAAAATTTGCCCTGATAAAACAATGGAATGGTAATTGTCGACGTAATTCCAAGAGAACTCAAAGTTTCATACTCCACCCTCGGCAGCTCCGCGATAGGGCCGTTTATGCACTCGCCGCGCAGGAACAACTCCTTCCATCTCGCGCTGTAAGGCACCGCCGTCCCTATGGCGATAGGCGGGGCTGTATGACCGCCCTCGGACAGCCAATGATATTTAAGAACGAAATGAAGGGTATCGTCTATAATCTCGTTCGGCCATATCTGGACGTAATCCGCTTCCAGGTGCCGGCCGATGAACTCCATGCCCTCCCGCAGGTACTCTTCAAAGGGCTGTTCGTCCGCCGAAGAAAGCAGCATCGCCGCTACACGGTTTATTACATTGAGCAAATTGTCCCGTTTCTCGATATCGTACATCATACGCTTCTGCTCACGCAGGTCGCGCGTATAACCCGCGATAACATAATCATCCCCGTATTTCACGCGCACAAGCGTAACTTCTGTGGGAACCGGCGAGCCATCCGGCGTTTGAAAATAAAACTGAACGACACAGCTTCCTTCGGTATACGCTTTTGTAAATAATCTCCGGCCTTCTTCGATAGAATTTTTCCCATCCGGCTGATATTCGGGATAGGTCTCGAAATATCGTTTGATATACTCACGCTTATCCTCAAAATTAAACAGTTTGACGGCGGCTTCATTACATTCAAAAAGTTCAAATTTTCCGTCGTTTGTTCGTCTCATTAAACGGCAGGCGAGAGGGGTAGCGTCCAATAAAATTTTTGTACGTTCATGTTCATCCGCTAACCGCGCTGCCTGCGCTTTGACGGTTTCGCTGAGTTTTTCCAACTCCGTATTTTTTGCTTCCATATCCGTATTTTGCTCTTTTATAAGCGTCGCCCTCGACCATATTGACGTCAATAATTTTCTAATTTTCGCTCCCATAATATTCATCCTCCTGAAAATAAGGATTGTCGTTGAATATGGCTATTTTCAACCTAAAACAATTGCGTTGAGACCTCGAGCCCGGTAAATACTCAATTGCATGAAAAATTATTAACCTGGAACGCTTTTTGAAAAGAGCTTAAACTATAATGCAGCTTTACAGTCAAGTGGAAAGGTAGTGGTAATTTTTTAGGATATACGAGGGGCTCTGAAAATTAGGAGGGAGCGACCACTCGCTCCCCCCTGCTCGATAAGTATCTTCTCTTTGTTTTTTCTCAAATCCTAATCCCAAGCAACGCGGGGAAGAACGTCAATATTTGAGGAAAATACGTAAATAAAAATAAAACAACAATCTCAACAGCCAAATATGGCAGTACCTTATAGGATATTCTCTCAATGCTCTCCTTGGCAATTCCGCTGGCAACAAATAAATTAACGGCCATTGGCGGCGTTATCATGCCAATAGACGTATTGACAACGATGATCATTCCCAAAACAACCAGCGGCATACCCAAATTATTCGCGATTGGAACCAAAAACGGGGTAAGAAGCAGAATTATCGCCTGCGTCTCCAGGAAGACGCCCATGATCAGCAGAATAACATTAATTAAAAAGAAAATCATGTATTTATTCCCAAACGTACTCAGCACAGCTTCGGCAATCTGAGTCGGTATGCCCTGGGTCGTCATATACCAGGAGAAAGGGGCTGAAAGACTGATTACAAAAAGTATCATGGCCGAAGTTTTCGCCGATTTAACGAAAACCGGATAAAGATGAAACAGTTTCAGTTCTTTATAGACAAACATACTGATGACGAATGCATACAAGCAGGCAACGGCCGCCGCTTCCGTCGGCGTAAATACCCCGCCGTAAATCCCGCCAAGAATGAGTACCGGCATTAACAGGGCAAAGAAAGATTCTTTAAACGCCGAAAAAAATTCTTTGAAGGAAAGGCGCGGAGCATTTTTATCCGCCGGTTCGTATTTTTCGCAAACAAACCCGTGCACCAGATTAAGCGCCAGGGCAATAATCAGTCCCGGCACTATACCCGAAACAAACATGGCAGCCACGGATATATTTGCCGTGACCGCATAGGTAACCATTGGAATACTGGGGGGAACAATCACTCCGACCGTACCGCAGGCGGCGGCTATTGCCCCCGCAAGATCCTTCGGATACCCCTTCTTTATCATGGCCGGAACGGTGATACCGCCTATTGCCGCGACAGTAGCGGGGTTCGAGCCTGAAATAGCTCCGAAAAACACCGAAGCTCCGGTCGTTATTTTGGGGAGCGCGGCTGCTTTCCTTCTGAGAAGCACCTGCATAAAACCAAGCAGCCGTTTTGATATCCCGCCTTCGCCCATAAGATTTCCGGCAAGGATAAAAAACGGAATGGCCATGAATGGGAAACTGTCGACAGCGGTAAACATTCGCTGCGGCAGAGCCGGGAAGAGCATCGTATGATTTCCGGCAATAAACGCCGCAATCACCGAAAGTCCAAACGAAACCGCTATCGGCACGCCGGTAATCAGCAGCAGAAAAAGAACGCCGAATAATAATCCCGCCATATTCTACTCACCCTGCCAGTTTTTTTTGCCCAATAGCTGCATAGTTCCTTGTATGGTGTATCGAATCGTCATGATAGTACACCCTATGGGAATGACGGAATATACAAGCCACATTGGCAATTTAAGTGAAGGGCTTACCTGCCCCATATTTATCTGGTTTTTAAGAATGACAATGCCATATCTGGCTACAAATATGGCAAATGTTATCATAAGCAGCATTCTGACGACATTTAAAACTTTTTGTACAGCCGGCGGCAATAACTCGGCAAACGTCGTGACGCAGAAATGTTCTCCTCTCTTCGCCGCCGCGCCTATACCGAAGTATGTAAGCCAAACCATGCAATAGCGTGTCAGTTCTTCCGCCCAGGTAATGACAAAAAGATTTGTAAATCGCAAAAATGTGGCAATACAAATCGCTATGCACATAACCGGAAGCAAGACCGCAAGCACGTGTTCTTCGAAATTGTTAAGATATTTCAATATCTTATCCATACAAAGTACTCCTTTGGGGCTGGAAGGCGAGTATCCGAAAGGGAAACTCGCCTCCCTTTCGGATACTCGCCCTTACGGACTTTTTCCGCTACTTGAGAGCGCGGATCTTCTGGATCATGTCTTGTCTTACTTTGCTTTCATAGTCTCCGTAAGTGCCCTGACTGCCCTGAATCCACACGTCGACGTCAACCTCCGTCACGAGTGTTCCGCTTGCCTTTATATCCGCAATGGCTTGCGCGGTATTGTCCTGACTGTATTTCCTCTGCCAGTGCTTTGCCTCGTCCGCCGCCTTGAGAACGGCGTCCTGCTGCGCTTTGCTCATACCGTCAAAGATTTTTTTGCTGAGCATGAGTACGCTGGGTGAATAAAAATTGCCGGTCAGGGACATGTACTTCTGCACCTCATTCAATTTCGAGGTCAAAATATTGATGGCGGGATTTTCCTGTCCGTCAACCACCCCTTGCTGCAGCGCCAGGAAAACCTCTCCCATTGCCATGGGGGTAGGGCTTGCACCGTAATGCCGGTAGGTGTTCATGTGAATGTCGTTTTCCATGGTCCGGATCTTCAAGCCTTTTAAATCCGCGGGGGTTACAATCTCCCTCACGTTGTTGGTGACATGCCTGATTCCGTTCTCCCAGAATCCCAATCCCAAAATTTCTTTGGAGGTCATCTGATTAAGCAGTTCAGTCCCTACTTCTCCGTCCAATGCTTTGTAGGCTATTTCCGCGCTTGGGAACAAATACGGCAAATCCAATACCGCAAAATCAGGGAAGAAGTTGGGGACCGGTCCCGTTGAAATCAAGGCCATTGCGACTGTTCCCATGGAAACGCTTTCAATCAGGTCCCGTTCACCGCCAAGCAGTGAATTGGCCTGTATCGTAAGAGTAACCGTGCCATTGGAATACTCATTAACGAGGCGCCCGAATTCCGCCAGTCCCTTTGCGTAATGGCTGTCCAGCGTTAATGTAATTCCCGCCTGCAGGTCGAACTTACTCTCTCCGCTTGCCGCTGAGCCCTCGCCCGCAAAAAGCAGCGAAGCGATAGCCAGCAAACACAGAACTGTCAAACCTTTTCTCAACATAAAACTCTCCTCCTTTTTTATTTGAATCGGCAGCGCCGATTATTGTGGCCTGTTGAATCTTCGTGTTGCTGGGATACGCTGTTGTGACAATAACCTTAGTATATCATTTTCAAGAATGTAGGGGCCGCCCCCTGGGCAACTCCCCCTCTACCATAAATTACCATCGGCATTAAATGACCAGTCTTCAGGCATGCTTAAAACCTCAATACGTTCGTTTGCCTCGGCTTCTTCCTTCATGGCCTCGGAAATCCAAATGTTCTCGGTATGGAGACTGTCGCTTATCCGGATTATCCTTGGGTTTGCCTTATCATTGCCAAGACATGTCCTTAAAGCCAGTTGAATCGCTTCTTTGTCATTATCCATGACACAGGGTATCTTAACCTGATCAAGGCCGCGGGATGTAACGGCGTTGACGTAAGTACCGTCAAAATCCATTTTATCGAACAACCGCTTTGTCGTGCTGTGCGCCGCCCCGATACCAAAGGCTGCGCCATGAGTTTCGGGAGTGAGATCCAGCACAACGGTTCTAAGCGCTTCTATACAGCTTTTTGTGACAAATGGGGTGCAATAGCCGGTGCCTGTTATATTCGGGTCCATGCCGGTACCGGAGATATCCTTTCCGATACGATCCACGACAAGAACATCGGTTTGCTTGAAATAGAGAATGGGAAGATGCGTCCAGGATTCTTCCAGAAGTTCAGGTTCCTCGCTTTCTATTTCGTCCGGTCTGAGGGCGGCAAACTTACGGGTTTCGTCGTAGGCGTTTTCCAGAATCGCAAACCCCAGTATGATCGGCGCGTGTTTTATTACTGCTTTGCCGAAAATATGCACCCGGTGAGCCATGCGGCCAAATCCAAGTTCATGACAAACATCCGCGCCCTCGCGTTTGCCAAGGCCGATAGCCATCATCTTCATAATGCCGCTCTGGTAGGTGCCGTGAAAATCCGTATGGGGCTTGATACGTCCCGCAACTATGATGCCGTCCGCTTCGGCGGCGTTTTTGTCGATTCGCACATCCTGGCCTTCATCATTTTTCCCGATAACCACCGTTTCCATTGATGAAAGAATGGGACAGCCTACAAATTCCTCCCTTACCCCGTAACTTTCAATGAGAGACTTTTGACCTTCCGCCGTAGCCCCTCCGTGGCTTCCCATTGCGGGAACCACAAAGGGCTTGGCGTCTTTGGATTTCACAAACTCCGCAATGGCCTTGACAATGATCGCTATGTTGGCAATGCCCCGGCTTCCGCAGGTAATGGCTATCCTCTGGCCGGGTTTTATATAATCCCCAAGCTCCGGACGGGCCATTTCGGCGAAAACCGCCTCGGGTATCTTCGCGGCTTCTATCCGCCCCTTGTCAAAAAGCTGCCTCACCTTGATCATCCTGGGAAGAGAGACTTCAGCGCAAAGCTGTTTAATAATATTATTATTCATACATTAACCCCGCGTTATATTGAATTAAAATCAAAGGCCTGATAAAGAAACTAAGCGATTCGCACTGCTCGTTCCTCGCAGGCTCACTGCTTATAAAGTTAGAATAGCTAGAAACCAAGTGTTTCAAGCATTAACGATCCATTTCGCGCTCAACAGATCCACAATCTCCCGCAGTGTCTCCACTCCGCCTACATTGCCGGGGAAGATAACATAAGGCATTTTGGGGAATTTACTTTCAGGGCCAATCATCCAAACCGGAATACCCGGCCTGATCTGCCCCATCACAGTTGCTTTCTTCACTCGAAGCGCTTTGGTACCCACATCACTGGATGTAATGCCTCCTTTGGCAACAACAAAGCTGGGGCGCACACTCAGTTTTCCTATAATTTCGGCGACAGCGTCCGAAATCTCCACTGAGATTCTCAGCTGCGCATCCTTGTCGCCGGTGTCGAGATCCAAGCGTTCCCGCCGCGTATACACGATCGCGTTCACGCCATTACTAATACACTCTTCCGTTTTTTTGACTACCTTTTCCACCTCGTCGGCAAGGCCGCCATCTTCCAGTACGCGGTGTTGATTGAATTCGACAAATCTCAGCCTGCAATTGGAGTTGCGCAACGCCTCAAACTGCTGTGTCGTCTTGTGAACATGGGAGCCGATCAGCACGATGCCGCCGTAACGGTTTTGCGGATCGATCAACTCATCCCGCGTCAGCAGAGGTTTGTCCGGCACACCGCCCAATACTTTGGTCAATGCCGCCGCACTGCGGAACATAAACTCTCTGCCTGACAATGCCGCTTGGATATAACTGACGGCAAACACCTTTACATCAAAGTAGTCCATAGCGTTTACAATCACTTTGCCGAAATCTTTTACACTCATCAATTGCCGGGTGATTTCTTCGGTATTGACAGCGCGCAAATCATCCAGGGAAATGTAAACGCAATCATTTTTTTTGTATGCGCCGCCGGTTTTCTCCTCCACATATTCGCCCATGTGGGATTTTGTGTATCCAAAGCTTTTATCTTTCGCAAACTCCGTTTGAGCGGCGGGAACCAGCTCATCTCCTTCGCGCACATAATGTACATTTCCAATGGTGAACCGGCCGCCTTCTTTAAAGAAAGGAAACAAAATTTCTCCATCGTATCGCTTGTTTGAAAGGTTTTCCACGGTTTCACGCAGCACGCTGGTTTCCAGAGGGAAATGCCCCCGCAGAGTTGAGTCGCTGCGGCTGATCAGTACAAAATCTTTGCTCATTTCTTTAGAAATTTCGCATATGTTTTGCGCAATTTCTTTATGAGCCTTTCGGGTTTCTTCCGAGGAAAACCCGCGGGAATTCGTGAGGATGAAAAAGAGGCTGTTGCGTTCCGCAAATCCCGATCGCAGCGACTCCTTGTCCCAGCTTGTGTAGACCGAAACATCGTGGACTGTTTGCACGCCGGTAGGGTCGTCGTCCAACACCACGATTTTCCGACCCAGCTTGGAGAGAGCTTCTCCCAATTGCGCGTCCACACGCTGCAGGATATCGTCAGTCGGTATACAAATCTTCTCCAACACCGATACAGGCAGATTTTCCACGCTCAGTTCCTCTTTCTGACTTCGATATCCGCCAACTGCTCAAAGAACTGCACAATACCGGCGTGGTCATCATCCATATGATCATGAATCTTGAGCCACTGCATAATTTCAAATAATTGACTGGTAAGCGGAACCGGCACGTCGATTTTGTGCGCGGTGTCCAGTACGTTTTTTATATCTTTATGGTTAATGGAAATTTTCCCGCCCGGCTTAAAATTGCGCGCCATCATCATGGGGGCCTTTGCGTCCAGCACTGTGCTTCCGGCAAGGCCGCCGCGGATTGCCTGGTACACTTTTTCAGGATCGGCGCCGGCTTTTGCCGCGAACACCAATGCCTCTGAAACGGCTGCGATCGTCATATTTACAATGATCTGATTGGCTAGTTTGGTTATCGAGCCATTGCCGCTTTTACCGATCAAAACGGCGCAAGACCCCATCATGTCAAAATATGGTTTTGCCTTATTAAAGTCGTTTTCCGTGCCGCCGCACATAAACGTCAGCGTTGCGTTCACAGCGCCGGGTTCTCCTCCGCTCACAGGGGCGTCAATGAACCCGACCTGGTTTTGTTCAAGCAAGGTGAAGCATCTCTGCGATTCCACCGGGGTTACACTGCTCATGTCCACCACAAGGCTGCCGGGTTGTATAGTGCTTGAAACGCCATCTGTGCCGAATAAGACATCTTGGACGATCGACCCATTTGGAAGTATTGTGAAGATAACCTTGCAATTTTTCCCAATTTCCGCTAACGAGGTCTGGGTGGCTCCGGCTTGCACAATTGGCTGTAAAGCCTCCGGGTTCAGATCGTTTACCAGAAGCTCGCATCCTTTGTCCAGTAAATGTTTTGACATAGGACGTCCCATGATACCCAACCCAATAAAGCCGATCTTGCTCATGTTAACCACTCCTTTCGCTGCACTACGCCGAGTTTTTTTGTGGGGTTTGTAATTGATGAAAAACCGTTCCAGACATCGCAGTACTCACATTCTCTTCATAGTAAATATAATGTATCACAAAAAATTCATCGAAAGCAAGAAAAGATTGGGTGCTTGCTGAGTAATAATGTAATATATTTGTCATGTTCAGCGTCTGTCGGGATTACGTTCGGGGGTGTTTCATTGAGAAAGGAAACCCGAATCAGCCGTGTCATATACTTTTTATTTCTCTGTTCATTATTCGCGTGGCCTTTTTCCTGTTTCACCAAAAGGTCGGAAGCAAACACGATATACGCCACAAGCAGGTACAGCGACACAATCTCACGGCTGTTCCCCGAATATAAGATAGCAGAGCATACTATTGCCGCGCTGGACTTGCTGCACAGCGGCGGGATCATCGAAGCCTACGACGCGCAGGCCGACACCGGCGCGGCTGAGTATTGGTATCCTCTCACGCTGGAGACCATCGTGATCGCCGTTGACAGGGATAAAACGGATATGGCGGTCACCACATGGAGCGACCTTCGCGGCAGCGATGTGCCCGTAAGCATATTGAACGCCGTACCTGTAAACCGCCGCTTGATGGCCGCCGCCATTTGCTACGGGCTGGAGGGTAAAAACTTCAGCCTGGACGCCGCCGCTAAACTTATAAAACAAATTAGCCAAAACGGAAAACTCAAATATGACGACCCAACAGCTCCCATTCAAGTTTGTTTCGACAGCGACGCGGCCGCGAGGATCAAAAACGGTGAAAACATTGAGATCGTTGTTCCGTCGGAAGGCACGCTGTCTTATGTAAAAGGCCTGTTGTCGGCCAAACCGCTGGATTTGCCTGACGGCTATGAACGGATATTGTTTGAAAGCGGCTCACGACTACCGGACGGAAGCTGTGATGAAAGAATATACCCGGCGCCCGGGCAATACGTCCCAGCCGAAATTTTAGGCAGCTATACCCGTCCGAACACAGTCACGCAGGGCTGGCGTCGGGTTATGAACCGTGAAGTGCAGCATATCTGGCTGTACTCCGGCGCCGATCTCCGGGAGGACGTGCTTTTCGCCGTCGGGGTTCTCATAATTGCCGTGATGTGGGTCGGGAGCATGATGCGCCGCAGCCAACAGAAAAATATCCGGCATGTCATATTTGTCATGGGCGTCTTTCTCGCCGGGTGGATTCTGATCCGTCATTTGAAATGGCAGATCGATGATGAAACGGTACTGGGGCGGTATCTGTGGTTCAGTTATTATATTTTTGAAACGATCCTCACCCTCGGCCTGCTGCGGATCGCTTCGCTGATCGGTATGGGTAGCGAGAACCAAAAAGCTCCGAAATGGTTTTTTGCCTTATGCGCCTACAGCCTTGTATTGGGCGGGCTGATCATGACAAATGACCTGCACGGACTCATGTTCAAGTTGGATTTATCACAACCGGGCTGGTCGTCTACGGGTGTTTACGGCTACGGCGTCTTGTATTACATATTTACCACGTCGCTGCTGGCGGAAATAATCGGCGTTATCGTTCTCATGTTTATAAAGGTAAAACACAGCCCGCGCCGTGCAGGGGTCATATTCCCCATCATATTTACCGCCGTTCTGGTAACCTATGCAGCCGGATACGCCCTCAATATCCAATTCTTTGCAAAAAGCGATATAACGCTTATCTTGTGTTTGTTTGTACTGCTGTTTTTGGAACTTTGCATCCGGGCGGGACAGCTGCCCGTCAACACAAATTATCGCGTTCTTTTCAAAAACGCGGGATTGAACTTGCAAATAACGGACGGCAGCGGCAACAACGTGTTCGCGTCAAACGACGCGGAGCCGCTGTCAAGCAGCCAGTGGTCGGCGCTCAGTGAGCAGGATATCGTGCAAGCGGACGAAAATACCCTGCTCTTGAAAAACGAAGTGTACGGCGGGTATGCCGTGTGGCGGGAAGACGTCACCGTCATCAACCGGTTATTAGCGGACATCGAAGCGTCCAACCGTGAGATCGAAGCGGCGAACGCCCTGCTTTCGGGCGAGGCGCGATCCAAAGAACAGGCGGCGCGGAACAAGGCGCGGTTAGCGTTATATGAAGCCTTTGAAAAGGATATTGCCGCCCACGAAAAGCGGCTTGTCAAAATGCTCGAGTCCACGTCCACGGACAACGCTAAATACGCTGAAAACATGAAAAAAGCCGCTATACTCACCTGCTATATCAAGAGACGGAGTTACTTTCAGTCAATGGTGATGGAAGACATGATAACCGTTACCTTCAATGAGTTTGTGGTATATATCGACGAGATGGCGGAGCTTGCGCGGCTGGCCGGGATACAATGCCTGACCTACTGTAATCTGACAGGCGAGATCAGTTTATGTCAGGCCATGCTGTTTTATGACTTTTGGGCGTCGCTGCTGGAATGGGCGGTTGCCGACTACAACGATGGTATCGTACTGCAAACCATATCCGGGGACGGCCGGATAATTATGAGGCTGCGGATGTCGGACATCTCGCTGAGATATGAGCTGCCCGGCCATGTCGCGGATAAGGTCCGCGACGAAGGCGGGTTGTTTGAAAAAATAACGGATACGGAAAATCTTGCCGTCCTGCGCCTGTCTTTCCCGAAAGAGAGGTGAGCGAGATGCTTAACTTTTATAATTTTCCCGAAGCGGCGAGGGTCACATTCAGTATGCTGACCGTAATCAACGCGGGCTTTGCGGCTTTGGTTCTGATATTGCATCAATACCGTTTCAACCGCGGTCTTGCCTATTGGCTGAACAGCGCGGCGGCGTTCCTTGCGCTGTGCCAAACGGTATTGAACGCCGCGCTGATCGCGCAGGTGTATCAAAACATCTCGGACGGCTTTATTGTGGCAAGCGAATATATCATTGCCCGCTATGTTGTATTTGCCGCCGTTGCCGCCGTATTCATCGTTTTGCTTGTAAAAGAAAAATCCCTCCTGCCAGGTATCGTGACCGTCGCGTCATTCCTGACGCTGCCTTTTATGGAAACGTGGACAGGGCGCGCCTTTCCCGCCGCCTTTTCCGCCGCGCTCGCGATTTTACTCGTCAGCAGCATTTGGCTTACTGTGAAGATACGCAGGGAGCTTTTAACGTCCATATCCAGCCTGTCGGTCAAGCAGGCAATGGATTCGCTGGGCGCCGCCGTCCTTTTTTACGGGAAGGACGGCCATATCCTGATGCAGAACAACAAAATGCAGGAGCTTATGTTGAAAACGGCGGGCCACGTGTTCTATAACGGCAAGGTATACCTTGAAACAATAGTTATCCCGAACAGCGAAAACACTGGCACAGACAACTATCTTTACCGGCTCCAAGACAGCGTGTGGCTGTTCGCGTCAAGCGAAATCAAGGCGGGCAGGAAAACTATCACGCGGGTCACCGCCGCCGACGTGACCGAGCAAATCAAGGCCGCCGTGATGCTTAAGGATAAGCATAATGAATTGAAATCACGACAGCAAAGACTTAAAGCTTTCGTCGAAAACATCGAGGAGACCTGCCGCTCGGAGGAACTGCTCCGCGTCAAGACAGAAATCCACGACGCGCAGAACCAAAAACTGATCCCGCTGCTTCAATATTTACGTTACGGGGAACTGCCGGACAGCACGTCGTTTGACTCTCTCAAATCCGGTATACTGCGCGGCGCATACGCAGACGGAGGAATGGCAACAACGCAGGCCATGCTGGACATTATTGTCGGTCAACATGAAAACATAGGCATAAAGATACACATAAACGGAAATCTGCCGCCTGAACGTGATAAAGCCCTTGCATTGGTGCAAATTCTTCAGGAAGCGGCGGCGAATTCCGTCAAGCACGGATACGCTAACGAAGTGAACGCCCTGATCATGGATAACGACGGCAAATACGCCATGCGCGTGACCGATAATGGGACGCGGCTTGTGGTAAATGTCAAAGAAGGCAGCGGCATCGCCGGAATGCGCCGGTGCGCCGAAGCGCTCGGTGGTGAACTGTATATAGACGCTTCGCCGCGGTTTACGCTGACCGTGACTATTCCGCGCGCAAATGAAGGAGAAGCAAATGAGTGAGTTAATAAAAATCCTGATCGTGGACGATCATAAAGTCATGAGAGATTCGCTTGAACGGGAATTTTGCCCCGAAAACGGTTTTGATGTCGTTGGAAGCATCAGGAGCGCCGCGGCCGCGGAGACCTTCTGCGTCATGAACCGCCCCGATGTGGTCATTATGGACGTATGCACGGAGTTCGGCGCGTCGGGCCTGGAAGCGGCGGGGCAGATTTTAAAAAAACTCCCCGAAATCAAAGTCATCGTAACCAGCGGCTTTGACGAAGTCACCTATATGCCGCGCGCGAAGGAGATCGGCGCTCACGCTTTTGTTTACAAAATTGAAGGTGTTGAATATTACCGCGAAGTGGCTCTTCGCGTGTTGAACGGCGAGGTCGTGTTCCCGGAGCGGAAAGCTATCCCTGTCTCACAGGGTGAAGCGCCGTTTACTTCCAAGGAGATGGAAG
>Ga0082212_10009352_pt1 | contig 12645 bp, 10 predicted proteins | sample TergutNt197P3_FD_71548 | JGI IMG/M metagenome (GOLD analysis project Ga0082212, IMG submission 71548) | Neocapritermes taracua P3 segment gut microbial communities from Petit-Saut dam, French Guiana - Nt197 P3 | ecosystem: Host-associated > Arthropoda: Insects > Digestive system > Gut ... | reverse complement strand
AGGCGTGGAGGTTCGAGTCCTCTTATCCGCACCACACATTGTCCGAAATCCATTGAAATTTCAATGGATTTCGGCATTTATCAAGGTTTTTTGCACAAAATCTCAGTGTTTCGTTTAGCCGAAATCTCTAACCTGCATAAGCAGTATTCACTCCAAGCGAACTCACGAAGCGTCCTCATGGAGGTTCAAAACCGCACGATAAACAACTATATCATACGATATAAATAGTATTCTTTTGACAAATAGCATATTTCGAACTATACTGTATAATATCGAACGAAAGGAAGGTTTTTATTATGATAATCACCGCAACGGAATTAAAGCTAAATCTTGGCAAGTATCTTGACGCCGCGAATGACGAAGTCATAGTGATCACAAAAAACGGCAAAGCTATCGCGAACCTTGTAGGAACGTACTCCTATAAATATGATTTATCTGAACTTGAAGAATTCGATAAAAAGATAAATGAAGGATTGACACTAAGTGAGACAAATGACCCTTTATACAATTCAGACGGTTTAAAACAACCTGAAGATTTCTGGGCACTGACACTAAATGGCGAACCGGTCGCGCAATTAAAACCTATCCTGAAAGAAAAGCCAAAACGCAAACTTGGATTTATTAACTGCCCTCCGTCTTCTGACGAAACAACCGCGGCGCTTCTTGCGCCTGTAATGTCAGATGAAGAATATGAAGAATGGCTGAACAAAAAATGGTGAAACAATATTTACTTGATACGCACACTTTTCTTTGGTCAGCGAGTGACTCCGATTTCTTACAACTCAGCAAACCGGCAAAAACAATTTTGGAAGATCCCGACGCGGTTCTTTTCATATCCTCTGTCAGTGTTTTTGAAATAATGAATAAATTCAGGCAAGGGAAATTGCCGGAATTCGCTTTGATTGCGGAAAATATTGCAGGAGTCATAACAGGTCTTGGCGGAAATGAACTTCCACTGAACCGGGTACATGCCGAACGCGCCGGCAGCTTTAACTGGAATCACAAAGACCCGTTTGACAGGCTTCTGGCTGCGCAGGCTCAAATTGAAGATATGATTCTGATCTCATGTGACAAAGCCTTTAAAGGTGTCCCGGATCTGGAAGTCTTATGGTGAAGCGTTACTTTGCAGGCGTTCGGTCGCTTCCTCAACCATCTTGTATTTAAGAATCTTGCCGGCGGCATTCATCGGGAACTCATTTACGAAACGGACATATTTCGGAGTCTTATGCTTGGCCATATGGGATCTGACGTATTCCTTTATCTCTTCTTCAGTCATCTCTACGCCGTCTTTAAGTATGACGCAGGCCATGATTTCTTCCCCGTACTTCTGATCAGGCACGCCTATGACCTGTACGTCCTTTACTTTTTCATTCGTATAAATGAAATCCTCTATCTCCTTGGGATAAATGTTTTCGCCGCCGCGTATTATCATATCCCGTATTCTGCCCGTGATCTGATAATTGCCGTCAGGGCGGCGGCGCGCCAGATCCCCGGTATGCAGCCATCCATCCTCATCGATCGCCTCGGCGGTGGCGGCGGGCATTTTATAATAGCCCTTCATAATATTGTAGCCGCGCGCCGCGAATTCACCGTCTGTATCGTCGGGCAATTCTTCTCCCGTGACTCTGTCCACGATCCTGCACTCCACGCCCGGCAGAGGCCTGCCTACAGTATTCACCCTTACTTCGATCGGATCTTCCGCCGTACTCTGGGTACAGCCGGGGCTGGCTTCAGTCTGTCCGTAAACGATAGTGATTTCATTCAAACGCATTTGGTCTATGACATCCTGCATTACCTTGGCGGGACAAGGGCTGCCCGCCATAATACCCGTGCGCGCGTGCGAAAAATCTGTTTTCGGGAAATCCTCATGTTCGAGCATCGCGATGAACATAGTCGGAACGCCGTGAATAGCCGTTATTTTTTCCTTCGTCACGCAATCCAGCGACTGTTTCGGAGAGAAATACGGCTGAGGGCACATAGTCGTCCCATGTGTCACCGCGGCGGTCATAGCCAGTACCATACCGAAACAATGGAACAGAGGCACATGTATCAGAAGGCGGTCCGCGGTAGAAAAATCCATGCGGTCTCCTATGTTCTTGCCGTTGTTGACCACATTGTAATGAGTAAGCATGACGCCTTTGGGGAATCCTGTGGTTCCCGATGTATACTGCATATTGCATACATCATGCCGGCTCATCATCGCCGCACGCTGATAAACTGTTTCGATCGAAGCTTTTTCCGCGTATTTCAATACCCCTTCCCATGTCAGGCAGCCCGGCTGCTCAGACTCGGCGGTAATAACATACCTTAGGAAAGGAAGCCGTTTCGCGTGCAGCGGTCCTGAAGGCTCATGGCCTTTCAGCTCCGGGCATATTTCATTGATGATGGAGACATAGTCTGAGTCCTTGTATCCGTCTATCATGACCAATGTATGCGTGTCCGATTGACGAAGCAGATATTCCGCCTCATGTATCTTGTACGCTGTATTTACCGTAACCAGGACAGCGCCGATTTTTGTCGCCGCCCAAAATGTAAGAAACCATGCCGGTACATTTGTACACCAAACGGCTACTTTATCGTTCTTTTTGACGCCCAGCGCTATCAGCGCTCTGGCAAACGTATCGACTTCGTCCCGAAACTCACTATAAGTTCTCGTATAGTCAAGGGCTGTATACCTCAAAAACTGCTGATCCGGAAACTCTTCCGCGACTCTGTCCAGTAATTGCGGAAAGGTCAGGTCAATAAGAGTCTCTTTTTCCCAGACATACTTACCTGTTCCCGCCTTATTGTCAATGAGCGCGCTGTGTACAACCTCCCTTTCCGTGTATTGACTCATATAGTTGGAAAAATGGGGAATGACTATGCCGGGATCCTCCAGGCCTTCAGCCCAGCGTTTTACCCATTCGAGTGAGATATACCCGTCATAATTAATTGATCTGAGAGCGGATATCATATCATTTATCGGCAAATCGCCTTCGCCCATCAAGCGGTAGCTTATCTTGTCCCCTTCCATAACCGAATCCTTGATATGGACATGTTTGATAAAAGCGCCCAGGGTTTGTACCGTCTTTTCCGGAGATTCACCGGCTATCCTATACGGGTGATGCATATCCCAGAGGGCGGCGACTGCGTCGCTTGAAGCCGCCTGCAGAACCCGAAGCAGCCTTTCGGTGTCGGTATAGACGCCGTTGGTCTCAACCAGCAGGGTTACATTATGCTTTTCCGCTTCTGCAGCGAGTTCCTTAAGCTGTGAAATTACGATATCGTCGTCAACATCCCCTTCCGGAGCGGGCGAGCAATCTCCCAGTATTCGCACATAGGGAGTTGACAGCTTCTCGGCGAGCTTAATATATTCAATAATCTCACTTATGTTTTCACGCCTTTTTCCGCCGTATTTCAGACAGCAATCGTTGGAAAAACATGGTATGGCAAGCCTGAGCGAACTAAGCTTCCTGATAGTTTCCGGCAGCTCCTCACGCGAAAAAGGCGGCGCCTTAACGGCTGATATATCCTCTCCCAGCCCGCGGATTTCTATACCGTCAAATCCGAAGTCTTTTGCCGCTGAAGTTATTTCGGAAAAACTCCAGTTGGGGCTGGCCAATGTTGAAAACGCTATTTTCATTTCTTCTTCCTTACTCTCTGTTTATCACTTTGATGGCATGTATAGTATAAACGTATCTCTAGACTTATATCATACAATATGATAAATTTGTCGTGATGTGGAAGGGTATTAGCGGTTAATAAAATATGCTGAAAAAAAGTGTCGGTTCGCGTCTGCTTGCGATAATGCTGTCTATCATAATAATCGGTATGGGCCTTGTTTCTTTGATCGGAAGCGTACTGGCAACATCTGCGATTCATGAACAGGCATTCGCTCGTTTAAGTGAAGCGACGTCCCTGAGCGCTAACGACATCGAGTTATGGGTTATCGAGCAAACAAGATATATTGAAGCAATATCAACTGATTTAACAGCCATGTCCGATACCAGCCCCGGAACCCTTCAGATGCTTCTGATGGAACACGCTGACAACAATCCCTTTTTCTCCTCAGCGTACGTAGGGTTTCCCGATGGCATCGGCATATTCAGCGATCGCTGGGAACCGGATTACAGCGTATGGAGAGCCAACGAAAGAGACTGGTATATAGGCGCGGTGGCATTTCCCGATCAAATTTATATCACGGATCTGTACAAAGATGCCGATACAGGAAACTTTTGCATTACGCTTTCAAAAGCCTTTAAAAGAAACGGTGCAATCGCAGGCGTTGTGGCTGTTGATATATTCACGGACTCTTTGAACGAGGCTGTTTTCGAGACTGATGTTGGTGAGAACAGCTATGCTTTTCTAACCGACAGAGCAGGTAATATCATAGTGCACGGCCTTAACCTGTATCTGCCGGCTCTCGATGAAAACGAGGATACTGTTTTCTATAATATCGGGGAAATACATGACGGGTTGTACAGCGCTTTAACTTCATATGAATCAATAAACGGAGAAACTATCAGGATTCGAAGCGCGGACGGTACACCGAGGTATTATACCGGCAGCAGGATCGTATCAACTGACTGGGTATTTTACACAGCCATACCGACTAGCATTGTAGACGCGCCGCTTAACCGTCAGATCTTAGCAACTGTGATTATTTTTGCGGTTGTCCTGATAGTTGCAGCATTGCTTACCTATTATTCGATAACAAAGATGATTATCCGTCCCGTAAAAGACGTCACCGAAGCCGCCAACCTGCTGTCACAGGGAGAAAAAGGCGCATCCCTGGACGGTGAATATATCGGCGAGATCAAACTGCTTGCGGATTCTTTCAGAGGTATGGAAGATTTCAATAAGCAGCAAACCGAGTGGATGGAGAGTATCGCTAACGGAGATTTGTCTATTGATGTATTGCCGCGCGGTGAAAACGACAGTATCGGACAAGCTATCGTTAGCATGCTGTGCAACCTGAATACCATGTTTTCTGATATTAACACCAGTTCACGTCAGGTATCCACAGGATCCAGACAAATCGCGGGCGGCGCTCAGTCCCTCTCGGCAGGGACAGCCGAACAGACGGCGGCAATTGAGGATCTGTCCGTCACGGTCGGAAAAATCGCGGAAAACACTGTAATAAACGCCGAAACCGCGAATGAAGCCGCGAGGCTGGCCGACGCTATAAGAAGCAACGCGGAAAGAGGCAGTTCCAAGATGAACCAGCTTATGGAATCTGTTAAAGAAATCAATAACGCCAGTAATTCCATCAGGAATGTAATTAAAACGATCGATGATATAGCGTTTCAGACGAATATCCTGGCTCTTAACGCTGCCGTTGAAGCAGCCCGGGCGGGAATTCACGGTAAAGGATTTGCCGTTGTAGCCGACGAAGTCCGCGATCTGGCTGCAAAAAGCGCCGAAGCGGCAAAGAACACAGAAGATCTTATCGTAAATTCCATCGATAAGGCAAATCTGGGCCTTAGCATAGCAACGGATACAGCGGATTCCCTTGCAGAGATAGTTGAAGGTATTATCAAAAGTTCGGATATGGCTAAACAGATAGCGAATGCTTCAGGCAAGCAGACAGAAGCGATCGAACAAATCAATACAGGTATTGATCAAGTTACGCTTGTCGTGCAGCAAAACAGCGCCACGGCTGAACAAAGCGCCGCTGCCAGCGAAGAAATGAGCAGTCAGGCCGCCGCGCTTGAAATGCTGATTTCGTTTTTCAAACTTCGGGAACTGAATTAATAAATTCCAAGCTTTTTCTTACAGAAGCCGCCGCGTTTTTGCTCCAAAAATCGGCGCCGACAAAAGAACACGCTTCTTCATTCACCGCGTAACCGCCGATCATTATTTTCACGGAATCACGCAAGCCCTCTTCCGCCAGCGCTTCGATCACGTCTTTCATAGACGCGATGGAAAGGGTCAATACGCCGGAAAGCGCCACGATTTGAGGGCTGTACGCTTTTACCGCGTTAATAAAAGCCGAAGCTGACTGGTCAACGCCAATATCAAAAACCGTGAATCCCGCGGACTCGGCTAATGTTTTATAAATATTCTTACCTATATCATGAATATCGCCTGAAACCGTGCCAAGTACGATCACTCCTTTTTTTGTTTTACCGGAATTTACATCCATTAGATATTTAAGTTTTTCCAGTGAACTTGTTAAGATTTGCGCGGCGAACATGAGATCGCCGACAAAATACTTTCCTTCTTCGAAGTATTCGCCTACAATTTCCATGCCTGTTTGGCAAGCTTCAACAACCTGATAGGTTTCTTCCGCCGTAGGGTCCCCCTGAGTGAACTCATCCAGAAGAGAATTTACCTTTTCTTCTTCCAGATCGCCAAGCGCTTGCTTTAGTATCGCCGGGTCAATCATACTATTCTTCCCGATTTTTACCCGGTATCCCATATGTGCATGGCATACCGCACTGACATTTGCCGCATCCGTAATATGGCTTCATTTGTTCTTTTATAGTTTCAAGCAAAGCGTCACACGCGGAATTATCCTTATTATCAGCAGTTATTGCTCCCGGAGGGCATGCGCGGATACATGCTCCGCATTTTGAACAATACTCATAGAGATCCTTATACGGGCGAGGAGTTTGCTCCAATAAAAGCGTTGTTACTACACTCATAAAGCGGCCCGCTGTTCCAAGCTTTGTTATAAGCCCGTGCGACAACCCAAAAGTCCCAAGGCCGGCAATATACGCTATATGCCGCTCAGACCAATTTGAAGTATATTCCGGAAAATCATCCATTGACTTCGCAAATACCTTTAATCTTGGATCAAGCGCGGGGATGACAGTTTTCATTCCCTCATTGCGGATTTTGCCTGCAAGCATCAAAGACATCTCGTTGATTGCTTTTTGGCCGTCGATACGGCCATGAAGCCATGCGTCAGAAGGTTTGCCGCCGCCTGCATTCTCCTCCACTATCCAACGGGCAAATGGCATAAAAACAGATATGACAGTTTTGGCGCCGGGAAGCCACTCTTCAGGCTGCATCAGGTCAATGTTTGCTTCTTTGTTGTCAATAAGCAGCTCGAAAGTCGGATCACTTGCAGCGGCAATACCGCAAACAACTCCTTCAAAAATTTTCTTACCGGTATATTCAGGCTTTTTTGCTATTTCGGCAGATATTCTGTTATACGGGTTGCTTTCCTGCAGTTCAAGTATCAATTCGGCCATTTTCTCAGGGCTCATAATTATTCTCCTTCTGTTGCTTATACAATAGCATATCGCAGTCGTTTCTTGCTATAAAAGTCTCTATAGCATACAATTATGCGATGAAGGGGAAGCGTAAATGGTAAAAGAGATAGGATTTATCGGCGCCGGCAAAGTTGGTTTCAGTCTCGGGAAATACATTCGGGAAAAAACCGGCGGCGCTTTTAATATCCATGGCTATTACAGCCAAAATCATGATTCGGCTGTCGCGGCGGCCGCGTTCGCGGGAGGAAAAGCGTTTGATTCCGCGGAGGAACTCGCCGCAGAGTGCGACTTGCTCCTGCTGACTGTCCCCGATGGGCAAATTGAGGGTGTTTGGGAACAATTACGTGATAAAATCTCAAACCCGCTGTTGGTCGGCCATTGCAGCGGGTCTTTGGATTCCCGTGTTTTCCTGAGTTCCGCCGGCGTGCCGTCAGTCTCTCACGGATTCGGTTCGATCCACCCGATAATGTCTATACGCGACAAAGATACGGCTTATCTGAAACTGCCGGAAGCGTACTTTACAATAGAAGGGGATGAACCGTTTATCGATTTCATGGATGTTTTTCTTCCAGCCCTGGGGAATCCACACAGTATTATTGACACAGACAAGAAAACTCTTTACCATGCCGCCTCTGTGATGGTCAGCAATCTGGTATGCTCTCTTGCTTTCGAAGGCGTTGAAGTTTTTAAGGCCTGCGGTCTTGATGATGAATTCGCGGAAAAAGCATGGCGCCCTCTCTTTCTGGGAAACGCGGAAAACATATACTCCGTTGGACCCGTCATGGCCTTGACCGGTCCGGTTGAACGCGCTGACGCGGAAACTGTCAAACGGCACCTCGGCGCTCTTTCAGGAGAAACCAGGCAAATGTATCTTTTATTGTCGCGCGCCCTTGCTGACGTCGCTCAATTAAAAAATCCAAATCGTGATTATTCTGAAATCAGGAATGTTTTATGCCGCGAATAAAAACCGGGATTACAATCCAAAGTATAAATGAAATGCGCGCTTTTTCCGCTGAAGCGCGGAGACAAAACGCCTCACTTGGGCTTGTTCCCACGATGGGGGCCCTGCACGACGGACACCTCTCTTTAACACAGCGTTCTGTATCGGAAAACGATCTGACTATTGTCAGTATTTTCGTTAATCCGATTCAGTTTGATAATACGGATGATTTGGCTTCATATCCTGAAACCCTCGCCTCCGATACGGATATGGCATTTTATAAAGGAGCGGACATCATATTCGCGCCTGCGGCGGAGGAAATGTATCCGGACGGGTTTTCGACATATGTCGATATGACCGGTATAGCCGAAAAACTTTGCGGCGGGTCGCGCTTGTCTCATTTCAGGGGTGTACTGACTGTTGTGAATAAACTCTTCGGTATATGCAATCCGACAAGAGCGTATTTCGGCGAAAAGGACATTCAGCAGCTTGCCATAGTAAAAAAGATGGTTTCTGATTTGTGCATGAATCTTGAAATCATAGGATGCCCCACTATACGTGAAGAAGACGGTCTTGCTATGAGCTCAAGAAACAAAAATCTGAGCCGGGAAGAGCGTGACGCCGCCAAAAGCATTTACCATGCCCTGACTGAAGCAAAAACCCTCTGCGGCCACGGAGAAAACTCGCCTGATAAGCTGGCAGAATGTATGGAAGCCGTTTTGAATCGCGAGCCTCTTATCCGTATAGATTATGCTTTGCTGGCTGACCCTTTAAATTTCGAAACCCCAAAATCAGCAAAGAAAGGCGATTTATTAATGATTGCGGTATTTATCGGCCATACCAGGCTTATTGACAACATGAGGCTGTAATGGATATTCGCGGTTTGCCTTTTATCCTCGCCTCTGCCTCTCCCCGCAGAAAAGAAATTCTTGAGTCACACGGGCTTTCGCCGATAATTATGCCGTCAGGCATCGATGAATCTATTGCGGAAGAAGCCGGTTTTACTCCATGTGAGCTGACTGTCCGCCTGGCCGAACAAAAAGCGCTGGCGGTCATGGACAAACTTATTCCCGAAGACTGGCCTTCAGGATGCGTTATCCTCGGAGTCGACACAATCGTATATAAAGACCGGATAATAGGAAAACCCGCAGATGAAGCGGACGCTCTTGGTATTTTGCGTTCTCTAAAAAACACGGAACACGAAGTCATCAGCGGAGTATGCCTTGTGAAGGTCGCGCCCCAGCCTGGCAGCAAAAGTCTCAGCGTGAACGAAAAGCATTTGTTTTACGATATAACAAGGGTACGCTTCGGAGATTATACCGATGATGAAATTCTCGGATATATCACGGCAAATCCCCCCTATGATAAATCCGGGTCATACGCGGTCCAAAGTGATTGGGGGCGGCATGTGACGGAGATCAACGGCGACATCGAAAACGTGATCGGACTGCCGTATACTAAGCTTTCTTCATATTTTCAGCCTATTAAAATTGATTAAAAAAACGGACATGGTAAAATAAGAGAGCGATATCAGAGGGGAACATTATTTGGACAGAAAAAACCTGAAAACAGAAAGAATTCTTTTCATAGCTTTCATAGTATTATTGGCAGGCATTTTTTTATCAGCTTTTTTATCACGGCAGTTTTTAAACGAATACTCGCAAATGCTTCAGGACAGCGTTTCCGAACGTATTATCCAGACTGCAAAATCTCTTCGGGATATTGTCACAAAAGAGGAGCTCGGCCGGCTTACCAGCCCCGACGATGAAAACAGCCCTCTGTATTCAGATATACGTGAAAGGCTTATTGCTTTCGCAGAAGATAATAATGTGATCTTCGCGTATTTTATTCGGCAGGACGAAGACGGAGGATTTTTGTATATTGTTGATAACGATACTGAAAATCCTGTCGGGATCGGTGAGCCTTTGGAATCCGACGGATATATTGAGTACGCGTTTGAAGGAATTTCAATCAGCGCCATGTTTGGTGATTATGTAGAAGACTGGGAGGGTTTAATAACCGCTTATGCCCCGATGTTTGACGAAAGCGGACGGGTCTTTGCCGTTTCCGCGGTTGACATCTCCGATGAGACTATACTTCAGGTGATTGGCCAGAACCGCACGATAAATATCATTTTCAATGTATTTCTGATTGCTGTAGTTGTAGTTGTAGTTTTCCTGATGGATACAATGCGCAAACGCGCCGCCGAATATCTTGCCGCTTCAGCGGCGAAAACCGAATTCCTTTCGAATATGAGCCATGAAATACGTACGCCGATGAACGCGATAATCGGCCTCTCGCGCATGAGCAGCATGTCGAATGATTTGAAAGAGATCCATACCTATAACGAAAAAATAATTGCCAGCTCCTCGTATTTGCTTTCACTGTTAAACAATATTCTGGATATCAATAAAATCGAAGCCGGGCATATGATTATTGAAAATCTTGATTTTGACCTCTCAAAACAGCTTTCGAGCGTACACTCGATGATCGCGCCGCAGGCGGAGGCAAAGTCGATTACTCTCCGGTTTGAAATCGATAAAACAGTTCCGACCCGCATAATAAGCGACAGTACGCATCTTACCCAAATACTGATGAACCTTCTCGGAAACGCGGTGAAGTTTACGCCGCCCGAGGGCACGGTAACATTGGAGGTCAAAACTCTAAATGCTGATCAGGACAATCAAAAAATACGGCTTGAGTTCGCAGTCAGCGACACAGGAATAGGCATAGCCGCGGAAAACAGAGAAAAACTGTTCAGGCCTTTTGAGCAGGAAGACGGCAGTACGACACGTAAGTACGGGGGTACAGGCCTCGGCCTCACGATTTCTAAAAATCTCGTTGAAATGATGGGAGGGGAGATACGTATTGACAGCGAACGGAATGCGGGGAGTACTTTCAGTTTTGGCATTATCGCCGGTATGCCGGAATCAGGAGAGAAGTCGGCGGAAGCTGTGATCGATTCCGTCAGCGACGATAATTACGGACAGGTCTTACCCGGATGCCAGGACAAAGTTTTCCTATTGGTTGAAGATAATGATATCAATCAGATGATAGCTAAAAGTATGCTTGAAGATTACGGGGCTATTATCGAAACAGCGAATAACGGCCTCGAAGCTGTAGAAATGTTCAAAGCAAATCCGGAAAAGTATTCTATTATCTTCATGGATATACAGATGCCTGTTATGGACGGATACGAGGCAACAAGGCAAATCCGCTCAAGCGAGATATCGCGTTCGAAAGAAATCCCTATTATCGCGATGACCGCGAACGTATTTTTAGAAGATATCGAACGGGCAAAAGAAGCCGGTATGGATTATCATATAGCAAAGCCTCTTGAACCAAACCGCCTCGCTCAGGCGATTATTAAATATCTGGACAAATCACCGGTTTAGGCCTCCAGCAGCAGGATAGATTCAGGGGCAACGGAGAGGGCTTTGATGCCATCGATATTTTCGTGTCTTCCTATGATCCACCAAAGCTTTCCTTCTCCGCCTTCAGGACAAAGAATCAGGTCCTTTTCGAAGGGGCTGTCTATTTCGTCCATAATACTGAAGGAAAAAGAATTGACCGATCCCGTTTCCGACTGTATGAAATCGTGCGCTCGAATACCGGCATAAAGATGTTTTTCTTCTATACGTTCTGACGCCTCAAGTTCGATACCCCAATCTTTCGCGAAAAACCTCCGCTCCCCTCTCTTCTCTATCTCAGAAAGATTTTTGCAGCCCGTAACTCTGGCCGCGCGTACATTGCCGGGATTTCTGAAGACATCCCTGACTGAGCCCGAGGCGGTAAGCCGGCCTTTGTCGAGAATGATCAGATCATCGGCAATCCTGTACGCTTCGTCGCGGCTATGCGTTACAAGTATCGCGCTTCCTCCGTAATTCCGTATGATGTTTTTCATTTCCGCCTGCATACTTTCGCGCAAGTATGTGTCCAGCGCGGAAAAAGGTTCGTCAAGCAGCAGCGCCCGCGGTTTGCAGGCAAAGATGCGGGCGAGAGCCGTACGTTGTTGTTCGCCGCCGGAAAGCTGTACCGGATACCTGTCGGCAAGATCTTTGATATGATATCGCCCGAGCAGCATATCTATCTCTTCATCCTCTGTCTTTCCCTCTGATTCTTCCGCGCGATAGGCAGCCTCTACATTTTGTCTTACCGTCATGTTCGGAAACAGCGCGTAGTTTTGAAACAGGTAACCGATACGCCTTTCCTGAGGCCTTAGGTCGATACCCTTACCGCTGTCAAAAAGAACGCGTCCGTCTATTTCGATCACTCCCTCATCCGGTGAAATAAGGCCCGCGATACATCTCAGCGTCATGCTCTTCCCGCTTCCCGAAGCGCCGAGCAGCGCTATCGTTCCGTCTTCCGAAGAAAACGCCGCTTCCAGAGTGAACCCTTTGTACCTTTTTTTAATATCTACTTTCAGGCTCATACGCGCGCTTTCAGCCTGTACCGGCCCCATCGGGTTTCCGTGATAATACTGATCCCCCATACAAAAAGAAATGA
>Ga0082212_10009351_pt1 | contig 12645 bp, 11 predicted proteins | sample TergutNt197P3_FD_71548 | JGI IMG/M metagenome (GOLD analysis project Ga0082212, IMG submission 71548) | Neocapritermes taracua P3 segment gut microbial communities from Petit-Saut dam, French Guiana - Nt197 P3 | ecosystem: Host-associated > Arthropoda: Insects > Digestive system > Gut ... | reverse complement strand
TTTGGCGCTGTCAATAAAATGAATTTAACATTTGCAACTGACAACTTGTACTATCTTTTGTCAAAGAACAGAAAATGCCGGCGTTTCGGCAATATAAAATAAAAATCTTTAATTTTATTTTGTATTGCTCTCAACTTGTACTATCTTTGTACCTCAACAGCAGACCGGTCTGTCGCCCGTTTTTTTATAACGGGAGGAAAGTCCGGGCAACACAGGGCGCCATCCTTCTTAACGGGAAGCTATCTGCAAAGGTAGAGCAACGTAACAGAAAATAACCGCCTGCCGCAGGCAGGTAAGGGTGAAAAGGTGAGGTAAGCGCTTACCGCTTCTGCCGTAATGCAGAAGGTCAGTACGTCTGATGGGTTGTAAGGTCATGTATACCGGCGCATGTAGGGCTGCCCGTCCGATGCCGGGGGGTAGACTGCTCAGAATTTGTCGGCGACGGCAAATCAAGATAAATGACAGACATTCCGGATTGAAAAATCCGAAATACAGAACCCGGCTTACAGGTCTGCTGTTTTTTTGTATCAAAGGGTAAAGAGGTTAAAGGGTTAAATAATACAGAGGTAAAAACAGATATGCTTATGGGGAATAAAAAGAAAAAACAGTCGCCGGGCATCCGATTGAGTGAGTTTGTAAAGACTATCATCCGCTTTATTACATATGATATTTGGCGTATTACCGAAGATGAAGTAAGCGGCGTCAAACGGATATATATTTATCTTGCCAAATCGTTCATTCTTGCTGTCAGAGGTTTTAAGCGCGAAGACCTTCAAACAAAAGCGTCAGCACTTACTTACAGTACGTTATTAGCTATTGTGCCATTACTGGCAGTCATTGTAGGTATTGCAAGCGGGTTCGGACTGCGCGAAACGGTTCGCACAAGCGTATATTCCTACTTTCCCGGACATACGATTGAATTGGATAAAGCCTTTGATTTTGCGGAAAATTATATTTCCATTGCGCAGGGAGGCATTTTTATCGGCGTGGGTTTAGCGTTGCTTTTGTATACGGTTATTAGTCTGATATCAACGATTGAAGGAACATTCAATAATATATGGCAGGTGAAGAACAGTCGTTCCTGGCACAGAAAAATTACTGACTATTTGGCATTTTTTATTATTCTTCCTGCCATGATGACTTTGTCGAGTGGACTATCCCTGTTTATGTCGACCATCCGGAAGACTTACCTGAATGAATATTTGTTTTTAACGCCGGTGGCTGATACTTTGTTGCCAATTGCGCCATATATTATTACTATCCTTATTTTTACAGCATTATATGTATTGGTACCGAATACAAAAGTGCGTTTCACGAACGCGCTTGCTGCCGGATTTATTACCGGTTGCGCTTTTCAGGTTTTTCAGTACATTTATATCAGCGGTCAGATTTGGGTCAGTAAATACAATACCATATACGGGAGTTTTGCCGCTTTACCCTTATTGCTGCTTTGGCTTCAGATTTCCTGGCTGTTAATCCTTTTTGGCGCGGAGATTGCCTATTCATCACAGAATGTAAAGAAATTCAGTTTTGAACGCGACAGCAAGAATATCAGCCGCAGATATAAGGATTTTTTAATACTGTTGATAACATCGCTGATAGTCAAACGGTTTGAAAAAAGAGAACGTCCTTATTCCGCTGACGAACTGTCGGACGAGAATTGTATTCCGATTCGTCTGACTACCGACATATTGTATCTGTTAACGGAATTGGGGATTATTTTAGAGGTTCATATTGACAAGGATGAGCGTATGGTGCGTTATCAGCCGGCAATGGATATTCATCAGATCAACGCCGCTTTTCTTTGGAGAAAAGTAGATGAATACGGCTCTGAAAATTTCAAGATTGATAATCTCAATCAGTTTAAAGAACCGTGGGAGCTAATCGTCAAGATGCGCGAAGAACTGTTGAAGTCGGGCAATGAAGTGCTGTTGAAAGACCTGTAAATCAATTATTAAACTGTTTTCGGCTATTGCCGGAAACAGTTTAATAATTCATCAGTTTGCTGATGTATTTGCCGACGATGTCAAATTCGAGATTGACGGCTGTGCCTTTTTCTATCCTGCAAAAATTGGTAACTTCGAGCGTGTAGGGTATGATAGCCACTTCAAAACTGTTATCCTTAGAGTTGCAGACGGTCAGGCTGACACCGTTTACACAGACGGAGCCTTTTTCGACGGTCATGTATCCCTGTCTTGCCATGACGGGATCGAATGTATACTCGAATGTGTAATACCGGCTTCCGCCGGCTTCCCGAATTTTTATGCAAACAGCGGTCATGTCGACATGTCCCTGAACGATATGTCCGTCAAGTCGTCCGTTCATGAGCATACTGCGTTCCACATTGACTGTATCTCCGACTTTCAACAACCCCAGGTTTGAACGTTCCAACGTTTCTTTTATGGCTGTAACTGTATATGAATCAGTGGTTCTATTCACTACTGTCAGGCATACGCCGTTATGCGATACACTCTGGTCAATTTTGAGTTCGTCGACAAAAGAACATCCAAGTGTGATATGGATATTCTCTTTTTCCTTTTCGATCGCCTTTACGATAGCAGCCTCTTCAACTATTCCTGAAAACATGAAATTTATTAACCATTAAAATATATAACTACTTGCCCGGGACGGCGACAGCATATTGCGCCATATCCATGTTCTTGAGTTCCAGGTTGTCGGGCACCAGATTCATATTCGACGCCATCATTTCGTCCCAGGTTACTTCGACGCCGGTATAAGCCGAGACACGCCCCATGATGGCAGTCAATGTCGAATTGGCAGTCTCTTCGCCCTGACAGATCGGTTCGTTATCGCGGATATGGTTGATCCAGTTGACATGTTCCAGTGTATGTCCGTCGTGCATTTTAAAATCGGCTGCATCCTTTTCGAAATCGTACTGCCACAGTACATTCCCTTTGAGGTCGTAGATGATATGTTTATTTCTGTTTTCACCTCCGCCTACCCAGACACCTTTCGTCCCCTGGATAACAGGGTCGCCATTATTAGTGCAACCGTTTATCTGTCGGCACATGCTGTGAATGTGAAAGCCACCTTCGTAAAGATAATCAACGCTGAACATATCGTACTGGTCGCCTGTCAGACGGCGTTGGCGGGCGCCAAAACCGAGTGCTTTCACGGGTTTTTGTCCCGAGAACCAGTTGAACAGGTCTATGTCATGCACATGCTGTTCGACGATATGGTCGCCCGACAACCAGGTCCAATTGACCCAGTCACGAATCATCCATTCCATATCCGTCCATTTCGGGTCTTTCATCCGGTACCAAAGCATTTGCATGTTAAAATAAATATTACCGCCGACAATCTCGCCGATCATACCTGACTGGATCTGTTTATAGCTTTCAATATAACAGCGCATGTTATGCCGGTGTGTACCGGTGACCACGCACAGTCCCTTTGATATCGCTTTTTTGGAATCGGCAATGATTGAACGCACACCAACCGGATCGACTGCAACCGGTTTTTCAATAAACTGATGCTTTCCTGCATCGACAGCATATTTGAACTGCGCCGGGCGGAAAGCCGGAGGCGAACAGTTGATCACCACATCCACGCCGGCGTCGGTCACCTTTTTATAGTTGTCGAAGCCGGTAAAACACATGTTATCGGGCACATCGTTATTGTATTTTTCGCGAAGCAGTTTACGGCAGGATTCAATCCTGTCGGGAAACATATCACCTAAAGCAACTACTGATACATTGGAGGCTGCTTTCAGGAAATCCTGTGCAGCGCCGGTGCCGCGTCCGCCACATCCGATAATTCCCGCTTTCAGCGGTTTGCCGTCTTTTGCCTTGTCGGGCAGTATTCCTTTCGGAATGTTCCAGTCGGCTTCCGGCAATAAAGGCGTGGAAGCCTGTTCTTTCGAACCTCCGCACGAGGTCAGGATTGTGCCGGCTCCCATTGTGCCGACTGCGCCCATAAGCGCTGCATTTGTCAGGAAATCTCTCCTGTTCATTGAATTTGTACTCATAGTATTTATTAAGTATATCGTAATAATGCGGCAAATATAGCAAGAGTTGAGAACAAAACAAAATTTTTTTTGTATTTTTGCAGCAAATATTTTAATCATTTATTCATTTTTTAAAAAAGTAAACATTATGGGATTTATTCAAGCGATTAAAGGCGCAATCGGCGGTACGTTTGCCGACCAGTGGAAAGATTTTTTGACACCCAGACCCGGCGTACCAGGCACTGCGGCGCTGTTTGAAGCAGTACCACAAGGTGAAAACGCAGGTCGTGGCGCTAACACGAAAGGTTCAAAAAACATTATCACCAACGGCAGCAAAATAATTGTGCCGGAAGGAACGGCGCTCATCACCATGCAGGACGGTGCTATCACGGGGTTCATTGCCGAGGCCGGCGGATTTGAATACAGGTCGGACGACCCTAATTCAAGGTCTTTCTTTTCAGGCGACGGTATTTTGGCTTCTACACTGGGAACATCATGGGAAAGGTTCAAGTATGGCGGACAGCCCGGCGCACAACAGTTGGCGTTTTACGTTAACTTAAAGGAAATTCCAAACAACAGATTTGGAACGCAATCTGAAATCTATTGGGACGACGCTTATCTGGGAGCGCAAGTCGGAGCCGTTACCAGAGGTACCTATACCATGAAAATAACCGATCCGATACTGTTCGTGAAAAATTTTGTACCTGTACAGTATCTGCAGCCCGATGCGCCGGTATTCGATTTTGCCGATATGGACAACGATGCGGGCGCGCAATTGTTTAATGAAGTCGTTGGCAGCCTGTCGGCAGCATTTTCAAATTATACCAACGACCCGGGCAAAGGCAACCGTATCAGTAGAATCCAGGGTGACCAGATTGGATTTGCAAAATCAATGACACATGCTGTCGAGGAAGGCTATCAATGGAAAAGCGACCGTGGACTGGAAATCGTAAAAGTTGCCATTGTTGCCATCGAATACGACGAAGATACGAAGACACTGTTAAGCGATGTAAAAAAAGCGGACGCACTGTCGGGCGCACGCGGAAGTTCCTTCATGCAGCAATCGGTTGCCCGCGGCATGCAGGCGGCAGGCGAAAACCCTGCAGGCGGAGGAATGGGTATGGCATTTATGGGAATGGGCATGGGCGCCGCTGGAAATATGATGGGAGCGATGCAACAACAAGGCGTAACGCCGCAGTCGCAGTTTATTCAAAACCAGCCGTACCAGCAACAGCCGCAGCAACAGCCGCAGCAACAACCGTACCAGCAACAGCCGTATCAGCAGCCGTACCAGCAACAACCGCAGCAGCAGTACCCGCCACAGCAACAAGCGCCTCCACCGCCTCCCCAGCAACCCGCTTTCTATGCCATGATAGGCGGTGTACAGCAGGGACCGTTAGCAGTAGCCCAATTGCAACAAATGGCGCAAATAGGACAAATGCAACCCGACACAATGGTTTGGAGCGCCGGAATGCCCGGATGGGCGGCAGCAGGCACAGTGCCGTCACTGGCTGTTCTTTTTGGCGCAGTTCCACCACCACCACCACCTCCTCCTATGATGTAATTGAAAATGGGCGTCGGGGCATGCCGCCCGGACGCCCATACATTAATAAATAAACAGTACATAATCATTTACAATAACAACGAATCGTATGGAAGAGAACAACCCGATGAATATACCGCCTCCTGTACCCGATTTCTTTCAATCAGGTACAGGTGCGACGAATGAACCTACAATCGTTCAAACAGATGCAGGTGCGAAAGACGGACAAACCAAATGTCCGAAATGTGGAGCGACGGATATTTCGCTCAATGTAAATAAAGGGCTATTACGATGCAATTTTTGCCGGCACGAATTTGAACCGGAAAAAGTGGCAGGCATGGAAACCGATATAAGCAAGTTGCAAGGTGTTGTAATGGGCTCCGGCGCACAGGATATTATCCCCGACACAAACGAAATATTAACTTTCAAATGTAGCAGTTGCGGTGCAGAGGTGGTTATTGATACTTCCGAAGCAACGCAGGCAAGATGTCACTGGTGCCGTAACACGTTATCGGTCAATCAGCAAATCCCCAATGGCGCTGTTCCCGATGTTGTACTGCCATTCAAGATCAATAAAAAGGAGGCACAAACCAGCATTAACAAATTTGTGAGCAGCCGCAAGTTCTTTGCTCATCCACAATTCAAACAGGAATTTACAACAGATAATGTGATGGGCGTTTATTTGCCGTATATGGTCGTTGATGTGAATGCACATGCAAACCTTTCAGGTCAGGGCGAACACGAAACCAGACGTTATACACGTGGCACAGGAAAAAACAAGCAGACATTTTATGATGCTGATTTATATGATGTTGAAAGAGATTTCGACATCGTCGTTGAAGGGCTGACCGTTGAATCGAGCGCTGATAAATTAGACAATAAAACGAAAAATAAAACGAACAACATCATCAACTCGATTATGCCTTTTGATACTGAAAACAGCGCTAAATGGAATGCCAACTATCTAAAGGGCTATACATCGGAAAAAAGAGATACCAATGTCGACCAACTGAAAGGGAAGGTCAAGTTGCAGGCAAAAGACATAGCACGCTTCAAAGCGAATGATACGTTGAGACATTATGACCGTGGCGTTCGCTGGTCAAGAGAGGACATGGACGTAAAAGGCGAGCAGTGGAAAGCAGCTTATTTGCCTGTATGGTTGTACAGTTATCATCAAAAAACGAAAAACATGCTGCATTATGTAGCGGTCAATGCCAGAACAAAAGAAACGATGGGTAGCGTGCCGATCCATATGCCCAAGTTATTGGGCGTTTCTGCCATCATCGAGGTGATAGGTTTTATTATCTGGATATTACAACTTCCTTTGTTTATGATAGATGATAGTGATTACAGTTGGATTTTCCTGACGGCAGGTTTCATTTATTACGGACTGATGTATGCCAGATACCGGAATAAAGGCGCCCGTCACCACCACGAAAAGGAAACAAAAGCAACGATGGGCAACTTGCGGACATTGGATCATTTTGTTACAAAAAGAACAGGTCTGAGAAATGCAAGAATGCAGGGCGCTAATAACAAGTCTGTCAGGGGCAGTACTTTCTGATTAAGTAACCGATATTATTATTGTGTCATGACAACACGACGAGATTTTTTAAAAATCGCACTTGGTTCTGTTTTTGCGGCGGATGCACTGGCATTGTTCGGATCAGAAGCCCAATTACGGGCAACATGGAAGATTGGAATATGCGATTGGGATCTCCGCGCTACCGGTCGACCGAGTTCGTTTGCTGTAGCAAAAGAACTCGGTTTTGAAGGTGTTCAGGTCTCATATCAGCCAGAAGGTCCCGATTCTTTAGCGATCAGAGCAAACCGGTCGAAGTTCGTAGAGGCTGCAAAAGATGCGGGCGTTAGTATAGCATCGTTATGTATTGGTTTGATGAACGATCGCCCTTTGGCAACTACGCCAGAAGCAACAGGTTGGGTGGAAGACTGCATCCAGGCAATGGTTGAGATGAATGTCGATCAGGTACTGATTCCGTTTTTCGGCAATGGCGACATAACGGAACATGAGGATCATCAGCCGCTTGTCGTCGAAAAACTAAAGCGTCTCGCTCCAATTGCCGGGAAAAACAGGAAGACGCTGGCCGTCGAAAGCTATCTGTCGGCCGACAAACTTCTGAAACTGATTGACGCCATTGGCTCTGAAGCCATTAAGGTATACTACGACGTCCGCAACAGCCAGAATAAGCATTACGACATCTTCCGTGAAATGGAGGTGCTTGGCAAAAGTAAATTGATAAGCCAAATCCATTTTAAGGAAGACCGTTTTCTTTTGGGTAAGGGTGATATCGATTTTACCCGTGTATGCGAAACACTGGAAAAAGTCGGTTACCCCGGCTGGGTTATCGTTGAATCTTCATCTGTGGGTGATTGGAGAGAATCGCAAATAGCCAATGCGCAATTCGTCAAAAAACTTATAGGCAGATAACCCGCAGGCGGCTATCATTACTCAAGAATTTGAAATTAAGTTTTCTTCATATTCTTTCTTTTCATCAACTGCTATGGTATAAATCTGTGAGGTTTTTTCGCTTTCTTTCTTTTGGGGAACCAACCTTTTTCGACCCGTTTTCGTTGTTCGAACAGTTCGCCGATCGACCAAAAGGACGAAAAAGCAAATACCCCGCAGGAAGTCGAGGCAATGACGTTGCGCAAAAGTATTGCGGCAATCATTCCCCCGATTCCCAAGAGTAGAAATACCCACCAGCATTTGACCCCGAAAAAATATTCGCCTTTGACGACCAAAGGGTGGAAAAGACCGATAATCAGGAATGTAATCAATCCAATGATGATTCCGGTCAGGTTGTATGTTTCAATAACATGAATCATTGAAGCAGTAAACACTTATCTTTTACAATGGGGATTAATCCCCCCATGTTAATTATACCTGCTTGCGACGATTTTCCAGTCGACGATGCTCCACAGACTTTTCAGCTGGTCGGCGCGACGGTTCTGAAAATCGAGGTAATAGGCATGTTCCCATACGTCAAAGGTCAATATGGGTTTAAGTCCTTTGGTAAGCGGATTGCCGGCATTGGATTCTTTTGTTATTGATAACTTGCCGTCTCTGTCGGCTGCCAACCAGACCCATCCCGAACCGAACAACCCTACGCCTGCGGCTTCAAATTCTTTTTGGAAATTCTCAAACGAACCAAAAGCGGCATTAATGGCTTGCGCCAACCTGCCGGAGGGATTTCCGCCTCCCGTCGGGGAAAATTGCAGAAAATAGAGATTGTGATTCAATATCTGTCCGGCATTATTGAAAATAGCGCCATCCGATTCTCTGACCATCGTTTCGAGGTCGGCGTTGGCAAATTCCGTTCCCTGAATCAGGTTTTTCAGGTTGTTTACATACCCTTGCAGATGTTTGCCATGATGAAATTCTATGGTTTGTCGGCTTATCGCCGGCGCCAGCGCGTCCGTTGCGTAAGGCAACTGTATCAATTCCCGTGTCATAAAGTTTTCGTTTTTATTAAAAAAATGTTGATTTGCAGCCTCTTCCGCTTCTTCCGCTTCTTCCGCTTCTTCCTGCGTTTTGTGGATTGTGCCGTGCGGATGTTCTGCAGGCGAATAAATGGAATACAGTTTCAACGGTTTATTGCCTGTATTGATGATGTTGTGCCATTTACCCGCAGGGACAAAGATGGCAAAGTCTTTTCCAGCCGTTTTAACGAATGTGAGCGACGTTTCCGTGTCGCCCATGACCACTTGCGCCGTCCCTTCTTCGATGCGTAGAAACTGGTCGGTCGTGGGATGTTTTTCCAAACCGACGTCGCCGCCTACGGGTATGGACATCACCGTCGACTGCAGATTGACGCCCGTCCATATCGCCGTTCTGAAATTGCTATTCGACAGCGTATAAGCATCTATGTCAAGTACGGTTGGCGCTGCTCCGTAATCTTTCAGCGACACAGGGTCGCTTTTAGGCTTCTGATCACAGGACATCATACTCCACCCTAAGAGGAACAATCCTGCACAAAATGAGAATAATCTGATTTTCATAATTTTCAAATATTTGACATTTTAATTTAAATTATCTCGCGTAATATTACTTTAACCGAATCGCCCGGTTGTTTACCAATTTGGCTCGTATATTTTTGAGTATACCAATGATATAACATACGCTTCATCCCGCCGTAAGGTTTTCTTTTGCGCCGGGCACATGCTGCAGCACCTGACCGACTATCCGGCAAGTCTCCAGTTCTTCACAATCGGCGCAAGTAGGATAACCTTTCGTATTGACGCAATTACGTATTTCGCAATCGGCGCAATGAGCGACTTTTACGCCATCGATGCGGCATCCCACACAATTTAGGGATTCAGCCGTAATGTCGGGAGCATTGTACATAACGCGCCATTTCTCGGCGGTTGCTTCACGTAATGCGTTGTCATTGTTGACAGTGGCTATGCGGGCGTCGCAATTCTCGCAATCAATTCCGCAACAGGCAATAAGTAGTTTCATTTTTATTAATATTTATTGAGTTGTTAAAATTTTACGGTGCAAATTTAATCATTTTTTTTAGATACTTTTCCATAAACCAGGGGTCTTGCATTATTTTTCGCAGCACCCGCGTTTGCCGAGTTTTTTGTCGAAAGCATACAGGCTACCGACGCTGCCCTCAATTTTTTTCAGCGTATCTACATATTTCCGCGCCGCTTCTTCTTCTTCCACCTGCTCGTCGACAAACCATTTCAACATGCTTTGCGTGGCATAATCTTTCAATTCGATTGCCATATCCATCAGTTGGTAAATTTTTCCTGTTACAACTTTTTCGTGCTTCAACGTTTCCTCAAAGGCCTCTAAAGGAGAACTCCACGCCTGTTTGACTTCTTCAATCGGTAATAATGTTACTTTCCCGTCCATTCCCCCGATGAATTTCATGAAACGGGTGGCGTGTTCAAATTCTTCCTTTGCCTGCAAAGCAAACCACGATGCCAACCCTTCATAACCTTTACTGTCCATATCATACGACATGGACAAATACAGATAACTTGACCATAATTCTGCATTAACCTGTTGATTCAATGCGATTTCCATTTTTGAATTTAACATAGCATATATTTTTTTTATAGTGAAACATATTACATATTCTTATGAATTCAATACCTGCTTACTACTGTTTTCCCATCCGGGATTGTCCGCAGACTTTTCAGTGGTTGCTATTGATTGCGCAAAGATAGGCATTATTTTCTACGAAAACCTAATTTCATTTTCTCTATAAGCTGACATGCATTATTTTGCTGTCCTGTTGCGGGTGATCCTGTTGCGGATCGAGTAAAGGCAATGAACAGTTCGTGACGTCAGTACGGTCAATACAGCCTCTGCCGTGTTTTCTTCCGGATTGCATCGCAGGTTCGATGACGGGGAACCATTTTCATCATTGCGAATGAATAATTTTCAAAACTGCTTTACTGTCCGCGACGATGTAAATACCGTGCGCAGGCAGTGGAATTTTCGCCGTTTCATCGACGGCAATTCCCTGATATACAAGTATACCAAGCATATTATACACACGCAACGGTTCGCCCGCAGTCAGGCCGCTTACATGCAGGATGCCGTTCTGAACAGATGCTTTCAGGTTTTGTGGCTGCGCGACTGTATGAAGACCCGTCGAATGATACGGTTTAAAAGTGGATGTGACGACAACTTGATATGCGGGCATCAGGAATGTGCGCGTAACGCCGTCGCCCGTGAGGGGTACAGTTGTCGTTGCATAGCTTGCGTGATGTACCGTAATCGAATCAGGCAAATAACCCGATTCCGGCAGGATGGTTAGCGTCACGGTTTCGCGCGTTGCGGCATACTGTTTGTCCGATAAAACCCGACCGAAAAGCGAAGGGGCGATGGTGATCGACCGTTGTATGAACGGGTCGATATAGTCGTATTCTTCCCACCGGGCGTAGAGCGTGACGTCTCCCGTGATGGTAAGGACATCGCCCGGATGATAGTCGTCGCCCCGACCGTCAGGCCTTGTATTCCAGTGGGTGAAAAAATAATGTGCGCGAATGATTGTTCCCGTGTCCAATACCGTTACGATACTGCCGACCGCATACGGACTGAGCGGGTCGGTCTGTGTACCGGTACCGCCGTTGGCGTCGTAGGTTACGGAATAAAGGGATTGAACCATACCGAAAGAAATCGTGATACTTGCCGTCGCGCCTGCGGCGTCCGTCACCGTGACAGTCGCCGTTCCGGCGGCGGCTGCCGAAGCGGGTGTTCCCGATATGACGCCTGCCGCGCTTATGGTGATGCCTGCCGGAAGTCCCGTAGCGCTGAAGGTATAGGGTTGTATGCCTCCCGATACGCCCGACGTCACGTCAATATCCGCGATGGCTGTTCCGACAGTAGAAACTGGCAGATCAAATGCGGCGCTGTGTGTGAAAGTCAGCGGTAAATTGAAATTCGCGGTAGCGGTCACTGCGGTGGAGGCCGGGACGTTGTACAGGTAGAAGCTGAACCTGTTGAACTGCGTGGGGTCGCCCTGTCCGTTTGGCGCAAGCGCGTTATTGTTATAATTGCCGCTGTTTGTCCATTCCGCGAAGGTGTTGCCGACGCCGGGTATGGCAAAGAGCGCGATGGGAGCGCTGCCGAAAATGCCGTTCGACATGACCCGCACCGTACCGCTGCCTGCCGGCGATTCGTTGAATGATAGATCATAACCGCCGAATAAGATAAGTCGCGAGACGGGGGCGCCAACCGGCCATGCGGGATTTGCAGGCGTATTGCCGATCTGTAAAGTAGCGAGCAGCGGACAGCCCGATGCGTCTATGGTTCCGCTCAGGTTGGGACAGTCGAGCAGGTTTATCTGTTTCAGATCGTTATGCGTTCCCAGCGTCAGCGCCGTCAGTTGCATGTTGCGGTTGCATTCCATGTTAACCAGCGCAGTGCAGCCCGAAACGTCTAACGATGTGATTTGGGTGTTGTGGCAGAAAAATTCCTTCAGTCCGGTCAGGGCGGACACGTTCACTGCGGTAACGCTTGGGTCGGTTATTGTCAGTTCATACAGTTCGGACAGTCCGCCCGTGAAATCAAGCGTACCGGTCAGCGGCGCAGGGCTTTGGTCGGTGATATACAGGCGGACGAGCCGCATTTCGCCTGCCATTTCAACCCAGACTG
>Ga0082212_10009350_pt1 | contig 12646 bp, 9 predicted proteins | sample TergutNt197P3_FD_71548 | JGI IMG/M metagenome (GOLD analysis project Ga0082212, IMG submission 71548) | Neocapritermes taracua P3 segment gut microbial communities from Petit-Saut dam, French Guiana - Nt197 P3 | ecosystem: Host-associated > Arthropoda: Insects > Digestive system > Gut ... | reverse complement strand
GCTCGCCGGCACAACCTCGAATCCGCTGATCGCCGACATCGGACTTCTGCTGGGGAGAGGCACGCTTCTGTCAATGGTGATGGTGCTCATATTCCTTCCCGCGGCGCTGACCGCGCTGGACAAAGCGGTGATGAGGACTACGCTGAGGGTCGGGCCGGCAAGAGGAGGTAGGATTTAAATGAAAAAAATGAGGAGACGTATTGCCTTGCCGCTTGCGCTTGCGCTTCTGCTGGGGTTTCCCGCCGTTCTTGCCGCCGACGAAGCCGATTTCGGGGAGAGCGCGTTCGAAGAATTCCTTTCGGACGATGAAGCGGTGGTAATAGACAAGAACGAAGTGGTTTATGCGCGCCTGTCCGGCAGCGGGGAAGTGCGGAACATATATATCGTCAACCATTTTTCCATTGAAGAGGGCGGACTTATCGTTGATTACGGAGATTATGCAAAGGTCGTAAACCTGACCGATCTGGGGGAAGTCAGGCTGGACGGAGACGAAGTCACGTTTCGCGCAAAGGGCGGGAACTTCTACTATCAGGGGAATCCGGCGGAGAATGAGCTGCCATGGACATATGCGATAGAGTATTGGCTGGACGGGGAGGAAATGCAGGCGGGAAAACTGGGCGGCGCCACGGGCGAGCTCGAAATATACCTGACCTCCGAGCAGAATGACAATGTTGACGGCACGTTTTACGATTATTATATGCAGCAAATAACGATCACCCTGAGTACGGAAAAGTGCACGAATATCTACTCCGAGGGAGCGACCGTCGCCAACGCGGGCAAGGACAGGGTTCTGGTCTTTACCATCCTTCCCAGGCAGGATGCGGATATAGTCGTTACCGCGGACGTCAGCGGGTTCGAAATGACCGGCATCGAAATAATGGCGATGCCTTTTACCATGAACTTCAGCATACCTGCGCTCGACGACATGCTCGATGATTTCACTTTGCTTGCCGATGCGATCTACGAGCTCGGCGACGGCGTCGGCGCGCTTGACGACGGGCTGCTCGAGATGCTTTCCGGCTTGGCGCAGTTGCTTACGGGCTCCACGGATTATATGCTGGGTTTGGAAGAGCTTGCCGAAAACTCCGATTTGCTGATCGACGCTTCGAATTCGATCATGGACGCCCTGTCGGAAATCGATTCGGCGCTGAGCGGGGCCGATACTTCATTCGACCTGTCGGATTTTGCGGAAGCGCCCGTCTTTTTATCGCTCCTTGCCAATGCTTTGAACCAGCTTTCAGGGGGAATGACGCAACTGCGCGACAGGTATTCAACGGCATATGCGGCTCTGGAAGCTTCGATCGCCGGTATACCCGGGCAGCAAATAGATGACGACCTTCTTGCCGGCCTTTTTGACAAGGCCACCGATGAAGAACGTGAACTGCTTGGCCGGATGAGCGAGGGCTACAATGCGGCGATTGACGCGAAAGCGGCATTTTCGATGGCGCGGGAAGTGTTGGGCGCGGTTGAGGATTCCTTGAATTCCATGATAGGTTCAGTAGACCCCATAATAGAGATACTTGATGGTTTCACCGAACAGCTTGATGATTTGTTGTCGGGAGACGATATGTTCGAGGAGATGGAGCTGCTGGCCGAGGGAATGTCGGAGCTATACGACAGCTACGGTATGTTCCATGACGGATTGGTGGCGTACATCGACGGGACTTTGGCGCTGGCGGACGGATATGCGATGATCGACGAAGGTTTGCTGGAGCTTTACATCGGGGTCGAGGAAATGTCGGAAGGCGTCTCGGAGCTTAGCGAAGGCGTGGAAATGCTGGTTGACGAGACGGCGGACATACCGGACAGGGTGCAGGGCGCGATCGACAACATGATGGATGAATATGATGAAATCGATGAGTTCGAGCCCGTGTCATTCGCCTCGCCCAATAATAATGATATCGGGTTTGTGCAGTTTGTGCTGAAAACCGAGAGTATAGAAAAACCCGCCGAAAAGAATACCGCCCCGATCGAAGCCGAGGCGGTCACTTTTCTGGATAGGTTGCTGGCGCTTTTCAAGCGGGGATAGCCGCGGGGCATTAGGCCCGGTTCACTCGCTGTCGTCGACCACGACTCCCATGATGACGAGGTTCATGCTGCTGAGGTCCATGAGATCCACGATCTCTTCCGTATCCCTTATACGGATGACCGGGCGCTGCGAGTAAGTGGTGTCGATCACTATGCCCTGTCTCTTGTCCGAGAGCTCGACGCACGTGTTGTGCGGATAGGGCTCTATTTTTTCCATGAACGCTTTGACGATGTCGTAGTCGAAGCCCATCTCGCTCATGATCAGCTCCATCGCGTCCGTCGGCGGCATTGGCTTGCGGTATGACCTGTATGATGTGACTGCGTCGTAGACGTCGGCTATCGCTATTACGCGGCTTATAAACGGAAGCTCGTCACCCTGCACCTTCGTCGGATAGCCGCTGCCGTCCAGCTTCTCGTGGTGGTAGAGCACGCCCGGCCAGATGCGTTCGTCGGCGACGTTCATCTTCACAAGATAGTCGTAGCCCAGCTTGGGGTGCTGCTGGACGATTTTGAATTCTTCATCGGTCAGCTTGCCGGGTTTGTTTATGAGCTCGACGGGCACAAGCGTTTTGCCGATATCGTGCAGCATCGCGCTGCGGCCCAGAAGCTTCTGGTCTTCCTCGGGGAGATCGAGGCTTTTTCCTATGGCGATCGAGAGCACGGCTACGCTCAGCGAATGGTGATATGTATAGTCGTCGTAGCTTTTTATTCCCTCTATGTGGACAAACGCGTTTGCCTCGTCGGACAATGTCACCACAAGCTCGTCGACCACGTCGCCGACCTCTTTGACGGCCTGAAAAGCCGTCGTCATGTTTTCCTCCAACGACCCCTCGTTGACGATGGTGAACATCCGGCGGATGCCGTCAAGGGCTTCCTCGCGGAGCTGTTCGTTTATCAGGGGCATTATTTTCGGAATGGGTTCCTCGTACGGGTCGTCCGAGTCAACCGGCTTATCCACGAATATCTGCGTTATTCCGTACTTAATGAGCAGCTCTATCATGCGGTTGGTCAAGAGCATGTCACTGCGCACTATTGGAATGTTTGTGTCCGGAACGAATACGTTTTCCCTTGCTATAAAGCCTTCCCTGAGCTTCGCAATGCTTGTTCGTCTCATCTTACTTCAACTGTCCCCAACCGTACCCGGCCGTCCTGTCAGCCGAGCCTTTTCTCCAGCCCCGCGAGTTCGTCCGCAAGAACCTTCGGCAGCCTGTCGCCGAAATCGGCGTAGAATTCCTTTATCGAGGCAATGTCGTCGCTCCAGTATGATTTCTCGACCGTGAGGATTTCTTTGAGCGCTTCGGAGTCGAATTTCCTGCCGGGGCTGATTTCATAGTCGATGCCCGTTATGTCCACGTCCTCGGGGTTCGGCAGGTAACCTATCGCCGTGTCCTTCGCGCCGACTTCGCCCTCGCAGCGCTTTATTATCCAGTCGAGTATCCTGAAATTGTCCCCGAAGCCGGGCCACATGAAGTGGCCTTCGTCGTCCAGCCTGAACCAGTTGACGTTGAAGATTTTTGGGTGCTTCGTTATATTTTCGCCTATCTCCAGCCAGTGTTTCCAATAATCGCCCATGTTGTATCCGCAGAACGGAAGCATCGCCATCGGGTCGCGGCGCACCACGCCTACCGCTCCCGCGGCCGCCGCCGTCGTTTCCGACGCCATTATCGAGCCGACAAATACGCCATGCCGCCAGTCGTGGGACTGGTACACCAGGGGCGCTGTTTTTGCGCGGCGCCCGCCGAATATGATCGCGGAGAGCGGCACGCCTTTCGGGTCCTCCCAGTTTGGGGCGATGCAGGGGCAGTTGCTTGCGGGCGCCGTGAAGCGTGAATTCGGGTGCGCGCCGTTTTCGCCTGACGCGGGGTTCCATGGATTGCCTTTCCAGTCCAGCGCGCCCTGCGGCGGGTTCTTGTCAAGGCCCTCCCACCAGACTGTCTTGTCTTTTGTAAGGACGACATTCGTGAAAATGGAATTCTTCATCGTTGTCGCCAGGGCGTTGGGGTTGGATTTTTCGTTGGTGCCCGGCGCGACGCCGAAAAATCCGGCTTCCGGGTTTACCGCCCACAATCCGCCGTCCTCGCCCTTGCGTATCCATGCTATGTCGTCGCCCAGGGTCCACACCTTGTAGCCTTTCGCCCTGTATCCCTCCGGCGGTATCAGCATCGCCAGGTTCGTTTTTCCGCAGGCCGACGGGAAGGCCGCCGCCACGTATTTCGTCTCTCCCCGCGGGTTCTCTATGCCCAGTATCAGCATGTGCTCGGCCAGCCAGCCCTCTTTTTTGCCCTGGAACGACGCTATGCGGAGCGCGAAGCATTTCTTGCCGAGCAGCACATTCCCGCCGTAGCCCGAGTTGCAGCTCCATATGGCGTTGTCCTCCGGGAAGTGCAGTATATATCGCTTTTCCTTGTCCAGTTCGCATTTGCAGTGCATCCCACGCACAAAGTCGTTCGAGTCGCCCAGCGCGTCAAGGACCGGCTTGCCCACGCGGGTCATTATCGCCATGCTTATGACGACATAAATCGAGTCCGTCAGCTCTATGCCCGCTTTGGCGAACGGTGAGCCTACGGGACCCATGGAAAACGGAATGACATACATGGTTCTGCCCTTCATGGAGCCCTTGAAGATGTCCCTTGCCATTTTATACGCTTCCGCGGGCGCCATCCAGTTGTTCGTCGGCCCCGCGTCTTCTTTGTTGCTGCAGCATATGAAGGTCCTGTCCTCCACGCGCGCCACGTCGTCCACCGCTGAACGGTGGTAGACGCAGCCGGGCAGTTTTTCGTCGTTGAGACGCAGAAGCTCCCCCGTCGAACAGCCTTCCTCCCTTAATGCGGCAAGCTGCCGTTCCCCGCCGTCGATCCATATTACGGCGTCGGGTTCGGCCAGCGCTTTCATTTCCTCGACAAAGTCAAGAACACGTCGATTCTCCGTTAGTGACAACGCAAATCCCTCCTCATTATTACTAATGTCCATAATACAAATTTATCAGCGCTTTTGCAAGTGAAACTATAAAAATCTTACACATTATCAATAAATTTTTATATACAAATATTTGCGTTTGGGTTATAATCATCTTTGTCTGCAATATTCCGCGAACAAGGAGCCGCGCATTGTCGCGCATGGCGGCGCGCCATGATATCAGCGCGATAAACGCGCATACTTGGTTCGATCGGTCGGACAGTATAATACAAGGAGGAAAAGTATGAGTACCTATGGCTACTCAATGCCGGTGTACTTCCGGAACATGGCGGAGATCGGGAGCCCGTTGGGGACGGTAAACGCCGAAAACTCTGCGGAGTTAAAGAAAATCGAAGAGGACATAGAATCGGAGGTCACCGGGATCCAGGCGTCCGGGCGGAGCGACGAATCACTGAACAAGAGCGGGCAAATGACTGCGCTGCAAAGGCTTCAGATGCTTGTGGACGCCGATACATGGTGCCCGCTGAACAGCCTGCTCAACCCGGGGGAAAACGCCGACGGGAGCACGGGCGTACTCACAGGGCTTGGCAAGATACAGGACAAATGGGCAGTGATAATAGCCTCCGACAATAAAAAGCTCGCCGGGGCATGGGTGGCCGGACAGGCCGTCAAGCTGACGCGCGCCACCGATATGGCAAAGCAGCTCCACGTCCCGCTCGTATATGTCCTCAACTGCAGCGGGGTCAAGCTGGACGAGCAGGAGAAGGTCTATGCGGGCCGCGTGACGGGGGGGACGCCGTTCTACCGCCATTCGGACCTCATGCAAATAGGTATCCCGATAATCGTCGGCATATATGGCACCAATCCGGCCGGCGGCGGGTATCACGCGATCAGCCCCACGATACTTCTGGCGCACGAAAAGGCGAACATGGCGGTCGGCGGCGCCGGCATTGTGGGCGGCATGAACCCGAAAGGATATGTGGATACGGAAACGGCGCAGGCGCTGATCGACGCGACAAGGAACGCGAAGCAGGAAGACCCGCCGGGCTCCGTGTCGGTCCACTTCGGCGAGACGGGGTTCTTCCGCGAGGTATACACAGAGGAAGAGGGCGTCCTGGAGGCGATAAAAAAATACATGGACTCGATGCCCGCGTATAACGAAAACTTCTTCCGCGTGGACGATCCCGCGGAACCGAAGTACCCGGCGGAGGATTTATATACGCATATACCGTTCAACCAAAGGCGCGCGTACGACATAAGGAAAGTCCTAAGCTGCGTGTTCGACAACAGCGAGTTTATGGAGTTCAAAGCCGGCTACGGCCCCGAGATAGTCTGCGGCCTCGCAAAAGTGAATGGTTTGCTGACGGGCGTCGTCTCGAATTTCCAGGGCATGATACCGAATTATCCCGAATACAGGGAGCCCGGAAGCGTCGGCGTGGGCGGTAAGCTATATAGGCAGGGTCTCACGAAGATGAACGAGTTTGTCACGCTATGCGCGAGGGATAGGATACCGATAGTGTGGTTCCAGGATACGTCGGGCATAGACGTCGACGACTACGCGGAGAGGGCGGAGCTGCTCGGGCTCGGCCAGTCTTTGATTTTCAGCATACAGAACGCAAAGATACCGCAAATGGAAATAACGCTGAGAAAAGGCACCGCGGCGGCGCATTATGTAATGGGGGGGCCGCAGGGCAACGATACGAATGTGTTCAGCCTCGGCACGGCGACGACGGAGATATATGTCATGCACGGGGAAACGGCGGCCGCGGCCATGTATGCGCGCAGGCTCGTGAAGGAACAGGATTCCGGAAAGGATATCCAGCCCGTCATCGACAATATGAACGCCCTCATCCAAAACTATTCCGACAAATCGCGTCCGGGAGCGTGCGCAAAGCAGGGGCTGGTGGACGAAATAGTGAAGCTCGGCGAGCTGCGCAGGTACATATGCGCGTTTGTGGGCGCGGCATACCAGAACCCGGTTTCGATATGCGCGTTCCACCAGATGCTCACGCCAAGGGTGATAAGGGAATGGAACAGTCTTAATGGCTTGAATTAGGAGGTGAAATATGGCAGATAAAATAAAGACGCCGCTATATATAACGGATACCATACTGCGTGACGCGCACCAGTCGCAGGCCGCCACAAGGATGCGGACGGAGGATATGCTCCCCGCATGTGAAATACTAGACAGTATTGGATATTGGTCGCTCGAATGCTGGGGCGGTGCCACGTTCGACTCCTGTATGCGTTTTCTCGACGAGGACCCCTGGGAGCGCCTTCGCACGCTGCGCAAGGCCCTGCCGAACACGAAGCTGCAAATGCTTCTGCGCGGGCAGAACATTCTGGGGTACCGCAATTACGGCGACGACGTTGTTGACAGGTTCTGCAAAAAGTCAATCGAAAACGGCATAGACGTCGTTAGGATTTTCGATGCGCTCAACGACACGCGCAATCTGCAGCAGGCGATGAAAAGCGTCAAGGAATACGGCGGGACATGCGAGCCCGCGATGTCCTACACGATTAGCCCCGTCCATGACGAGCAGTACTTCGTGGACCTCGCCATGAAGCTTGAGGACATGGGCGCAGACGTGATCTGCATTAAGGACATGGCGAATCTGCTGCTGCCGATGGCGGCGCACAGCCTGATAACGAAGCTGAAGGAGAGGGTGAAAGCCCCAATCCATCTGCACACGCATAACACGACGGGTACGGGCGATATGGTGTACCTGATGGCGTCGCTCGCCGGGGTCGATATAGTCGACTGCGCGCTTTCGCCACTGGGCAACGGGACGTCGCAGCCGGCGACGGAGTCGCTCGTGGCGACGCTGGCCGGGGACGACAGGGATACGAAGCTGGAGCTCGAGAAGCTGAGCGAGGCGGCGAAGCACTTCAGGATAGTCGCGGACAAGCTCTCCGCGGAGGGCTTCAGGGACCCGAAGGTGCTGCAGGTCGATACGAACACGCTGATATACCAGGTTCCGGGCGGTATGCTGTCGAACCTTATTTCGCAGTTGAAGGAAGCCAAGGCGGAGGACAAGTATTACGAAGTGATGGCGGAAATCCCGAAGGTCCGCAAGGAGTTTGGGTATCCGCCGCTTGTTACGCCGACAAGCCAGATAGTGGGGACGCAGGCCGTCATGAACATTCTCGGCGGCGAGCGCTACAAGATGGTGACAAAGGAGTCCAAGGGGCTGATGAAGGGCGAATACGGGAAGCTTCCCGCGCCTGTGGACAAGGAAATCCAGAAAAAGTGCATCGGGGATGACGAAGTAATAGAATGCAGACCGGCAGACTTGATACCCGCGGAGCTTGACACCCTGAAGGATGAGATCGGCGATCTGGCGCGCTGCGACGAGGATGTGCTCAGCTACGCGCTCTTCCCGCAGGTTGCGAAGACGTTCTTTGAAAACAGGGTCAGGAAGGAGAGCGGGATAAGCGAGCCGGCGCCCGCCGCCGCGCCCGTGGCAGCCGCGGGTAATGCAGGCAAAGAGGAGGAGATTGCAGTCGTCATCGCGGCGGCCCTCAACGCCTTCGAGAGCGACAGGCAGCCGGTGCGCGCCGCGCGCGCGTATTACGGCAATAGCCACCACGCCGTCAACCCGATGGTGAGGAGCGTTTGAATCAGTGGTCAGGGGTCAGAGCTCAGGAGATTGCGGGTCGAGCCCGCAATGACGGAGAATCAGGGGTCAGGGATCAGGTAAGTTAAAATATTTCATATATATAGAGGAGAAGAGTATAGCATGAAAAATTATAAGATCACGGTGAACGGAAACACATATGAAGTAGGCGTTGAGGAAATAGGCGGCGCGCCCGCGGTACAGAGCGTGCAGGCTGCCGCCCCTGCGCCGAAGCCGGCGCCCGCCGCGGCGCCCGCACCCGCACCCGCACCCGCACCGAAGGCCGCGCCCGCGCCGGCGGCTCCGGCCCCTGCGCCCGCCGCAGCGCCGTCAGGCGGGGGCGAGGATATCCTGGCGCCTCTGCCCGGAACGGTTTTGTCCATCAATGTAACTGAAGGCGTTCAGGTGAAGTCGGGAGACGTTCTGCTGATTTTTGAAGCAATGAAAATGGAAAACGAGCTTATGGCGCCGCGCGACGGTACGGTAAAGAAGATCCATGTGGAAAAGGGTGCCGCCGTCGAGGCCGGAGTGCCGGTTATCACTCTTGCGTAATGCGGGGATCAGGGATTAGGGATTAGGAATTAGGGATTAGGAATTAGGAATTAGGAACTAGGGGTTAGTATCCAAAAATTATATGGAGGAATACCAGCATGGATTTTACGTTTTCGGAAGAGCAGGAAATGATCGCCGAGATGGCGAGGGACTTTGCAAAGAAGGAAATAGCGCCCCATATCGAGGAAGATGAAGAGAACCACCATTATCGCAGGGAAATACTCAGCCAACTTGGCGAGCTTGGTTTATTGGGATTCTCGATACCCGAGGAATACGGCGGAAACGGCCTCGGATGGATGGAAGGCGTCGCCGCGTTGTACGAGATCGCAAAGGTGCATACGTCCTGGCGCCTGAGCATCAGCGGCAATGTATGGGGGCCGGCGCTGACAATATTGAATCACGGCACGGAGGAGCAGAAGCAGAAGTATATTCCGGGCCTTTGCAGCGGCGAGCTCGTAGGCAGCTTTGCGATCACGGAGGCAAACTCGGGCTCCGACGTCGGCAGCATGAAGATGACCGCGATAGATAAAGGCGACCACTATCTCGTGAACGGATCGAAGATGTGGATTTCCGGCGGCCACACTTCCGACATGGGGCTGATTTTCGCAAAGACAGACCCTTCGGCCGGCGCGAAGGGAATCTCGTGCCTGATCGTTGACTATAACGAAACAGAGGGTATCGAGAGAATACCGATCCACAAGAAAGTCGGTATGTGGCCGGCGCCGACCTCGGAGCTCGTTTTCGAGGACGCGAAAATACCAAAGGAAAACCTGCTGGGCGCCGAGAACAAAGGCTTCCAGTTATGCATGTGGATGCTGAATAACACGCGCATGGGCTGCGCGACGGGCGCGGCGGCGCTGTCCGCGGCGTGCCTTGAGGGCAGCGTGCAATACGCCAACGAGCGCACGCAGTTCGGCCAGCCGATAGGGAAGTTCCAGATGATCCAGCAGCAGATAGCCGAGATGAAGCTGGAGGACGAAGCCGCAAAGTTCCTGGTGTACAAGGCGGCGCAGCTCAAGGAGAGCGGCCTGCCGAGCCAGCAGGAGACGTCCATGGCGAAGGTGTTCGCCTGCAACGCGGCGGTGCACGGCGCGAATCTTGCGATGAAGATTTACGGTTCATACGGATACTCGGACGAATATCCCTGCGGCAGATGGCTGAGGGACGCCAAGCAGTTCGAGACGCTGGAAGGCACGTCGAACATCCACATGGGCATAGTGGCCGGCATAGAGCTGGGGTATCAGCAGAATAGGTAGGGATCAGGGACCGGGATTCAGGATTTAGGATTTAGTGGCAAGGATGGGCGTATAAATGAATGTTTTATATGAAATAAAGGATCATACCGCCGTAATCACGATAAACAGGCCCGACGCGCTCAACGCGCTCAATCTGGACGTGCTGGGCGAGCTTGACGGCGCTTTGACGCAGGCGGAGGGGAATGAAGACGTCTATGTGCTGATAATCACCGGGGCCGGCCGCTCGTTTGTGGCCGGCGCCGATATTCAGCAAATGAAGGACTTCACATTTGCGGAAGCGCTCGATTTCGGCGCGTTCGGAAATGGGGTGTTTTCACGAATCGAATCATTCCCGAAGCCGGTCATCGCGGCGGTCAACGGGTTCGCCCTCGGCGGGGGCTGCGAGCTTGCCATGGCCTGCGACATCAGGATCGCCGGGACAAAGGCGAAATTCGGGCAGCCGGAGGTCGGTTTGGGCATCACCCCGGGTTTCGGGGGAACGCAGAGAATGCCAAGGATCGTGGGGCTTTCCAAGGCAAAGGAGCTCATTTTCACGGCGCAGACCATCAACGCCGAAGAAGCCTACAGGATAGGGTTGGTCGATAAGCTTGTCGCGGATGAGGAATTGATGGACGCCGCCCTGGCAATGGCGGAGAAAATCGCGCAGAACGCCCAGGTTGCCGTAAGGCAGAGCAAAACGGCGATAAACGACGGTATGCAGTGCGATATCAGGACGGGCGCGGCGATCGAGACCCGGGCGTTCGCGATCTGTTTTGCGACGGAAGACCAGAAAAACGCGATGACCGCTTTCGTCAACAAGACAAAGGCGGAGCCGTTCAAAAATAAGTGATTGAAAGGAAACTGAGATGAAGAAAATAGCCATTATCGGCGGCGGGACAATGGGCGGGGACATAGCCCAGGTGTTTGCGCAAAAAGGTTACGATGTTGTTTTGCGCGCGCGCTCCGATGAAGCGAACGCGCGGTATTCCGCAAAGCTGGAGAAGTCCACGAGCCGTCTGGTCGAGAAGCAGAAAATGACGGAGGAGGAAAAAGCGGCTCTGATCGCGCGCGTCACCTTTACGACGGACATCAACGCGGTAGCGGACTCCGACCTCGTCATAGAAGCCGTGGTCGAGGATCTCGCCGTAAAGAAGGAGTTTTTCACGACCCTCGATTCCATCTGCAAGCCCGAAACAATAATCGCGACCAACACATCGTCAATCTCGATAACCGAGCTCGCCGCGTTCACAAACCGCCGGGACAAGTTTATCGGGATGCACTTTTTCAATCCGGCTCCCGTAATGAAGCTTGTCGAAGTAATAAAGGGGCTTAGAACTTCGGATGAGACAGAAAAAACGGTAATAGAACTTGCGAGCGCAATCGGTAAAACGGCTGTAAAAGTGGAGGAAAGCCCGGGTTTTGTGGTAAACCGTATTCTTATTCCAATGATAAATGAAGGAGTGGCCATTCTTGCGGAAGGAGTTGCAACCGCTGAGGATATCGACGAAGCGATGAAACTTGGTGCCAACCATCCGATGGGGCCACTTGCGCTTGGGGATCTTGTGGGCAATGACGTATGCCTTGCAATAATGGAGACGCTTTATACAGAAACAGGCGACCCAAAATACAGGGCGCATCCGCTGCTTCGTAAGATGGTACGCGGAGGCAAGCTTGGGCGCAAGACAGGAGAAGGGTTCTTTAAGTATTGAAAGAAACTAGAGTAGAACGCAGAGAACGGGAACGCCGGGAGGAAGCCCGCCGCAGACGGGAGCTCGAGCGCGAGTATGACCGCGGTTACGAGCGTGGATCTGAACGGTCCTACGACCGTGATTACGATCGTCGCCCCGCCCGGCGGCAGCCTTCTCGCGACCGCGTGCGCGAAATCGAGCTTGAGCTCGAGCGTGAACATCGTCGCGAGGAGGAACTAAACCGCGGCCGCCGCAAGAAAAAAGGTGGCGCTGTAGCAGTCGTGATTATCGTCATAATCGCCATTATCGCCGCCTGGTTTTGGTTTGGCTCGCGACCCGGCGCAGGCGATCCAATAGTAGTGGCCGGCTCCGGCGAATTCGCAGACTCGTCGCGTATAAACGTTCTATTCCTTGGCACAAATGACGGCCTGTCAGACACAATGATGGTCTTAAGCCTTGACGTAGACAACAAGCGCCTCGACGAAATTTCCGTCCCTCGCGACACCTATTACCACAGACCAAACTACCCGGGCGCAGCATACCAGAAAGTCAACTCCGTATATGCCACCGAAGGTTATAAAGGTGTGAGCAAAGCTGTGAGCGAAATCCT
>Ga0082212_10009349_pt1 | contig 12648 bp, 10 predicted proteins | sample TergutNt197P3_FD_71548 | JGI IMG/M metagenome (GOLD analysis project Ga0082212, IMG submission 71548) | Neocapritermes taracua P3 segment gut microbial communities from Petit-Saut dam, French Guiana - Nt197 P3 | ecosystem: Host-associated > Arthropoda: Insects > Digestive system > Gut ... | reverse complement strand
GTCTTTTCCGAATAAAACGTGGGACGGACGACAAGCTGTAATTTTTCGCCGTTGCGTCTGATATTGAATGTGCAGGTACTGCTTCGTTCGGGATTCACATAAGGGGCGAATGTATACAGGTAGGCAAAAGCCGTTTTGTATTTATCGTTTCTGAATATCTTAGCTATTTGAATGTATTTGAATTTATCCCAAAACATACAATTCGGAAAGCCGTCGGCATTGGTAAAGCGACTTTCTGTATCCCTGTATTTTATTGTGTTTGAGATAAATGTACGATAAGCGCCTGTAAATTCCTCGACCGAATAGTCCATGCGTTTATTCTCTATTCTTTCAACAATATCGCCCGGACGGATTCCTGCTTCGTAGGCAGGCGAATCGAAGTCAATCTCAACCACCTCGTTTATTTTATAGATACTGTAGTTGAGACCTGTATAGTTGTACGCTTTTTTCGTAAGGATATATTGGGCATTCCGGTTATATTTAACGTATGGAAATTGCATACACATCAACGGCAGATGGATGGTGGCATATTCGTTCATAGCAAACGGGGCGCGCATCAATTCATTGGCTTCACATTCCCATAAAACCCTGCCTTGCACATATTTCCGGTCAATAAAGCGAACGCCTAATTTGAGAATATATTCGGATTCGGATTCCGGAGTAGATGAATAATGAAACGGAAATTGGGTTATGCGGTCACGCGAAATATCATAACGAATAGCAGGGCCTTGATTTTCAGTCTCTTTGCTTCTGCGTCTGAAATTTGCATTTTTATCAAACATATAATGCGTATGAATGACGAAGTCTGGATTTAATGCGTTGTATCTAAGCCCTTTCTTGATCAGTTCTTCTTTAAGAATTTCATTGATTGTGGTTTCGATATCTGAAATGGATGCATCCTCAAGGGGCGCAAAATCGAATGAACTGAATTGCGAAAAATCCACCTCATCTCTTGTGACGGAAGTTGTAAACGGACAAACGAACAACCGGTCGTGTGTATTTTCGACGCTGTACATCGAAAATGCTTCGGCTAACTGACTTTCGGTAAATGCATCGGACGAAAGACATTCCTTTGTAATGTGTATGGATTTGGCCTGTTCGGTAAAATTATGAATCACTAAGTTGATTTCAAAACTTTCAGATGAGGTCAGTAGCGAATCCACATCGTCGATCGATATTTCATCTACCTTGAAATCATCGATTTGTACAATGATGTCGTTTTGCCTGATACCGGCTTTTTCGGCAGGTGAATTTTGGTAAACTTTCATTATAACGGGCTTATTTTTACCCCAATGACTGTTGTTGCTAATCTCATAACTGAAACCCAAACGGCATTTCAGGCCTTCCTGAGCCGAAATGTTCCATACATTACATATTACTAAAAGGACAAAAAATATTTTTTTCATTATTGTGAATATTTAGAAAAAATCGTTTTTACAATACAAAGGTAACGATATTTTTAAAAAATCGTAATCATTGGCAATATATTTGAAGTATAAGGATAAGAAAACTACTTTTCAATCAATGAATCATGGTTTGATTTTTGAGTATTAAAATATTGATAATAAATTTTATAGAGCGCTAATATTCGTGTGATATGAACAACAGAAAAAAGAAGAACGATTCGGAAGAAAAACCATCCGGATTAGAACAGGATATGACAAAAAATCAGGAAATCGCCGAAAATACGTCAGATGAGACCGGGGAAACCGACAAAGTGGCGGAAAATCCGAACGATGAAAAGGAATTAACTGAACCGACCAACTGGGAAGAAAAGTATGGTGAGATGAATGATTCCTATTTGCGATTGATGGCTGAATTTGATAATTACAGAAAACGCACATTGCGTGAAAAAGCGGATTTAATCAAAAGCGGCGGCGAGTCTGTCTTAACGAATTTGCTCCCTGTGATTGATGATTTCGAGAGAGCATTGAACACGATCAGCCAAACAGAAGAATTACAGGCTGTTATTCAAGGCATTGAATTGATTTATTCGAAATTTATCGCTTATTTGTCGCAGCAAGGCGTGAAAGTGATTGAAACAAATGACCGGCTTTTCAATACGGAATTATATGAGGCAATCGCCATGATTCCTGCACCTGACGAAAATTCAAAAGGGATGATTTTGGATTGTATTCAGACAGGTTATACGATGTATGATAAGGTGATTCGGCATGCGAAGGTTGTTGTGGGGGAATGAGATATCGACTAAAAAACGATTTAAATCGACTGAAATCGATTAACGTTGACTGAAATCGAAGAATAAGCAATTAAACAATATGGCAAAACGAGATTACTACGAAGTGCTGGAGGTCGAAAAATCCGCATCACTCGACGATATAAAAAAGGCATATCGTAAAAAAGCGATTCAATATCATCCCGATAAAAATCAGGGAGATAAAGGTGCAGAAGAGAAATTTAAAGAAGCGGCTGAAGCATACAGTGTCCTGAGCGATGATCAGAAGCGGAAAATGTACGACCAGTTCGGACATGCCGGTCTTGGTGGCGCATCGCAGGGTGGCTATGGCGGCGGCATGACCATGGAAGATATTTTTACACAGTTCGGCGATCTTTTCGGCGACACTTTTGGCAGTTTCGGAAGATTCAGCAGTTTCGGCAGCTATGGCGGCGGATCACAGAGACGCGTCACGCAACGAGGTTCTGATTTGCGTGTGAAAGTAAAAATCACACTTAAAGAGATAGCAAACGGCGTTGAAAAAAAGATTAAAGTAAAAAAATATGTACCTTGTTCAAAGTGTTATGGAAGCGGAGCTGAAGGAGGCGAACAATCCATGACTTCGTGTCCGACCTGTAAAGGTTCGGGATATATGACGCGCGTGGCACATACGATTCTCGGACAAATGCAATCCCGCTCTACCTGTTCGTCGTGCGGAGGTACAGGCAAAACAATAACAAAGAAATGTACCTCCTGTTATGGCGAAGGAATTGTAAGCGCCGAAGAAGTGATCACATTTAATATTCCTTCGGGCATAGCTGAAGGTATGCAGCTTTCACTAAGTGGTAAGGGCAATGCCGCCCGCAGAGGAGGCATCAACGGGGATTTATTGGTTGTGATAGAAGAAGAAAGACATCCCGAGCTTATTCGTCAGGAAAACGATTTGATTTACAATTTATTGCTTACCGTTCCGCAAGCTATATTGGGCGATTCAATTGAAGTGCCAACCATCGACGGCAAAGTGAAAGTGAAAATTGAGCCGGGCACACAACCGGGGAAAATACTCCGTTTGCGAAGCAAGGGATTACCTTCGATAAACAGTTACGGAACAGGCGATTTGCTTGTAAATATCAGTATTTATATCCCCGAAAAACTCTCCGGCGCAGAAAAAGACAAGATAAAAGAGTTGGCCAATGCTGACAACTTCCAACCCACCGAATCCATCAAAAACAAGATTTTCAATAAATTCAGAGATTTGTTGGATTAAAAACCTCTCCAAACCCCTCCAATAGAGGGGAATAATTCTCCTGCTTGGGGGGAGTTAGAGGGGGCGTAACGCTTGTTCCACGTCCGCAATGATATCGTCAATATCTTCGATGCCGACTGAGAAACGAATCAGGTCGGGGGCTACACCTGCTTCGATTAGTTGTTGATCGGTCAGTTGGCGATGCGTATGGCTGGCAGGGTGGAGTACACAAGAACGGGCGTCGGCTACATGTGTGACGATAGCCACAAATTGCAGGCTGTCCATAAAGCGAATCGAATTTTCGCGTCCGCCTTTGATGCCGAACGACAACACGCCGCACGATCCGTTTGGCAGGTATTTTTTGGCTAAATCAAAATATTTATTGCCGGGCAGTTCACAGTAATTTACCCAAGCCACTTTCGGATGAGCGTTCAGGTATTGAGCTACCTTCAGCGCATTTTCGCAGTGGCGGGGCATGCGCAGGTGTAACGTTTCCAATCCGAGATTAAGTAGGAAAGCATTTTGCGGGGACTGTATGGCGCCGAAATCGCGCATCAATTGTGCAGTAGCCTTTGTAATATAGGCGCCCTTTCCGAAGGCTGTAGTATAGGTTAATCCATGATAGGATTCATCCGGCGTTGTTAATCCGGGAAATTTTTCTTTATGCAATTCCCAATCGAAGTTACCGCTGTCCACAATTACGCCTCCAACCGCCGTAGCATGTCCGTCCATGTATTTAGTTGTAGAGTGTATGACGATATCGGCGCCCCATTCAAACGGGCGGCAGTTGATCGGTGTAGGAAATGTGTTGTCCACAATCAAAGGTACGCCATGCTTGTGGGCAATCCGGGCAAACTTTTCGATATCAAGAACGGATATGGCCGGATTGGCAATCGTTTCGCCAAACAACGCCTTGGTATTCGGTCGGAAAGCGCGTTCGATTTCTTCTTCCGAAGCATCCTGATCAATAAAAGTGATATCAATCCCCATTTTCCTGAGAGATACGCCGAACAGGTTAAATGTACCTCCATAAATAGCTGATGCACAGACAAAGTGGTCGCCTGCCGCGCAGATATTGAAAATTGAATAAAACGAAGCTGCCTGCCCCGATGAAGTCAGCATGGCGGCAATGCCACCCTCTAATTCCGCAATCTTAGCCGCCACAAAATCGTTGGTAGGATTTTGCAGGCGGGTATAAAAATAACCGGACTCTTCCAGATCGAACAGTTTACCCATCTGTTCGCTTGTTTCATATTTGAATGTCGTACTTTGGTAAATCGGTAATACGCGAGGCTCTCCCTTTTTCGGCTTCCAACCGCCCTGCACACAAATGGTGCCTTGTTTTTGCTTGTTCATAAATATTTATAATCTATTTGTCATCTAAATCAATATGCTTTCAGGTGTGTTAGCTGAATTTTCCATATCGTAACGTTTTGTGAATTTACGCTACAAAAGTACGAAAAAAATTCGAGTTTCGTGTTTCGGTTACAGTAGGTGACTTCGATTTTTTTTGATTTATTTATTTTTTTTATATTTTTAACAATCTTTTTTCAAAAGTAAATTATATCTTTGTGGCCGAATAGTTGAAATCAAACAATAAAAATATTAATATATGGACGTTAAAATCCAGGAACTCACAGACAAAATCTACCGTGAAGGGGTAGAAAAAGGGAAAGAAGAAGTTGGCCGTATCATTGCCGAAGCAAATGAACAGAAAAGTTCAATCCTGCGTGAAGCAGAAGCAGAAGCGGGGCAAATAGTAGCAAACGCCGAAAAACAGGCAGCCGAATTGAAGAAAAGCGCTGAAGGCGAACTCAAGTGGTTTGTCGCTCAATTCCTTGAAGATTTGAAAAGCGAAATAACCAACCTGATTACAGGACGGATCGTTAATTCGAACGTGAAACCATTGACGCAAGACAACGCCTACATGCAAAAAATCATGCTGGAAATGGCGCGCAACTGGGCTGCCGCAGAAGGGATAACCATTCAGTCGGCTGCTGCCAACGAGCTTAGCAAATATTTCGAAGCCAATGCCAAAGACTTGCTGAACAGCGGAAAAGTGAAGTTGGAACAAATCAACGGCAAACCCGCTTCGTTTACAATCGTGCCGGCGGATGGCACTTATAAGGTAACGTTTGGCGAAGAAGAATTTTCGGCTTTCTTTAAAGATTTTTTGCGTCCGCAATTAATCGAATTGCTTTTCTAAACTATGGGTAAGTACTATTATCTGGTTGCCGGACTTCCTAATCTTGCATTAGAAGGCGGAAAGCCGCCTTATACGGTTGCGGGTTTTAAGGAAGAATTGGCTAATCACCTCTCGAAGGATGATATGCGCTTACTTGAATTTCTCTTCCTCAAAGAAGATAACAGAAACTTGCTCAATCAATTGCAGCGCCCTGAATTTGAACCTGAAACAAAAGGAAAGGTCACGGTCGATGAACTGAATGTGCTCATCAACGGTTTACAACAGGAAATTGACAACACAAGAGCAAGAATCAAAATCGTTGAAGAGAGAAACCGAATAAAGGAAGAACATGCCGATGATTTTGAACTTCCTCCGATGCCTGCCCTTCCTCCGCGCGTAAAACCTTTCAGGAACAAAAACAAACAAATGCCTCCGTACTTTGCGACATTTACAAAATCGTATTTGGAGTCTGTCGGGAGCGAAGAGGAAACCGTTATTCCGTGGGAAGACCGCTTATCGTCGTTGTATTACGAATATGCGATGAAACGCCCGAACGCGTTTCTTGCCTCATGGTGCGAACTGAATCTTAACATTAATAATATATTCACGGCCCTTACCTGTCGCAAATACAAATTGGACAGAGCCGATTATATTGTAGGCGACACGAAAACAGCCGATAAGTTGCGTACTTCGACAGCCCGCGATTTTGACTTGGGCGATGGATTGGAATACCTGCCTGATGTGATTCGTATTGCCGAAGAAACAGACTGGCTGCAACGCGAATGGAAAACGGATGTATTGAAATGGGGATGGCTCGACGAACAGTTGTTAGTCAAAGTATTTGATATCGAGAGCGTAATGACATATATGCTAAAAATCGAAATGCTGGAACGCTGGGCGAACTATGATAAGGCTACGGGCGAAAAAGTTTTCCGCCAAACGGTGGGCGACATCAAAAGTGGCTGCAACAACACCTTAGAAGAATTTAAAAGAAACAACAAAAAATAATTATGACGACGAAAGGAATAGTAAAAGGAATCGTTGCCAACTTAGTTACGGTAGAAGTAAACGGACCTGTTTCCCAAAACGAAATTTGCTATATTTCCGTCGGAGGCGTCAAGCTGATGTCGGAAGTAATCAAGGTTATCGGGCAAAATGCCTACGTGCAAGTCTTTGAAAGCACTCGCGGAATGAGAGTAGGCGACGAAGTGGAGTTCGAAGGGCACATGCTCGAAGTGATTTTGGGACCCGGGATGCTCTCACGCAACTACGATGGTCTGCAAAACGATTTGGACAAGATGGAAGGCGTATTCCTGCAAAGAGGACAATATACCTTTGCATTGGATAACAATAAGCAATGGGACTTCAAACCCATCGCTTCCGTAGGCGACAAGGTAGTGGCAGGCACATGGCTGGGCGAGGTGGACGAAAACTTCCAACCCCACAGAATTATGGCGCCGTTTGTACTGGAAGGAACTTATACCGTCCAAAGCATTCTGCCCGAAGGTAAATATACCATTCAGGATACGATTGCAACACTCAAGTCGGACGACGGAACTACCGTATCGGTTACAATGACACAGAAATGGCCTGTAAAAAAAGCGCTTACCTGTTATAAAGAAAAACCGCGCCCATTCAAACTCCTCGAAACAGGCGTGCGGACGATTGACACCCTGAATCCGATTGTAGAAGGAGGAACAGGATTTATTCCCGGCCCGTTCGGAACAGGCAAGACCGTTATGCAACATGCCATATCCAAACAGGCGGAAGCCGACATCGTGGTCATTGCCGCTTGCGGCGAACGCGCCAATGAGGTAGTGGAAATCTTTGCCGAATTCCCTCATTTGGTTGATCCGCATACAGGACGCAAACTGATGGAACGTACCATTATTATAGCCAATACCTCAAACATGCCTGTGGCTGCCCGTGAGGCTTCCGTATATACGGCAATGACCATCTCGGAATATTATCGCTGTATGGGACTGAAGGTATTGCTGATGGCCGACTCTACTTCGCGCTGGGCGCAGGCTTTGCGTGAGATGTCAAACCGTTTGGAAGAACTTCCCGGCCCCGATGCATTCCCCATGGACTTGTCGGCCATTATCGCCAACTTCTATGCCCGTGCAGGTTATGTGACGCTGAACAACGGACAGACAGGTTCTATTACATTTATCGGAACCGTTTCGCCCGCAGGAGGTAACCTCAAAGAGCCTGTAACGGAAAATACCAAGAAAGTAGCCCGTTGCTTTTATGCACTCGAACAGGAACGCGCCGACCGCAAACGCTATCCGGCCATCAATCCGATTGACAGCTATTCCAAATACCTCGAATATCCCGAATTTCAAGAATATATCGCGCAACACATCTCGCCCACATGGGTAGAGAAAGTCAATGAAGTCAAGACACGTCTGTTGCGCGGAAAAGAAATATCGGAGCAAATCAATATTTTGGGCGACGACGGCGTACCTGTAAGTTATCACATCACGTTCTGGAAATCGGAGTTGATAGACTTTGTCATCCTGCAACAAGATGCTTTCGACGATGTCGATGCCGTCACACCGCTCGAACGTCAGGAATTTATGCTTGACAAAGTAATCAATGTATGCCGTGCGGAATTCAGGTTTGATAATTTTTTGGAGGTAATGGACTACTTTAAGAACTTCATCAACATCTTCAAGCAGATGAATTATGCGGAATATAAGAGCGAACAATTCTACAAATTCAATGAACAATTGGATAATCTGTTGGCAGAAAGAATAGAAAAGTAAAGAAGGAGGTACATAAATGAGTTATGAGTTAAGAGTTATGAGTTATGAATTTCACTGAAAACTGAATATATGGCAACAAAAGCATTTCAAAAGATATTTACAAAGATTACCCAAATCACGAAAGCTACCTGTTCACTCAAAGCAACCGGCGTAGGATACGACGAATTGGCATCGGTGGGCGGCAGATTGGCGCAGGTAGTGAAAATCATCGGCGATGAAGTGACCTTACAGGTTTTTTCAGGTACGGAAGGTATCCCTACCAACGCCGAAGTGGTATTTATGGGCAAGGCGCCCACCTTGAAAGTGGGCGAGCAGTTGGCAAGCCGATTCTTCAACGCGTATGGCGAGCCGATAGACGGAGGTCAGGAAATCAACGGAAGAGAAATCGAAATCGGCGGCCCGTCCGTGAACCCTGTACGACGTAAACAACCATCCGAACTGATTGCTACAGGTATTGCAGGTATTGACCTGAACAACACCTTAGTAACAGGACAGAAAATTCCGTTCTTCGCCGATCCCGACCAACCTTTCAATCAGGTTATGGCGTTGGTGGCCATGCGTGCCGAATCCGATAAAATCATACTCGGAGGTATGGGAATGACCAACGACGACTATTTGTTTTTCAAAAACACGTTCAGCAATGCAGGCGCTTTAGACCGCATTGTGAGTTTTATCAATACAACCGAAGACCCGTCGGTAGAACGCTTGCTTATCCCCGATATGGCCTTGACGGCTGCCGAATATTTTGCGGTAGAGAAAAATGAGAAAGTGCTGGTGCTGCTGACCGACATGACAAACTATGCCGACGCATTGGCGATCGTGTCGAACCGTATGGACCAGATTCCGTCGAAAGACTCCATGCCCGGCTCAATCTATTCCGACCTGGCAAAAATCTATGAAAAAGCGGTTCAGTTCCCCGACGGAGGCAGTATCACGATTATTGCCGTGACAACGCTTTCGGGAGGCGACATTACCCATGCCGTACCCGATAATACAGGTTATATCACGGAAGGACAGTTGTATCTGCGCCGCGACAGCGATATCGGTAAGGTAATCGTCGACCCGTTCCGTTCGTTGAGCCGTCTGAAACAACTCGTTACAGGAAAAAAGACACGTCGCGACCATCCGCAGGTAATGAATGCCGCCATCCGCTTGTATGCCGATGCCGCCAATGCAAAAACCAAATTAGAGAACGGTTTCGACCTGACTGATTACGACAACCGCGCCCTGTCTTTTGCAAAAGACTATTCGGATAAACTGCTGGCCATAGACGTAAACCTGAACACAACCGAAATGTTGGATGTGGCATGGCAATTGTTCGCCAAATACTTCACACAGGCGGAAGTAAATATCAAACAGGAATTAGTCGATTCATTCTGGAAGAATTAAGAAGAGATGGCTATTAAGTTTCAATACAATAAGACATCGCAACAAGCGCTTGAAAAGCAACTGAAAGTACGTGAACGCGCTTTGCCCACCATCAAAAGCAAAGAAAGCGCTTTGCGTATGGAGGTGACGCGCAATAAGGACGAAATAAACAAATTGGAGCTTCAGCTTGAAAAAGAAATTCACAGTTACGATTATATGGTGGCTTTGTGGGAAGACTTTAAACCTGACCTGATCAGCGTGAAAGACGTCGATCTTTCAACCCGAAAAATTGCCGGAGTAGTCGTACCGATTTTAAAAGGTGTAGATTTTGATGTAAAACCGTACAGCATCTTCAACAACCCTTCGTGGACAACCGACGGCGTTGAACTGTTGAAAAGATTAGCGCGTACAGGTATCGAAATCGAATTTTCAAGAATGAAATTAGAGATGTTGGAATTTGCCCGAAAGAAAACAACACAGAAAGTAAACCTTTTTGAGAAAGTGCAAATCCCCGGCTATAAGGATGCTATCAGAAAAGTGAAACGCTATATGGAAGACGAAGAAAGCCTTTCAAAAGCATCCCAAAAAATTATGCGCGGCAATCAGGATAAACGCAAGAAAAAAGAAGAGGAGGTAGAACTATGATAGTGCCGATGAAGAAATACGCCTTTATGGTGTATCACAAAGAATACGACACATTCCTTCATACGTTGAGAGATGTAGGCGTGGTGCATGTTAAGGAAAGAAAAAAAGCAAAAACGGGAAATGCCGAATTGGATGACATTCTCTCTGTCAGGAAGAACCTGAAGACCACAATGGATTGTTTCCAAACTTTGAACGGCGAAACCGAACCCGAAACCACCACATCATTGGCGCCTGCCCGAAAGATAACGAAACAGGAAGGGTTGCACCTTATTGAAAAGTTTGAAGCGTTGCAGGAGAAAAAAACACAGTTGCTTGCCGAGAAACAGACATTGCAGAAAGATATTGACTATATGCAAATCTGGGGTGAGTTTAGTTATCGCGATATCGCTAAATTGAAGGAAGCGGGATATGAAATGACATTTTTCACTTGCCCTGCCGCACGGTACGACGCCCAATGGGAAGAGGATTATAATGCTTTTCAAATCAACAACCATAAGTCTTCAATCTATTTTGTTACAGTCAATAAAGCAGGCGAAACATTGGAGATTGAAGCCGAACGGCCCAAATTGCCTGATAGCGGTTTGGATATGCTCAACGCCGCTTTCGAGCAAAAAGAGGCAAGTATGCTTCACCTTGACAATCAATTGAAAGAGATGGCAGCATCGGACTACCTGACGTTAGAGGCATTCGACAAAAGTTTGCAGGATGAATTTAATTTTTCTACGGTGGAAGCACAGGCCGAACGGCAGGTGGACGACAAACTTATGTTTTTGGAAGGCTGGACCTTAGCCGCACAAGCCACACAGATGGAAACCGAATTGGACAAACAGGGATATTTCTTTCAGCAATTGGAGATACAGGAAAAGGACAAAGTGCCCATTGTGTTGAAAAACAACAGTTATGCGCGTTTGTTTGAGCCGCTTACCAAGATATTTTCTCTCCCGAACTATACGGAATTAGATCCTACCCCGCTGTTAGCGCCATTCTTTATGCTCTTTTTCGGGCTTTGCTTCGGAGATGCAGGCTACGGATTGCTGGTATTGGTGTTGTGTACGATTTTGAAATTCAAAGTAAGTGCGGACATGAAACCCATTCTCTCGTTAGCCCAGTGGTTAGGAGGAACGACCATGATTGTGGGGACGCTGGCAGGCACGTTTTTTGGCGTTGCCTTGGTGGATGTTCCTGCATTACAGTCTGTTAAACATTATTTTCTGTCGATGAACAACCTGATGACGCTTTCTATCGTTATTGGTTTGATTCATATCGTGTTCGGGAAAGCCGTTGCCGCTCACAAGGCGAAAGTACAGCGAGGCGTCAAGTATAGCATAGCGCCCTGGGCCTGGGTATTTGTCATAGCCTCATTGCTGCTTATTCTCGGTCTGCCTGCTTTGGATGTTCAGCTTCCGCAGACAGTTCTTTATGTATGTTACGGAATAGCAGGCGCAAGCGCCTTGGTGGTACTGTTTTATAATTCGCCCGGAAAGAATGTGATTGTCAATATAGGCGGGGCATTATGGGCTACCTATAATGTGGCTTCAGGGATGCTGAGTGATACGTTATCCTATATTCGCCTTTTTGCGATCGGCCTGACGGGTGGCATCCTCGGCGGCGTGTTCAATATGCTGGGAATAGACCTGACGGAAGGTTTGCCGATTGTGGTGCGTATTCCGCTTATGTTGATTATATTATTGCTCGGACACGGATTGAATATTGCGCTGTGTATGATCAGTTCGATTGTGCATCCCATCCGTTTAATCTTTGTCGAATATTTTAAAAATTCGGAATATGAAGGAGGAGGCATTGCTTTCGTTCCTTTCAAAAAAGTGTAATAACTTAAAAAATAAATATTTACAAATAACAAAAACATTAAAAATTATTGAATTATGGAAATTATTTTAGCTTGGATTGGTATTGTTGTTTTGGCAGGAGGCGCGTTTTTTGCCAGTACTTTAGGAGTAACAATATGCGGTAACGCTGCAATCGGATCGATGAAAAAGAATCCCGACGCCTTTGGCTCTTATATTACGCTTAGCGCTTTGCCCAGTTCGCAAGGATTGTATGGTTTTGTAGGTTATATTATGATGTCCGGATTTTTGGTACCGGAAATAACCGCATTGCAAGCCTGGGCTATCTTTTGGTTAGGTATTATGATGGCAGGCGCCTGTATTTATTCGGCTATCCGTCAGTCGCAGGTATGCGCCAACGGAATCAAGAGTATCGGAGATGGCCACGATGTGTTTACTGCTACGTTGGTATTGGC
>Ga0082212_10009347_pt1 | contig 12650 bp, 9 predicted proteins | sample TergutNt197P3_FD_71548 | JGI IMG/M metagenome (GOLD analysis project Ga0082212, IMG submission 71548) | Neocapritermes taracua P3 segment gut microbial communities from Petit-Saut dam, French Guiana - Nt197 P3 | ecosystem: Host-associated > Arthropoda: Insects > Digestive system > Gut ... | reverse complement strand
CGGCTGACGCCGCCACCCCCTTTGTAAAGGGGGCTAAAAAAAAGCATTGGTTCTTCCCCTTCGCTCAGAATGACATGATGCGAGATTTTTGCGCTTTCGCGGAAGACAGGGCATGTATTCCCGATACGGTCTCAGTCGTTGTCGGTCTCGTAAAAAACTACCCGGTTGCGGCCTTCTTCCTTGGCCCGGTAAAGGGCCTGGTCAGCGCGATTGGTTGCAGTGGTGATGCCTTCGGCCAGGACGGCGTAAGCAATGCCAAAACTTGCGGAAATAGGTATTTGTTTATCCTCAAATACAACCGGTATTCCGCATACGTCCTGCCGAATGCGTTCCACGGCATTGATCGCGCCCGCTTTATCGACATCGAACATAAGCATAATAAATTCTTCTCCGCCATAACGGCCAAACAGATCATAGGGCCGGACGGACTTTTTTACCCGCTGCGCTACATCCCTGAGTACCTTGTCTCCCGCCTGATGTCCGTATGTATCATTCACAATCTTAAAATGATCCAAATCAAAAATAATTAGAAAACAATCTTTTTTCAATCTTATTGTCCGGTCAATCTGATTTAAGCCAAGCTCCAAAAAATAACGCCTGTTGAGGATGCCCGTAAGTGCATCATGACTCGCTATCTGCTTCAGCCTTTTGCTGAGTTTCAGGTTTCTTGCAAGTAAAAATATGGTTATAAACAGCAGCAATAACAATATGGTGACAGAACCTGTCAAAAAAACGGCAATTTCCTCCGCAAACTTTTTCGCATAGTCAAATACCCGGCTTGTCCAACTGATTTCTATAATGTCTGTCTGCACATACCGCTGCGTTTTGTCTATGATGGAACACAAAATATTTTCATCTTTATGAAACCCAAAATTTGAATTCAACGGCGCATTCAATTTAATATTGATTTTAAAATCAGGTTTTTCATGGTAATGAATCTGGGTGAGCAGCATATATTCGGATGCCATTAACAGGTCTACCTCTCCCCTTTCCAATGCGTCAAGACATGCTTCCCGCGTATCGTATTCCATTAAATTACTTCTGTCGGAAAAAAGTTCGTAATACATATCCTCATATGCTGAATTTCTCAATACTCCCACTTTTGCCTGCATGATCTGATGGCCTGCCAAATTCGGATAATCCGATCTGGACATGATGGCGTAATAGGAATGGGCGTATGGGACTGCGCTCCATATAAAGTGATCTTTTCGTGCCTCGGAGTACAAAAGCTGCGAAATCATTTGTATTTCTCCGGTCCTCATTTTTCCGAATATTTCCGGCCAGGTAGCGTCTTTTTCAATCGCCGCCATAAATTGTATATCTGTCAGTTTGCTTATTTCAGCCAAAATATCCGGCACAATTCCCTGAAATTGCTTTTCTTTCTCGTTATAGAAACATACCGGATAATTATCGTTCTCAAGCGCGATGGTAACCGGCTGTCCCCGCTGCCTTAAATCATCAATAAGGACTCTTTCTTCGCTTGTGAATGATTTGTATAATTTGTACTTTGCGTATTCAAAATCCCCGTCTTTGTAAAACTCATCCAGTTTCCTGAACCCTCCTGCAAGGAGATATTTATTTACAACGGAGATAATGGGAATCAGCCCGGAATTGGCGGTTGTCAGCGAAATTGCTTCATAAAGCATTGGAAAAAAGATTTGGGAATGGATAAAATCATATTCCTCAAAGGCCGGATCCGAAACGGCTTCACCGACAAAAACATCAATCCCGCCGTTTGCTATCATCATTGCGGCCGCCGGATAACTGGCAACATTCACGCTGTTGAACGATAAGGTATGGTAGGTTTTTCTGATGGAATCCTCCGTAATGGAACCGTCCAAAAAACCAAGTGTAAGCCCCTCAATATCCGATTCGATCCGGAACTTGCCCGAATCCCTCTGTGTAAAAATCCGGAGCGAGCGGTCCGCTATGGGGAGGGACATACCGTACTTTTGCATCCGTTCTTCTGTTGGCGTTAATTCCCCGGTAAAGTCAAGCTCCTGGGATTCCAGCCCGTCCATCAATTTGTCCCATTCATACAGTTCCGGTATAAAACTGATTCCAAAAAGATCCGTCAGAAACTCACAAAAAATTTTTGTAAAACCTGCCGGTGAACCGTCAGGCAATATAAAGAATTCCGTACCCAAAAGGATTCCGTAAGATAAACTGTCTCTCGATTTTTTGAGCGCCTCAATTGCGGATATTTCTTCCTCGGTTACGCCGGGGATGTCCTGGTAAGTTTGTATTGAAGCCAACGGTATATTTCCACTGGAAGCCGGAGAGCACCCCGCCAGCGGGAATAACAGCAATATTGTTATTATACACCCTGCCAAAAAATATTTCACAAATATATTAAACTATGATAATTACAGGATAGTCAAGTGCTGGCCTTTATTATAGACTTCCTACATGCTTTCGGGAATAAGCGCCGTAGCTTTTGATCTGGACGGAACCCTTTACCCCAACTATCGTCTCTACATCCGGCTGCTGCCTTTCCTGCTCAGACATTGGCGGCTCCTTGCCGCCTTTGGCAAGGCAAGAAATATTATCCGCCAAGAGCAGGAACAATCCCCGCCGGACCAATTGGTTTGGCTTCAGGACAAAGCCATTGGCTTTCATGAGTACCAGGCGGGGCTTACCGCAAACCTGCTGCGTGAACAGCCGGATCGGATACAGGAAAAAATCGACACCCTCATCTATCGGGGCTGGGAACCGCATTTTGCCAAAATAAAACTATTTCCCCATGTGCGGGAACTGCTTGAAGCGCTGAAGACGGCGGGATTCAGGCTGGGGCTGCTTTCCGATTTCCCCCTGCAAACCAAACTGAAACACCTGGATATTACCGGATACTGGGATACGGCGCTTTGTTCCGAAAATTCGGGGGCGCTCAAGCCCGCCGCACGGCCTTTTGCGGATTTGGCAGAGGCTCTGCAATGCCCGCCTGAACAGATTCTCTATGTAGGCAACAACCGCCGCTACGATGCGGCGGGGGCAAAACGTGCCGGCATGAAAACCGCTCTGATCACCGGCCGTTTTACCGCAGGCAGAATTGCCCATGCCGGAACCGGGGCGGATTATATTTTCCATGACTATCGCCAATTACACAATTTTGTGCTAAAGTAAATCCATGTTGTTTGATGTCGGAAACCTGATAACCCTTGGTATTGTATTCCTTGCCCTCATCCTTTTCCGGCTTCTGGACCGGGGCAACCGTTCCCTGGACAAGGTGCGGAAATATACGGACCGGTGCAAAGAAGACATAGCCGCCTATATCGAAGACAAAGGCGCCGTTATCAAGGACTATGGCATTACCCTGGACGTAGAGCGAAAGTCCGCTGTTGAACTGATGCGGCGTATCCAGAGCGTTTCCAGGGAAGAACTTGCCCAAAAAGTCCAGGCCATTGCCCAGATTGATGAGCGTATACGGGATTATGATGTTTCCCTTGAGGAACTGGTTCAGATGACCGGAAGGGTCCAGGAAAATCTGAACCGGATTCGGGATGAATCCGCGTTTGTAGAAGGCGTTGGAAAGCGGGTTGGCGAGATCAGGGACAAGGTTGAACGGGTTGAAAATGAAATTGGTTCAATGGACAAAAAGCTGGAAACAATGGAGCTGCATTTTGAGCGTAAAAATGCCGGTACGCTGGAAAAGGCGGTAGAGGAAGCCGTATCTGCCGCCCGGTCAATGCTGTCAGATGTGGAGACCGACGCTCAAACTATAGAACGAAAGCTGGAGGAACACCGGGAAGCGGTTGAAAAGCTGGAACATGGGCGGGAGGACAAGCTGGCGAGGGACGAAGAGCGAATCGAAAAACTCCTTGCGCAAGCCGTTGACCGGGCGGGGAGCCGGGCGGATAAAATTGAGGAAGCGGCTCTTGCAAAACTCCGGGATCAGGCTCAGGAACGGGTGAACCATATCAAAACCAGTTTTGAAGAAAAAATAAAATCCGTGCAGGAAACCGTTAAGACAAAAGTAGGCGAAATTCAGAATCAGCTTAAGGATAACCGTGAAGAATGGAAAACCGAGACAGCCGCCATTGAAGCCCGCCAGAAGACATACAGCGCCGAATGGAAAAAAAATGTTCAGGAACTTGACGCCTTTGGAAAACTCAAACAGGACGAATGGAAGAAAGAAATTGAGGGATTTACCGTTCTTGTGAAACAGCAGGCTGATGAACTGAACGCCCTCGGAAAACTCAGGCAGGACGAATGGAAAGAGGATATTGAGACATTTACGGAACTTGCAACACAGCGGCGGAACGAATGGAAGCAGGATATCGAAGTATTAACTGCTCTTGCCAAACAGGAAGCTGATGATCTGAATGCAGTTATTCAAAAGCAAAATGAGGACATAAACACGATCATACAGAAACAAGGTGAGGAGTTGGACACGGCCATACAAAAGCAAAACAAGGACATGAATATGGCCATACAGAACCAGGGCGAAGATTTGAAAGGGGCGCTTAAAAAACAACGTGAAGAATGGAAAGCCATATCCGGCAATACCGGCCAGGAAATATTCGCCGCCACAGAACAACGGCTTGAAGAATACCGCCGGGTACAGGAAGAACAGTTCAGACAATTATCCGGTATCGCCAATGACACTGTCCGGCTGGAATCGGAACTGCGGCGTTATATGCAAGACGCGGTAGATCGGGTCAATGGCGACTTTACCCGCTTTGGGCAGGAAATCAAGAATGCATGGGAAAATTCATCCGGGGAATTCAACAGCCGGATGGAGTCCCTGCGGACGGATCTGGCGGGGGTGGACCGGGATCTTGCCGGAATCAAGGAAAAGGCGCTTGAAAACGCCTCTCAAAAACTTAAAGGCTTTGAGGATGAATTCCTGGCAGATCTCACCAGACGCAGCGCCGGCATTGACAGCCAGTTTGCCGCATGGCAGGAGTCGCTGGATAACCGGCTGGAATCAATCGCCGCCAGTGCCGAAACAGACCGCCAGGATGCCGAAGTCCGCATTACCGAGGAACTCAGGAAAAATATTGCCGCACAGAGTGAAAAACTCGTGTCGGATCTGGAGCGTCTCAAAGCGGAAACCGTTGCCTTTGAAGAAGGCATACGTGAAGAAATGCGGGGGGCCGATGAATCACGGCAATCGTTCAGTGAACAGCTTGAAAGCGATTTGGAAGAAGTGAAAAACGCCGCTGAAAATGAACTTAAAACAAAAATCGGCCAGTACAGCCTTTCCGTTTCGGAAACACTGCGTCAAAGTCAGCGGGAACTGGAAACCCAGCTCCGTGAGCTTGCATCGGCTTCCAAGGAACGTATTGCCGCCCTTGAATCTTTATCAGAAGACTCCCGCAGGAGCATAGAGGAATGGCAGGGCCAGTACAGCGCCCGCATAAGGGAACTGGACGACTCCATGGAGGAAACCCGCCGCCGCAGCCGTGATCTGACTTCGGAAAATGACGAACGCATAACTGCGGCCCGTTCCTCTCTGGACGATATTCGCCGGGAAATTACCGCACAGGCAAAACTTTTCGACCGTACCGACACGCTCAAGGCGGAGCTTGACCACTACGTTGAAGACATGAACGGCAATATCGAACGGCTCTCACAGTTTAAAAACGAAATAGCCCAGATTGAAAACCAGTTTACCCGGATAAAACGCCTTGAAGATGATGTAAATGCCAAGATGACCCGTTTCCTTTCGGAAAAGCACCGCATTGAGGTAATGGAAAACGATTTCAACCGTCTGCTCCAGACCTCGCAATCGGTAGAGGAAAGGCTCACCCAGGTTTCCAATTCGGACGATATACTGCAAACCATGCAGGTCCATATACGCCGTTTGGAAGACGCGATAAAGGAAACTGAAGAAAAATACCAGCGGGTGGAACGAAAAAACAAAACTCTACAGGAAACCAACGACGGTATCGACCGGAATTTCAAGTCCCTCCAGGAAAACGAATTATCAGTCAAGCGGCTTGAGGATACCCTTGCCGCGCTTAAAATCAGTGTAGATTCAACTCAAAATTTCATTGAAGCCCTTTCCGCGAAAAATGAAAAAGCGCGGGATGCCGCCGAAAAACTCTCCACGCTGGACGAATCCATTGTCTGGATGGAAAAACGTATCGCCGAAATGAATATGGCCCGCGAAGGGCTGGCACGGCTTGCCACGGAAATGCAAAACCTGGACAAAGACGCCCAAACCCAGCTCCGCCTTACCCGTTCCCTGCTTGACCGCGAGGTGGCAAAAGGAACCGGCCGCGGCAAGGGTCCAGATGAGGGTACGGGGACGGGGGCGCCGCCGACAAGGGACCGCGAAAACGCCATCAGACTCAAACGCCAGGGCTGGAGCATAGACGAGATTTCCAAGGCATTGAAAATGTCCAAGGGCGAGGTAGAGCTTATTCTGGAATTGAGCAATAGAGACGTATAGAAACCGGGGTTCTATTGACTTATTGCCCAAAAGGTACTTTAATTATTATATAAAATAGGAACATGAAACGGACAAAATTGTGGCTGCTTCTTTTGTTATTCCTGCCTGTGGTTTGCAGCTCTCCGCCAACAGCGGTATTGGAAGAACCGCCGGTGGAAATGGCCGTTGCCGGTATTACCGTTGAGCCAGAGCCTACACTGACGGAAGAAACGGAGCAGGGTTTTAGCGGTATCAGCCAGGAAGTATACGATAAAACTCTGGAGGAGGTGAAACGCTTCATTGAGAGGCTCAACAAAATAATCCACGATAAAAATTATTCCGGTTGGAGAAATGCTTTGTCAGATGAGCTGTTTGAACGCTACTCATCCCAGGAATTTCTGGTAAAAGCTTCTGAATCAAAGCTATTACAACAAAAAAAAATTGTGTTAAAGACACCAAGAGATTATTTTTTGAATGTGGTCGTCCCTTCACGGGCAAATAGCCGGGTAGACGGGATTGATTTTATCACCAATGACAGGGTAAAGGCGGTTTATATCGAGACCAAGACGACAAAGGACAAAAATAACGAGATACAGACCGAAACCAGGCGTTTACGGCTGTACGAATTGGTGAAATATATGGATACATGGAAAATTATTGATTGAAAAAGGTATTATGAGGAGAACAATGATGATGCGGTATTTTTTCACTTTGGTGATTGCGGTCTTTATTGCGGTTCCGGCGCTGATGGGGCAATCCGGCAATTCCAACGAGGAAATGTCAATTGAGGAATCCTATCTGCAGGAAGAAATGGAAATGATGATGATCCGCGAGGCAAGCAGATCAAATAACCGGGAGCAAAAGCTGGTAGCGCTTGAACATATCGGGAATGCCCTTGAACGGGGCAATACCAGTGACGAATTGCGTAAAAATCTGGAGTACCTTTCCCTTGAATCAACCCAGAACAAGGCAAATGAAAACCGGCTGCTTCTGAACAATTATCCCGATGTGCGGCGGCAGGCAGCAAAATACCTTGGCGACATCGGGACCGAGGAAGCAAAAAATGTCCTTCTCAAAATCTGTACTGTCGATCCGGAGCCAATGGTACTGTGGGAAACGATAAAATCGCTGGGCTCAATCAACTCTGATAACAACGACTCAACGGTCAATATCATTGTCAGGACTGTCAACAAGTTTCACAACAGCAAAGCTCCGGACAGCCTTCTTGCCCTTGCCACAGTGGAAACACTGGATAAAATTGCCGAAAAAGACAGGGGATTAAATGCCAATGGCCAGCTGCTTCTGATCAAAATAGCTGAAGGGCCCTATGCCCAGCCGGTAAAAGAACGGGCAAAAAAAGCACTGGCGGATATGCAAAAATATGTAGCCGAAGGTAAAGAGGAACAGGGAAAAACCGCTCAATAGCGGAAGCGGAAGTTGTTCGAAAATTTCCAGTTTCCGAACAACCCGGTTACTGTGTTTTCAGCAGTTCAAGAAAATCTTTCCGCAGCATTTCCTCACCGCCCAGACTGGAAAGGTGAGCCGAAGGGATCTGACAATCAATAAAACTAACGCCGTTCATAAAAAGGTTTACTGCCAGACTGATAAAAGCCGTCTTGGAGGCGTTGGATTCTTTGGCAAACATGGATTCGCCAAAAAAGGCATTACCTATGCGTATACCGTAACACCCGCCGGCAAGTTCTTCGTTAAGGTATGCCTCCGCCGAGTGCGCCCAGCCCAGGCGGTGTAATTCGGTATAGGCGCTGATAATGTCGCTGTCTATCCAGGTGCCGTCCTGACCGGAGCGTTCAGCTTCGGCGCAGCCGCGAATGACGGCGGCAAAATCCCCGTTAAACGTAATGGTAAAATGTTTTTTTTCAAAAATTTTCCGCATGGAACGTGAAATGTGAAGTTTTTCCGGGAAAATGACCATGCGGGGATCCGGAGACTGCCAGAGCAGGGGATCACCGGGACCGTACCAGGGAAAAATTCCCTGCTCATAAGCGGAAAGGAGCATCCCCGGCGAAAGATTACCGCCAACGGCAATAATATTACCTTCCCATGTTTCAGGGGGAGGAAAAGAGAAACGGTCGTTTACGTCAAAGTAGGGAAAAGCCGGATCCGGACCGGGAGCAAATTTCATACCCCTGCGGGGAACATCACCGGTGACGATATCCGGGACGTTTCTTTGGGCTCACCGGGGAAGCTCTCCGTTATATCAATTTGGTACTGATTGTCCCGCCAGTCCACCGTAGCGCTGCCGCCACAGCAGAGCAGCCCAAAGAGCACTTCATCAACAAAGAAACTTTTTATTTTTTCCTCAATGATACGTCCCGTATTGCGCGCGCCAAATTCCCTGCTGTAGCCTTCGGCGGCAAGTTGTTCCACGCAGGCATCGGTAACGGTAAGCTGTACCTTTTTTTCCGCAAGCTGTTTGGCAAAAAAATCGAGTTCCTTGTTGACAATGGAAACCATGATCTCCCGGGAAAGATGGCCAAAATGAACAACGGCATCCAAACGGTTACGGAATTCCGGGGTAAAGATTTTTTCCACTGCGCTGTCCAGGGCGCTTTCGTCCGCGATCCGATCGCCAAATCCGATAAGCCCTTTGCCTATTTCCCTTGCCCCGGCATTGCTTGTCATTATCAGGATAATATTGCGGAAATCCGCCTTGCGCCCCTGATTGTCGGTAAGGGTGGCGTAGTCCATTATTTGCAGGAGAATATTGTATACATCGGGATGGGCCTTTTCAATTTCATCCAGCAATACCACCGCGTGGGGCTGTTTGCGGACCGCGTCGGTAAGCTGGCCGCCGTCCTCGTAGCCTACATAACCCGGCGATGAGCCGATGAGCCGGGACACCGTGTACTTTTCCTGGTATTCGCTCATATCAAAACGGAGCATGGCGATACCAAGTATATCCGCAAGCTGCCGGGCAAGTTCCGTTTTACCGACTCCGGTGGGCCCGGCAAAAAGGAAATTCGCCACCGGCTTGCCTTCGGCCCGGAAACCGGCCCGTGACCGTTTAACGGCCTTTGCCACTGCGGTAATGGCAGTATCCTGCCCAAAAACCCGCTGACTGAGTCTTTCTTCCAGCAGCCGGAGCTTGTCCTTCTCGCTTTCACCCACCGACCGTTCCGGTATACGGGCGATCTTTGAAACAACCGTTTCGATAAGCGGCAGGCCAATTTCAATTACCGCTACCTCGCCATTTTGTACCGTTGCGGTTTCCATCTCTTTTTGATCGCCCGGCGGCTCATCGGCGGCTTTTTCCCTTTCAGCCTCAGCGTTCCGGTTTGCCATAATGCGGGCAAACGCGCCAGCCTCATCAATAATGTCAATAGCCTTGTCAGGCAGGCGGCGCTCGGTGATAAACTGGGCGGAAAGATGTACCGCCGCCTCAACTGCCTCGCTTGAATAATGTACCTTGTGAAAATCCTCATACTTTGATTTAAGCCCGTTGAGGATCGCTATGGTATCGGCCTCTGATGGTTCGTTGACATCGATCTTCTGAAAACGCCGGGACAGAGCCCGGTCCTTTTCAAAATATTTACCGTATTCCTCGTGGGTGGTGGAGCCGATACAGCGGAGTTTTCCCGATGCAAGAACGGGTTTCAAAAGATTGGAAGCATCCATTGCCCCGCCGGATACAGCGCCGGCTCCCACAAGGTTATGAATCTCATCAATAAAAAGTATTGTCCGTTCTTTTTTCAGCAACTCCTCAATTACCCGCTTGACCCGATCCTCAAAATCGCCCCGGTACCTGGTTCCCGCGATCAGCGCGCCCATATCCAGGGAGAAAATGCTGCATTCCCTGAGGGTGGGCGGCACATTTCCCGCGGCTATACGCTGGGCAAGCCCTTCGGTAACGGCTGTTTTTCCCACGCCGGAATCCCCCACATGGATGGGATTGTTTTTCAGCCTGCGGCAGAGTACCTGCACGGTGCGGTTAATTTCATCATCTCTGCCGATGAGCGGCTCAAGCTTGTTGTCCCTGGCCAGGGTGGTAAGGTCTGTGGCAAAACGCTCCAGGGCGCTTTTTTTGCCTGACCGGCTCCGCTGTTCCGGCCCAAGCGGTTCTTCTTCGGCAAGCCCGCCATCATCCGATCCGGCGGGGATTTCGTTGTGGCCTGTCGCGCCGCCGTGGGAAAGGCTTTGCAGCAATTCCAGCCGCTTAACCCCGGCCTTGCGGAGATAATAGGCGCTGTAGTTCCGTTCCTCGTCAAACAGGGACACCAGAATATCCGCAACATCAATTTTTTCTTTTTGGGCTGACTGACTCTGTATGACTGCCCGTTCAATTACGCTTTGAAAACCCACAGTCTGGGTTGGCTCCGTTGTAACACTGGTAACAGGAATTTTCTGCTCAAAATAACTTTCCATTCCGATCTTGATTTGATCGGGATTTGCCCCGCAGGAAACAAGCGCCCCCTGCACTTCATCAAAGGCCAGCGCTGCATAAAGAATATGCTCCGGGGTAAGGTATTCGTGATTTCGTACCCTAGCCTCGTTATAAGCTGCGTTTATTATTGCCTGTACATGGCCTGAAATCTTCATGGTTCGATTATCTCCGATTTAGGCAGGTTCTACAATACAGCGGAGGGGGAATTCATTTTCCTGCGCCGCCGTGTGGACCTGCGCTGCCTTGGTAGTGGCTATATCCCAGGGGTAAATTCCTACAATACCCTTACCCTTCCGGTGTACGTCCAGCATTATTTTATTCGCGTCTTCAGGACTCTTGTGGAAGATAGACATTAATATTTCTATCACAAAATCCATGGTAGTAAAGTGGTCGTTGAGCAGAATTACACGGAATTCTTCCGGTTCCATGAGTTTAGGAATGATCTTTTTATTTGGTTTCGATAAAGTTTTTGTTCCCATATCACCGCATTATATTATTTTATCATTTTTTAACGGTAATATTCATCTTCCGGTTTGTCCGGACTGTATATCCACTGCTGTTTATCCGTGCCTGACCTGGTGTAAATACCGGCCTTCTTTTCGTTCCGTATATATGCGTTGTAAAAAAGATTGTCCCTGGCAACATCCGCGTCAGCCGGCAGCCGCAGGGACTGGATGGTATCGGTATGGTCCAGAATACCGGCCCCAATATAGCCAACCGAGTCGGGAATATACAGCCGGGTAATACGAGTATCTTCAAATGCCCCTTCGTTTATTGCTTTAAGGCCGTGGGAAAGCCGTATTTGCTGTAAACCGGAGCAGGAAGCAAAGGCGGCAGCTTCAATGGTTGTTACCGATTCGGGCAAAAAAACGCGGGTAACATAATAATTCCCCCAAAAAGCCTCAAAAGGGATAACCGTTAAAGACGAAGGAGGTTGAAAAGTTATATCCCGGACACCTGTTCTCTTAAACGCCCCTTCGGGAATGGTTTTGACGGAATTGGCGATAACAATTGACCGAATCTTGTTATTGCCCTCAAACTGGTTCGCAGCCTCATTCAGATCCTGATAAACCATCAGCAGCCCCGCCTCGTTCAGGCTGGTAAAGGGCTGGGCAAACGCCGAAAAACATATCATAGACAATAACAGGCACAATATAAACGCTTTCATGGTCAGCCTCCTTTTAATACCGCTTATATTATAAATATACTTGTTTTTTTTTGGTTACACACGGTTTTTGACAAGTTTTTTAATTTTTTTTCTTCATGGCTGTAAAATTTCCCGGGTCATTTCCTTGTCGGCCTGGGTTTAAGCGAAACAATATACAGAATCACCGCAATCCAGATAAAAATGAAGGCCATAAAGTACCGGGGAGGAAAGGCTTCGCCAAAGACAAAAAGCCCCAGTACAAACTGAATAGTGGGACTAACAAACTGGGTAAAACCCAGCGCGGAAAGGGGTAGGAGTTTAGCGCCGTGACCAAAGAAGTACAGGGGAAGCGTGGTCATCAATCCGGCAAATGCAAGCAGTATCCAGGTTCGCGGAGGAAGGCCGGCAAGGTAAGCAAGGCTCTGAAAACCGGTAAAACGGGGGACAAGAGAACCGTCCAGACCAAAGCTGAAGCAGAAGAGCAGAATGCCGACAGGCATGCTTGCCAGCGTTTCTGCGCCCAGCGACTCAAGGGCAGCAAGACCAAGTTTTTTTTTCAGGAGCCCGTAAAAGCCAAAGGTCAGGGCGAGAAACAGTGAAATCAGCGGCAGCGAGCCGGACAGCACGGTAAGTATCAACACTCCGATAAACGCAATGGTAACGGCGACCCACTGCAAAGGCAGCAGATGCTCGCGGAAGAAGATCAATCCCAGAACTATCGAAAT